>Ga0070741_10000123_pt1 | contig 298318 bp, 227 predicted proteins | sample Coa_R1_4_FD_66440 | JGI IMG/M metagenome (GOLD analysis project Ga0070741, IMG submission 66440) | Surface soil microbial communities from Centralia Pennsylvania, which are recovering from an underground coalmine fire - Coalmine... | ecosystem: Environmental > Terrestrial > Soil >...
AACGTAACTGTCCGTCATGTTCACTGTGCCGCTCTGCGAGGGCGAACCGGAACCCACCATGTAGAACAGCTTGAAAGCCGAGGCATTTGTCATGACAATCGTCGTGCCGTTCGTGGAACCCGCGCCGCGCACGACGACGCCACTGGCGCTGAGGTTGATCTGGCTGCTCACGTGAAACGTTCCCGCACCCAATTGCACCGCGCCGCGAAATCCATTCACGAGCGACTGGCTTGCGACGGTGCTGATGGCGTTTTTGATCGCCGTCGTGTCATCGCCGCCGGACGGATTTACCGTCACAACCGTTGCGACATTTGTCGGAATCGCCACGCCGCCGCCCATGTAACCAGACGACGAAAAATCCATGATCCGATTTCCGTTCGACCAGGTTCGGTAACTCAGGTGGCCCGGCGAATCGAAATAGACCCACGAATTGGTCGAGGCAAAAGCGGAAACTGAAACAAGACAAAAGAGAAACACGGACGTCGTCAGGGGAAGCATTTTTTTGAGTGATTTGTTCATATTCTCCTTCACGGGCCTTGGTTAGTGGTCACAGGATCTCTCGTTTAGAAGCCGATTTCGATGGACTTTGCAGTGACGCTGTCAGCTTTACGGATTTGCGCTGTCACAAGTAATGGTGAGCGCCATCGTATTTCTGCGGCGGCGCTATTATCAGTTTCCGATTATTGTTTGATCAATTTCCATTTCTGGTTGGCGCCGCCGTTGGAACCCCATTGATCCATTTGTGTGCTGGTGGATGTGCTGGAACCCGGGTCTTCAAGCACCAGGCCGCTGAGGCGGTTCACGAAGGTATAGGACGCGTCGCTGTTCTGTTGCGGCAGCCATTGGTCGTTCTGCGATGAGCCAAAGGACCACTGGATGATGCCTGCGCCGTTCGCCGTCGAGGCACTCTGCACCACGGCGTCCAAACCGCTCTTGACGCTGTTGATTTGATAATAACCGCTGTCGGTGGGAATAAACTTCCAGCGCAGGTTATCGCTGCTGACGGATGAATATTGCGTGATGGCCGAACCGTTGGTCAAACGGCCCTGGTTGTTCAAGACCAGGCCGCTGGCTTCATTTTGGATTTGATAAATGGCCGAGGTGTCAATGCTTCCGCCCGAAGAGTAACCGATATTTGCCAGAGCCTGGTCGCCGAGACGTTCGCGCAATTGTTCCAGATACAAACTGTTCGGCGTGACGATGCTGCCAAGCTGGTCGTAAATGCCATTGGGATCGGATGTGGACGTTTCGGCGCCGATGCCGCCGATGCACCAGTTCTCTGTGCCCGGCGCTGCCGACACCAGGAAGTAGGGCGTCGTCACATTCCACGCCACCGACCAGCCGGTCGTCCAACCCTGGCCTGAGCCGTGGTTGGCCCGGTTTCTGTAGGAAATTCCCTGTGTCCCGGACGGGGCATTCGGCAGCGAACAATTGTCGGCCAGAAGAGCCGTGCTCCAGCGTTGATGCGGCGAAATCCCTCCGTTTTCCGTGCTGTAAAAATTCAAAAGCACCACGGGTCCGGTGCTCTCCCCTTGCGTTATGAACGGCCAAACACCGGTGCCCTCCGATCGGCATTTATTGAAGAAAATTTGGGTGCCGTCGCAGCTGAAATCCCACGGCGGGGCGGAGCTTGAGATGACCACAGTGCGGATGATGTTGACGCTGTCCACCGTGACGCGCTTGGCTCCGTTTTGCACCGTAAAGGAATTTACGCCGTCCTGAATCGTTACATCACGCACCCACGAATCAATGATGTTGTCCATGTAAACCGCAATGTAGGACTCATTGGCGGCGGGCGCCTGAACCCGGAGATGTTCCAGACCCACCTGCGAGATGCGGCCCGACCACGAATACTTCGACATCGTTCCCGCTGGGTTTCCCAAATACTTCGTGTCGAACGAATCCGCCAGTGGCGCATCGAGCGTGATATGATTTCCAGAAATCGCGGAAATTTTCCGGTCGGTCGTGATGACGGTGCCGGCGGGAATCCAGGTTTGACCTGAATCCAGCCCTCCCGATCCTCCGGGCTGCATTCCCATATAATTTATCCAGCTGCTCGTTACGGTGCGGTTGATGATGACGCTGTCACCAACGCTGAAGCCCGAGGCGCTGCTGACGTTGAAACCAGTCGCACCGGAAGGAACGTAACTGTCCGTCATGTTCACTGTGCCGCTCTGCGAGGGCGAGCCGGAACCCACCATGTAGAACAGCTTGAAAGCCGAGCTGCCGGTCATGACAATCGTTGTGCCATTCGTGGAACCGGCGCCGCGTACGACCACGCCACTGGCGCTGAGGTTGATCTGGCCGCTTACGTGAAACGTTCCCGCGCCCAATTGCACCGCGCCGCGAATTCCATTCACGAGCGAATGACTTGCGGCGGTGCTGATGGCGCTTTTGATCGCCGCCGTGTCGTCGCTGCCGGAAGGATTTACCGTCACAACGGTCGCGACATTTGGAATTGCCACGCCGCCGCCCATGTAACCCGACGACGAAAAATCCATGATCCGATTTCCATTCGACCAGGTTCGGTAACTCAAGTGGCCGGGCGAATCGAAATAGACCCACGAATTGGTCGAGGCAAAGGCGGGAATTGAAAGACTTCCGCAAATTGCAAAAATCAAAACGCAAAGGGCGTGGACAAATCGATGTAGTTTGGATTTCATTCGAGGAATTGAGGCGGTTCTGTTCTGTTTATGGGGGTGTTGCAGAGTGTTTTCATAGGGTAGTAGAGCGTCCTGCGGCTGTCTGCCGTCACTTCATCCGGCACAACGACTTCCTCCATGTCAGTCGTGAGAATGGCCAGCCCGCAATCCCTGCTCTCCCGCAGGGTCCTGGTCCACGGCGATCGCCTCTGGGTTGGTCATGACCGCCAGCGTGTCCGGGGATATGACGGTCAGGTCGCCGGCCGCCGGCATGGCGCAGCCATAATGCACCAGATGCTGAAGTGGGTGCGGGCTGTTCCGCCGCCCGGGTTCCGCCAGGTACGCGGACCGGCCATCATGGCCCGGTCCGAACGCGGTAAAATGCCCGCGGCGTGTTCGAGTCGGGAGCGATGGAAATGGAATTGATGGCATTGCTGCCGAAGATCGGGCCTCCGAGATTGCTCCAGTTGCCGGTTATCAGGTTGGTCCGGAACTGGACGTGGTAAAACTCGTTCGACACGCCCACCCATTGGATATGCACACCGGAACTGGCGGCCTTTTGAATGGTGACTGCAGGCACGTGCTCGAGAACCACACCGTCAATGTGCGTGCCGGAGCCGCCGCCATTGAACGAAAAATCCGAGAAGCTCACCGTGGTCAGATTGGTGTCGGCCACAAAGGTCGTCGCGAACTGCTGCCAATCGAAGTCGACAAGTTCCGAGCCGTCATCCACCACCGCGAGGACATTAGTCGAGTTGACATCCACTGAGAATCCGTCCGCCGCAGCGCCCGGCCTCGGGGAATAGTAAAAGCTCAGGGTGTAATGTTCACCCGGCAGAGTGGGGACCGTCTGCCAGACGCTGGCATCGTTGGTGCTCGAGAGAATCTCGAGGTTCTGCCCGCCATCCGCGGAAAAGAGCGGCCCGATGCCCGCGTTGGAATTCTTCCATCCGTTTGTCCAGAGCTCGAAATTGGTCGCGGTGGTCTGCCATGGAAGGAGGCCCCCCGGATCGGCAAAGCTGACCTTCGTCGCGTTTGTGACATGAGGCGTCTCGAAGCTCCCGTTCACCAACAGGTTCTGCGCCCAGCAACTGGCGACCGAACAGACCAGCAAACCGGCCGGCAACGCGGATTGCAGAAAACGTCTCTTACTCATTCTCGGTTAATCGCTGCGGGGAGGGATTTCTTACAATATTTCTGGCGCCTTCCAGGATTATCCTGACCGGGAACGTGGGCCGGCTAGGGTTTCTCCCCATTCTGGCAGCCGGGCCGAATGATTAGCTTCGGCATCACCTGCCGGAGCCAGCGCCCCAGAGGAGCAATGAGGACGATTTCGGAAGCGATTGCGCAAGAATGGGAGCATTTCAAGGCCCGCAGCCGGGGGCCGCTCCGCTTCCGTTGCGTCATGCAGCCAACCGTCGCCTCCATCCTTGCGATCCGTGCCGGCATCAGGGACGCACGGGCGGGACGACACGCCTATTTGTGGGGCGCAATTACCAGTGCCACCGACCGCAAGGAACTCCTCACAGGCAGCTTGCGGCATCTCCTGACTCCATTCGTCACCGCCATCGTGCTGGATGTCATCTATCAAATCATCCTTCACCGGCGGAAGATCACCACCGGCCGCACGATCCACGTGCTGGAACTGATTTACACCGCGTTGGTACTGGCGGTAGTGCCGTACATCATCCTGCGCGGTCCGGTGAATCGCGTCGCCAGCCTGTTCTTGAACCGTTGAAGTTATGAAATGGATCCAACGCCATCGCCTCCGTGCTTTCTTGAAAAACTCGTTGTGGCCGCAGCCGCTGGCCTGCATGGCGGCCGCGTTCATCGCCGCGCCGCTGGTCCGCCGCTTCGACCGGTTCACAGGCTGGACGTTGCACGCGGACCTGGACAACGCCCGCGCGCTGGTCGCGGCGCTGAGTTCGGCGCTGCTCACGTTCATCGTCTTTCTGTTTTCCTGGATCATCATCGCCCTGCAAATTGCCAGCGCCAGCCTCACGCCGCGCGTCATCGCCTTGGTTTTCAACGATTGGGTCACCAAGATGGCGCTGAGTGTTTTTGTCTTTTCCTACACTTTTTCACTCATCGGGCTGGCGCATCTGGGAACCCCCGTCGGATTGTTCACCGGTGCGGTGATGGCTTATGGAAGCCTGGCCTGCATTGCCTTCTTTCTGATCCTGATCGACCGCGTCGCAAAATCACTCCGGCCCGTCAGCATCATGGTCCTGGTGGCAAACGAGGGCGTCCGAGTCGTCGAAAGCGTCTATCCGGAACCGATCACGATCGCCTCCGCCTCCCGCCGCCGTTCGGAAGCGGACCTCCCGGGAACTCCCGGGGGCGAACCGATTATTGTGGGCGCCGGCCGCCACACTACCGGTTATCTCCTCGCGTTTGACCGGGACGGCCTGGCGGAGCTCGCGCAGCGCGAGGGTTGTACCATTGAGTTGGTCCCCGAAGTGGGTGATTTCATCGGACCCGACGATCCCTTGTTTCGCATTCACGGCGACGGCCACGGAATCCGCCACGAATCCTTGCGCGAAACCGTGGCCGTCGGTCCGGAACGCACTCTGGAGCAGGACCCCACGTTTGCATTTCGCGTTCTGGTGGACCTGGCTTCGAAGGCGCTGTCTCCTGCGATCAATGATCCCACCACGGCGGTGCTCGCGCTGGACCAGATTCACCGTCTTATGCGCGTGGTGGGAATGCGGCATCTGGACATCGGTCAGGTGCGCGATCCGGGCGGACAATTGCGGCTGGTTTACGGCACGCCTGATTGGGAGGATTACGTTTCGCTGGCGGTCATCGAAATCCGGCAGTTTGGCGGTCAAAGCATTCAAATCACCCGGCGTTTGCGCGCGATGCTTGAGGATTTGATCCACGTTCTGCCCGAGCGCCGGTCAGGGCCCTTGCGGGAGGAAGTGACGATCCTGCATCGCGGCCTCGAACGATCGTTCAAGGATCCGGAGGACCAAAGCCGCGCCGACACCATGGACGCCCAGGGCGTGGGCGGCCATCGCGCAAGGACCGGATCGCCCGCCACGAATGCAGGAAACGCCGTATAAAAGAGCGCAGAACCGCGGCTTGCCGGCATTTTGCTAGGTTCGTCTCCCACTGGATTGCCTGCGCTGGCTGCGCGAGGGTAGTCCCTGTCGATCTACAGGAGGCACGCCGGGGCAAACGATGCCCGGGTGAGGAAGGCCTGATTTCGACAGGGCGGATCCCATGGAGGGCTGATTGGAAATTATCAGACAGCAGGCAGCGATCGCCGTTATTTTGGCGAGTGCGCCAGGGGGGCACGGGCTCCCGCAAAACGCCGAGGAAATCGGACGGCTCTTTCGCTTTTCCATAACCAATTCCATGGTCGTTTCCTGGGCCGTGGCGCTCGGCGTGATCGTCTTCGCCCAATTTGCGACGCGCCGGATGAAGATGATTCCCCAGGGTGCGCAGAATTTCTGGGAATGGCTGGTGGAAGGGCTCTCGAATTTTCTCGAGGGCATCATTGGTTCGCACCTGGTACAGCAGACCTTTTGGTATTTCGCGAGCGTATTTATTTTCATCCTGTTTTCGAGTTGGGTGGGATTGTTCCCGGGGGTGGGAACGATCGGATGGAACGTCCTTTACTCCGACGGCCACACGGAATGGCGGCCGTTGCTCCGCGGTGGCAACGCCGATCTGAACATGACGCTGGCGATGGCGCTGGTGTTTTTTGTCTGCTGGATTTTCTGGTCTTTCCGGGAGGTGGGAACGGCGGGCTTTTTCAAGGAACTGTTCGCGCCCAAGGGCGAGAGTTCGGGCTTCCTGCGGCTGCTGCTTATCATCGTGTTTTTCGTCGCAGGCTGCCTGGAGATTGTCTCGATCCTGTTTCGCCCGGTTTCGCTCAGCTTCCGGCTCTACGGAAATATTTTCGCCGGCGAAAACATGCTGGAAACCATGTCCCGGCTGGTCCCGGGCCTGGGATGGCTGCTGCCGATTCCTTTCTATTTTTTGGAGCTGTTAGTGGGTCTTGTCCAGGCCCTGGTGTTCATGCTGTTGACTGCCGTGTTCACGTTGCTGATGTGCCAGCACGAGGAGACTGGCGAGGCGGCGGCACACGCCTGAATGGTCGTTTGGGAATGCTTGATCGCGGGAGTCGCGGCAGGGGAAAGGCAATTGATATGACGATAATGCCTCTGGTGGCTGAAATGAGCGGAAATATCCACGTCGGCCTGGCTGCACTCGGTGCGGCACTGGGCGTCGGGCTGATCGGAATGAAGGCGTCCGACGCCGTGGGCAGGAACCCGGGCGCTTCGACCAAGATACTGGTCCAATCCATTCTGGCGATTGCGTTCGCGGAAGCGATCGTGTTCTACGCGCTGTTCCTGGTGCGTTAGTGGAAATCGGGTTGTTGGTTGGAGTCGCGGATATGAATGCACTTGTCATGCTGGCGCAGGGTGGGGGCGGGAGCGAAGGGGTCAGGGAGATAGCCCGCACCTTCGGCGTGGACTGGCAGCATCTGGTCGCGCAGATCATCAGTTTCTTGATCGTTTGCGCGTTGCTCCAGAAGTTCGCCTACCGACCGGTGCTCGCGATGCTGGAGGAGCGGCGGCGCCGGATTGCCGAGGGACTGGCGGATGCGGAACGAATCAAGGCGGAGCTGGCGCGAACCGAGGCGCAACGGCACGAGGTGATGGAGCAGGCCAATGAACGCGCCGTGAAGCTGATCGAGGAGGCGCGCGCCGCAGCGGCGCGTGTCCAGGCGGAGGAAACCCAAAAAGCAACCGCCTCGGCCGAGAGTATCATCGGCAAGGCGCATGAGGCTGCCGTGCAGGACCACGCACGGATGCTCACCGATCTCAAACGCGAGGTCGGCCAGCTCGTCGTCCTGGCCACCACCAACGTCACCGGCAAGATTTTGACTCCGGACGACCACCGCAGATTGGACGAGGAAACCGCCCGCGTGGTGAGGAGCGAGACGCCCGGGAACAACTGAAATGAAAACCGCCAAACAAGCCCGGCGCGAGGCGACGAAGCTGTATCGCATGTGCATCGTTGACGGTGTGCTGGATCAGGACCGCGTCCGGCGCGTGGTCCGGCGGTTCACGGCGGCCAGGCCGCGCGATTATGTGCTCACGCTGTCCCAGTTCCGGCGATTGGTGGCGCTGGACATGGCTAATCACACCGCCCGCGTCGAGAGCGCGCGCCGATTGGAGCCGAATTCACAAGCCGGTTTGATAACCGACCTGGAGCGCGCCTACGGGTCGGGTTTGAGCGCCACCTTCCTCGAAAACCCGGCGTTGATCGGCGGGATGCGCATCCAGGTGGGAAGCGATGTCTACGACGGCAGCGTGCGATCGCGACTGGCCGCGATGGAGCAAAGGTTTTGAACCCGATGAATTATGCCTACGTTGCTGCAGGAAATTGAAGAGGAGATCACCGGCGCAAAGACGGAAGTCGGCAAACAGAACGTCGGCGTGGTGCGCGAGATCGGCGACGGCGTCGCGAAAATCGAGGGCCTGACCCGCGCGAAGCTCAACGAGATGCTCGACTTCGGCAACGGAGTCACCGGCCTTGCGCTCAATCTCGAACAAACCGAGGTCGGCGCAATCATCCTGGGCGATTACACACTGGTCAACGAAGGCCAGGAGGTTCGCGCCACCGGCAAGCTGTTGCAGGTCCCCGTCGGCAAGGGCCTGCTGGGGCGCGTGGTGAACATGCTGGGCCAGCCCATCGATGGCGCCGGCCCCATCAAGAGCGACGTCGCGTATCCCGTCGAAAAAATCGCGCCCGGCATCATTCGCCGGCGGTCGGTCAACCAGGCCGTGCAAACGGGCATCATGCCCATCGACGCCATGATCCCCATCGGGCGGGGCCAGCGCGAATTGATCATCGGCGATCGTTCGACCGGCAAGACCACCATCTGCATTGATACAATTATCAACCAGTCCCGACTCAACCGGGCGGCTGAGGCGGCCGGGGATAAGTCGTACCGGCCGCTCTATTGCATCTATGTCGCCGTCGGGCAGAAGCAATCCAGCATCGCCCGCGTGATTTCCATTTTTGAGGAAGCGGGCGCGATGCCCAACACGATTGTTCTCGCTTCACCCGCCAGCGATTCGGCGGCGAACCAGTACATGGCCCCGTTTGCCGGCGCGGCGATGGGAGAATGGTTCATGGACAATGGAATGGACGCCTTGATTGTGTTCGACGATTTGTCGAAGCACGCGGCGGCTTATCGCGAGGTGTCACTCGTCTTGAAGCGCCCTTCGGGACGCGAGGCATATCCCGGCGACGTTTTTTATCTGCACAGCCGCCTGCTCGAACGCGCGGCGCGCGTCGGCGAGAAGTACGGCAATGGTTCGCTTACCGCGCTGCCGATCATCGAGACTCAAGCCGGCGACGTGTCGGCCTACATTCCGACGAACGTCATCTCCATCACCGACGGGCAGATCTTCCTCGAGACGGACCTGTTCTATCAAGGCGTGCGCCCGGCCATCAACGTGGGCATCTCGGTGTCGCGGGTCGGTTCGGCGGCGCAAATCAAGGCGATGAAACAGGTCGCCGGAAAATTGAAGGGCGAACTCGCGCAATTCCGGGAGCTGGCGGCGTTCGCGCAGTTTGGCTCGGACCTGGACGCGAGGACGCAGGCGCAGATCAATCGCGGCCGCCGGATCGTCGAGGTGTTCAAACAACCGCAATACCACCCCGTTGCCGTCGAAGTGCAGGTGGCGATCCTTTGGGCGGTCCAGAATGGATATGTGGACGACGTGCCGGTGGAACGCGTGAAGGACTTTCAAAACAAGCTGCAGGATTTTCTGACGACTCGAAAGCCCGAACTGCTCGCGAGAATTGTGCGGGAAAAGGCGCTGAGCGATCCGCTGGTCGCGGACCTTCGGGCGGCGGCAGACGAATTCAAGGACACCTGGAAGTGAACACAAGACGTTGACATGCCCAGCACGCGCGACATACGCCGGCGCATCCGGTCGGTCCGGAGCACCGCGCAGATCACCAAGGCGATGCAGATGGTGGCCGCGTCCAAGATGCGCAAGGCCCAGGAGGCCGCGTTGAAGGGGCGGCCCTTCACCGCGTTGCTCTATCGTTTTCAGCGCAAGGCCGTCACGCAGGCGGTGGATTTTACCGATCCGTTGCTGGAGGCGCGTGCTGTTCGCAAGAGGGCCGTCGTCCTGATCGGCGGCGACAAGGGCCTGTGCGGCGCGCTCAACAGCAATTTGTTCCGGCTGGCGTCGAAGTTCGATCCCGAGACCACGGTATTCATCACCGCCGGCCGCCGCGCGGCGCAGTTTGTCGCCCGCACCCGGCGCAAGCTCGAGGCAGAATTCGCCTACGGCGATTCGCCGCGCTACGGGGAAGCCAAGGCGATTGTCGCCTGCGCCCGCGATCTCTTTCTCACCCGCAAGGTGGACCAGGTGCAGATCGTCGCCACCCGCTTCATCAACACCCTGAGCCAGGAGGCGGTTGCGCTCGAGTTTCTTCCCGTGGGTGCGATCACCGGCATGAAGCTCCCGGCGGGTTTGGCGGAGGAGAAGCTGGCGGCAGAGCCCGAAGAGGTCCTGTTCGAGCCGAACGCGGAGGCCTTTCTGGGCTATCTGCTTTCCCTTTACCTCAACGTTTACATGTACCAGGTGCTGCTCAACGCCAAGGCCAGTGAGCAAAGCGCGCGCATGGTGGCCATGAAAAACGCCACGGACAATGCCAACAACCTGATCAGCGACCTGACCCTCGAATACAATAAATTGCGGCAGAGCAAAATCACGACGGAGTTGCTGGAAATCGTCGGCGGCCAATTGGGCGCCGCTTGAACCAAAGATCGGCGAATGAACAAGGGCAAAATCGTCCAGGTGGTCGGCGCGGTGGTGGATGTGGAATTTCTGGATGCAATTCCCCACGTCCACAATGCGCTGACGGTTGAATACGAAGTCGCAAAAAATCCGGTGACGCTGACCCTGGAGGTCCAGCAGCAACTGGGCGATCACACGGTTCGGACGGTCGCCATGTCCGGCACGGAAGGCCTCGAGCGCGGGCTGGAGGTCACGGATTCCGGACGCCCCATCTCCATGCCGGTCGGCGAGGGTGTGATGGGCCGCGTGTTTGATGTGACCGGCAATCCGGTGGATGAGCGCGGCCCCGTCAAGGCGGACAAGTTCTATCCCATCCACCGCCCGGCGCCGTCGCTCGAGGAACAAACCACCTCCCCGCAGGTCCTGCCGACCGGGGTCAAGGTGATCGACTTGATTTGTCCGTTTCTCAAGGGCGGGAAGGTGGGCGCATTCGGCGGCGCGGGCGTGGGCAAGACCGTGGTGATCATGGAATTGATCAATAACATCGCCAAACTGCACGGGGGTGTGTCCGTCTTTGCGGGCGTGGGCGAACGCACCCGCGAAGGCAACGATCTTTACCACGAAATGTCGGAGGCGGGTGTGATCAAGCAGGAGAACCTCGGGGCTTCGAAGATCGCGCTGGTTTACGGCCAGATGAACGAGCCGCCCGGCGCGCGGCTCCGCGTTGCGCTCGCCGGCCTGGCCATCACGGAATATTTCCGCGACGAAAAAAACCAGGACGTCCTCCTGTTCATCGACAATATCTTCCGCTTTTCACAGGCGGGTTCCGAAGTTTCGGCCTTGCTGGGCCGCACTCCGAGCGCGGTCGGATATCAGCCCACGCTTGCGAGCGAAATGGGCGCATTGCAGGAGCGCATTACGTCGACGAAGCGGGGGTCCATCACTTCCTTCCAGGCGGTTTACGTTCCGGCCGACGATCTCACCGACCCGGCGCCGGCGACGACATTCGCGCATTTGGACGCGACCATCGTGCTGGAGCGCTCGATCGCGGAACTGGGCATCTATCCCGCCGTCGATCCGCTGGCCTCCACCTCGCGGGCCCTGGCGGCGGAAATTGTCGGCGCGGAGCATTATGAAGTCGCGCGCGGCGTTCAGACCGTGCTCCAGCGCTACAAGGATCTGCAGGACATCATCGCCATCCTCGGCATGGACGAACTTTCGCCGGAGGACAAGCTGACGGTTTATCGCGCGCGCAAGATCCAGAGATTTCTGAGCCAGCCGTTCAGCGTGGCGCAGGTCTTCACCGGCACGGAAGGCCGGCAGGTGCCCGTGGCCGAGACCGTGCGCGGGTTCAAGGAGATTCTCGAAGGCAAACACGACAACGTGCCGGAGGCGAATTTTTATATGAAAGGCGGCATCGACGAAATCCAGGAGACCGCCCAAACGACCAAAAAATGAATCGCGGAGCTCGAAAGAATCCATGCCAGACACGCTAAAACTTGAAATCGTCACCCCGGAGGGGCGGGTTTATTCCGAGGAGGTGGACATGGTGACGGTGCCGGGAATCGAGGGCGAGATGGGAATCCTTCCGCAGCACGTTCCGTTGATGACACAGATGGTGCCGGGCGAGATCAGCGTGCGGAAGGCCGGGCACGATTATTTCCTGGCGGTGGGCGAGGGGATGATCGAAGTCAGCGGCCGTCACGTCGCGGTCCTGACGGACCTGGCCATCGGCTCCGACAAGATTGACGAGGCCAAGGTGGAGGAGGCGCGACGGCGCGCCGAGGCACGGCTCCATGAGAAATTATCGGACGAGGAGGTGGCGTCAGTGAACGCTTCACTCGCCCGGTCAGTCGCACAACTTCACGTCAAACGCCGCCGTCACGGCGGATAACTTTTCGACCCATGGCAACCCAAGTTGATCTGTCATCAGGAGGAACGCTTCATCGCCGGAACCGGCGGCATGCCGATACCGCCGTGCAGCCGCGCGCCGCGGGCGGGAAGACCGGACTCAGCGAACCCGACGAATCCAAAAGCCCCAAGAAGCTCAAACGGAAATTTTACGAAAAGGAACTGCGCAAGCTCCAGGCCGATCTCTGCCAGCTTCAGGATTGGGTGAAACACAAGGGCCTGAGGGTGATTATTGTATTCGAGGGGCGCGATGGCGCGGGCAAGGGCGGCACGATCCGCGCCATCACCGAGCGGGTCAGCCCACGGGTTTTTCGCGTTGTTGCGCTGCCCGCTCCTTCGGACCGCGAGAAGACGCAAATGTACATGCAGCGATTCATGGCGCATTTCCCCTCGGCGGGTGAAGTGGTTATCTTCGATCGCAGTTGGTACAACCGCGCCGGGGTGGAATACGTGATGGGCTTCTGCACCAAGGAACAGCACCGCCTGTTCCTGGAACGCTGCCCGGAGGCGGAGAAATATGTCGTGGATGGCGGCATCATCCTCATCAAATTCTGGCTCGAAGTCAGCAACAAGGAACAGAAACGCCGATTCGAGGCGCGGATCACCGATCCCGTCCGCCAGTGGAAACTCAGCGCCATGGACCTGCCGTCGCGCAGCAAGTGGTACGACTATTCGCGCGCCCGGGACCGGATGCTGGAAATCACCGACACTCAATGGGCTCCCTGGCACATCCTGCGTTCCGACGACAAGAAACGGGCGCGGCTCAATTGCATCGCGTACCTGCTGACGCTCATTCCCAACAAGAAGGTCCCGCGCGAGAAGGTGAAGCTGCCGAAGCGCTCGATGAAAAAGGCCTACGATGACCAGGCCAGCATCAGGAATCGACGGTTCGTTCCAGAAATCTATTGAGACCCAATCATGACCATGGTTTGCCATCGCAAATTGCGAAGCCTCCCCGTCCGGACGGCGGCGGTTCTTCTTTCGCTGGCTCTGGCGACGTCGATTGCCGGTTGTAAAAAGCAGCCGCCCCCACCGCCGGGGCCGCCGAGTGTCGAGGTCGTGCCGGTCGTGCAAACCAACGTGCCGATTTATCGTGAAGCCGTCGGCACGCTGGAAGGCGACACAAACGCCGCCATTTCGGCGCAGGTTTCCGGCTATTTATTGAGCCGCAACTACACCGAAGGCTCGCGCGTGACGAATGGCCAGGTCCTGTTTCAGATCGATCCGGCGCCCATCCAGGCGGCGTTGGAAAAGGCGAAGTCGGAGCTCACGCAAGCCGAGGCCACGGAATTGAAATACGCGCTAATGGTGAAGCGTTACACGCCTCTGGCCGCGACGGAGGCGATCAGCAAGCAGGAACTCGATGATGCCGTTCAAAATCAGAAAGCCGCGCAGGCGCAGGTTGAAGCCGCCCGGGCGGCCTTGCAGACCGCCAGATTAAACCTGGGCTTCACCACCGTTCGCTCTCCGCTCACCGGGATCGCCGGGCTGGCTTCGGCACAGGCGCAGGTGGGAAATCTCGTCGGACCGACCACCGGGCCGCTCACGACCGTCACCTCCGAGGACCCGATGCGGGTGTACCTCTCAGTGTCCCAGCGCACGATGACCGAGATGCAGGAGCAGGCGCTGGCAGCCGGCGGGACCGCGGAGAACAGCGCGATGCCTTTACTGCAACTGACGCTCGCGACCGGCCGCGTGTATCCGGAGAAGGGGCACGTCAAATTCCGGGACAACCAGGTGGACGTCAAGACCGGCACCGTCCGGGTGGTGGGTGAATTTCCCAATCCGCAGGGCCTGCTGGTCCCGGGCATGTTCGTAAGCGTGCGCGCACTGGTGAAGACGGAGACCAACGCGCTGGTGGTGCCTCAACGCGCCGTGACGGAGATGCAAGGCCGGTATCTGGTCGCGGTGGTGGGCGCCGACAACAAGACCAGCATCCGCCCGGTGAACACCGGCGAGCGGATCGGGCAGGACTGGGTGGTTTCGGGCCCGCTCAAGCCCGGCGATCGCATCGTGGTCGAGGGCGTCCAGAAAGTGCGCGAGGGAACGCTGGTGAATCCGGTGCCCTTTGAACAAAAACCGCCGGTGTCCGTCTCCTCAAATTCGGAAACGGAACAAAGCCCGTAACCCGGCGCCCGGCACCATGGTAAAATTTTTCATCAAACGGCCAATCGTCGCGATGGTGATTTCCATTCTGATGGTGCTCCTCGGGTTGATCGCCATGCTCCGTCTGCCCATCGCGCAGTTTCCGAACATTGCCGATCCACAAATGGTGGTGAGCGCCACGTATCCGGGAGCCGACGCGCTGACCGTGCAGAATTCGGTGGCCGTGCCCATCGAACAGCAGATGTCCGGCGTGGATAACATGGAATACATGTATTCGCTCAACGCCAACAACGGCTCTATGAAGCTGACCGTGGATTTCAACATCAAGACCGATCCGAACACCGACCAGATCCTGGCGCAAATGCGGCAGAACCAGGCCAATTCGCAATTGCCCGCCGCGGTGGTCAACCAGGGTGTCACCGTCCAGAAGTCAACCTCCTCGCCTTTGATCATGTTCGCGCTTTTTTCACCGAACAACACCTACGACAGCATCTTTCTGGCGAACTATTCGTACATCAACATCAACGACGCCATGACGCGCGTGCCGGGGATTGCCAGCGTTTCCGTTTTTGGCGCGGGACAATACGCGATCCGGCTCTGGGTCCGGCCTGATCGCCTGGCGCAGATGGGCATCACGGTTCCCGAAATCATCAACGCCATCCAGCAGCAGAACACGGTCAATCCGGCCGGCAAGATTGGCGGAGAGCCGGTGCCCAGGGGCCAGGAATTCACCTACGCCGTGCGGTCCCAGGGGCGGTTGGAGACCGAGGCGCAGTTCGGCGACATCGTCCTCCGCGCGCAGCCGGGCGGCGCCATCGTGCGCATCCGGGACGTCGCCCGGGTCGAGCTCGGCTCGCAAAATTACGACATGCTCGCGCGCCTGAACGGCAAGGCCTGCGCGTTGATCGCGCTCTATCAATTGCCCGATTCCAACGCGGTCGAGGCCGCCGGCGGCGCCAAAAAACTGATGGAGACGCTGAAGAAAAGTTTTCCGCCTGATCTCGACTACATCGTTGCGCTCGACACCACGCTCGCCGTGACGGAAGGCATGAAGGAAATCGAACACACATTGATCGAGGCGCTGGTGCTGGTGATCGTGGTTGTCTACCTCTTCCTGCAAGGCTGGCGCGCGACGCTCATTCCCTTGCTGGCAGTGCCGGTGTCGTTGATCGGCACATTCGCGCTGTTCCCGCTTTTCGGTTTTTCGATCAATACGCTCTCGCTCTTCGGCCTGGTGCTGGCCATCGGCCTGGTGGTCGATGATGCGATTGTGGTGGTGGAGATTGTGGAGCATCACATCGAGCACGGGCTCTCACCCAGGGAAGCGGCGTTGAAAGGCATGCAGGAGGTCACCGGGCCCGTGATTGCCATTGCCATCATCCTGGTCGCGGTGTTCCTCCCCACTGCGTTCATTCCGGGCATCACGGGGCGGCTCTACCAGCAATTTGCGGTGACGATCGCCGTGTCAGTGGTCATCTCCGCCTTCAACGCGCTCAGCCTTTCGCCCGCGCTGGCGGCGCTGCTGCTGCGGCCAAAGAAAGGAAGAAAGGGACTGTTGCAGAGGTTTTTCAACTGGTTCAACAAATGGTTCGGCCGGGGAACGGATGCTTATGTCGGTGTGTGCCGCCTCCTCATTCACAAGAGCGCGTTCTCCATGATCCTACTCGCGGGCGCGGTCGTGCTGGCCGGATTTCTGGGCAAGTCCGTGGCGACGAGCTTTCTGCCGGACGAGGACCAGGGCTATGCGTTTGGCGGTTTGCAACTGCCGAACACGGCGTCGCTCCAGCGCAACGACGAACTGGTGAAACAGGCGGAGGAAATCCTGAAGCACACGCCGGGAGTGAAGTATTACTCGTCGGTCATCGGCTACAGCATGTTGAGCGGCGTGTATAACACCTACAGCAGCTTCTTTTTCATTTCCTTCGAGGACTGGGGACTGCGCAAGAAACCGGAGGAACAATACCCGGCCATCATGGCGCATTTGAATCGCGAGTTGGGCAAATTGCCCGGGGCGGTGGGGTTCGCGTTTGCGCCGCCGGCGATTCCGGGCGTGGGCACCTCGGGCGGCGTGACCTTTGTGCTGGAGGACCGTTCGGGCAAGGGCATTGGATACCTTGCGGACAACCTGCAAAAATACCTGGAAGCGGCGCGCAAGCGTCCGGAACTGGGCACTGTTTTCACCACGGCGTTGCTTTCGGTCCCGCAGGTTTTCGTGGACGTGGACCGCGACCAGGTGCTCAGCCAGGGCGTCAAGCTGCAGGATGTTTATCAGACCATGCAATGCTTCATGGGCGGCGCGTTCGTGAATTATTTCAATCGTTTCGGTCGGCAGTGGCAGGTGTATGTGCAGTCGGAAGGCGGATTCCGCAACCGGGTGGAGCAACTCGGCCAGTTCTATGTTCTGAACATCTCCAGCAACATGGTTCCGCTGTCGGCGTTGACGCGCGCCAACGCGACCAACGGTCCCGAGTTCACCATGCGCTACAATCTTTTTCAGGCCGCGCAGATCAACGCCTCCGCCAGGCCCGGCTTCAGTTCCGCGCAGGCGATGAATGCGATGGAGACGGCGTTCAAGGACACAATGCCCTCCGGCTCGGGTTTCGATTACCTGGGCATGAGCTACCAGGAGAACAAGGCGCGGCAGGGAGTGTCGCCGATGGTGATCTTCGGTTTTTCGCTGCTGTGCGTGTTCCTGATTCTCGCCGCGCAATACGAGAGTTGGACTCTGCCATTCAGCGTGCTCTTGTGCACGCCCATCGCGGTTGCCGGCGCCTTCGCCGGGCTGCTGGTCGGCCGCTACGAGAACAATATTTACGCGCAGATCGGGCTGGTCATGCTCATCGGGCTGGCGGCCAAGAACGCGATTCTCATCGTCGAGTTCGCCAAGGCCGGTTACGAACAGGGTCGCCCCCTCATGGAGGCCGCCCTGGAAGGAGCAAGGCTTCGGTTGCGTCCGATTCTGATGACCAGCTTCGCCTTCATTCTGGGCTGCGTTCCGCTGGCGAAGGCAAGCGGCGCCGGCGCGCTGTCGCGGCAGGTCATGGGCTTCACCGTCATCGGCGGCATGTGCGCCGCGAGTTTCATCGCCATCTTTTTAATACCGGTCTGTTTCTATGTGGTGGAGAAATTGAGTCATCGGAAACATGAGCCCGAAGCCGCGGCTGGGGCCGAGCCGCTCGGCAGCCCGGCACATTGAATCGGCGAAACAGGAAACCCGAATGAAAACGAAGGGGCACAGAAATCCGTTTCTGGTCTTCATTCTGGTGTTCCTCGCGGGGTGCGCCATGGGCCCAAATTACAAACGGCCGGCGGTGAAGACGCCATCGGATTACCGCTTCGCGACCGTCCAGGCCACCAATTCCCTTGGCGACCTGCCGTGGTGGGAGGTTTTTAAGGACCCCGACCTGAGGGAACTCATTCGCGAGGCGTTGACGAACAACTACGACATCAAGCAGGCCGCGGCGCGGGTCGAGGAGGCGCGGCAGTTTGTGACTGTGGCGCGTTCGGCGTTTTTCCCGCAGGTCGGTTACAACGGCGAGATCGGACGGGGAAAAAATCCTTTGGTAAGCACGCCCCTGCCCCAACAGGAGTCCACGGAAAACCTCGTGCTGGCGACTGTCAACGCCGTCTGGGAAATAGATTTCTGGGGCCGGATCCGCCGTCTGACCGAGGCGGCGCGCGCGCAGTATCTCGCCACCGACGAAGCCCGGCGCGGTGTCACCATCACGCTCGTCAGCGATGTGGCCACGGCCTATTTCACGCTGATGCAACTGGACGCGGAGTTGGAAATCGAACGCTCCGCGACCAATGCCTACGCCGGTAGCTATCGCATTTTCGACGAGCGAAGGATCAACGGGGTGGCTTCGAGGCTCGAGACCGACCGCGCCGCCGCCGCGCTGGCCAACGCGGCCGCCGTGATTCCCCAGATTGAATTTCAGATCGCCACCACCGAGAACCAGATCAGCATTCTGCTCGGCCGGAATCCGGGAATCATTCCGCGCGGTTCCCTGAAGGACCAGCCGCCGTTTTCACCGGGAATTCCGGCGGGCCTGCCCAGCGACCTGCTGCAGCGCCGGCCGGATATTTTGGAGGCGGAGCAGACGATGATCGCCGCCAATGCGGGCATCGGCGCCAGCCTCGCCGATTTCTTCCCCCGAATCGGGCTGACGGCGTTCTATGGCAAGATCAGCCCCGAGTTGTCGGCGTTCAGCAGCGGCTCATCCACGGCCTGGAACGCGGCGGCAACCGTAACCGGCCCGCTCTTTCAGGGCGGGCAACTTCGGGCTGAATATCGCGCGGCGAAGGCCAGGTTCGACGAAACCAGGGCTGCGTACGAGCAAACCATACTTGCCGCCTTCCAGGAGATATCCAATGTCCTTATTTCACGGCAGAAACTTGCCGAAACGAGGGTTTACAATGCGCAGGCGGTGGATGCGCTGCTCGCCTCGGTCAAGCTGGCCATCGAGCGGTATTTGAATGGAAAGTCCAGCTACTTTGAAGTGCTCCAGGCACAAGAGGAATTGTACCCCACGCAGTTTGCGCTGGTACAGACCCAGGCAGGCGAATTGATCGCCGTCGTTCAGCTTTATCGCGCGCTTGGCGGCGGCTGGCAAACACCGGAGACACCGGCGACCAATGCCCCGAAATAATTTTGTGACATCGAATTCGGACCATTTGAAATCCAGTGTCAGGTCGCGGCCGCATAGGCAGGGTGGAGGATTCCCCGAGTGCGCCCGGCGGCGGCAACCCAGAATCGGGGAATCGCCGCCCGCATGTAAAGAATCGCCGCGGTGTGGGTGAAGACCTCATGGCACCCACCGCCGGTCCGGTGGGACAATCATCACGCATTACGGCCAACAGGAGCGAAGGAATACCATGAAAGCTGACCAGATGCCCGTCACGGGAAGTCGGAGCTTGGAACTCAACACCAAAATCACCCGCGTGTTTCAGAAGCGGTTGGAGCTGGCCCAAAAGCACTTTGGCGAGCGCGTGTTCAAGGCCTATGACGAGTATCTGGCCGGACTCAAGAGCCGGCCGGTGCTGCCCTGGGAATTATGGCAGGAAACATTCCGTTACGGGCTGGATTTTGCCCAGCGCACCATTTTGTTCTGGGAGACCATGCGCCAGCGCGGCGCGAATTACCTGGAACATGAACGGGCGGGAAAGCCGCCGGTGCTCCACTTCGATTACGAGATGGTAATGGACGGGCGTGAACTGCCGCAGCCGGTCAATTATGCGCTCGTGCGGATCATTCCGCCCGAGGGAGTGGAGGTTTATCCCGAGCGGCGGCCGTATATCGTCATTGATCCGCGGGCGGGGCACGGGCCGGGGATCGGCGGTTTCAAGGACGATTCCCAGGTGGGCGCCGCGTTGCGCGACGGATGTCCGGTGTACTTTGTGATTTTTTTCCCGGAGCCCGAGCCGGGACAGATGATGTACGACGTGTCGGCGGCGGAGCAACAGTTCGTGCGCAAGGTGCGCGAACTTCATCCCAAGAGCCCGAAACCGGCGGTGGTCGGCAATTGCCAGGGCGGCTGGGCGGCGATGATGGTGGCCGCGTCGCGCCCGGAGGACACCGGGCCGATTGTGATCAACGGCGCGCCGATGTCCTACTGGGGAGGCGCGTGGAGCGAGGGGGAGGGGAACAACCCGATGCGTTACAGCGGCGGACTGCTGGGCGGCGCCTGGCTGGCATCGCTCTGGGCGGACTTGGGCAACGGCATTTTCGACGGCGCCTGGCTGGCGCAGAATTTCGAAAATCTCGATCCTGCGAATACGCTTTGGGACAAGTACTATCACGTCTTCGCCAACGTGGACACCGAGCCGCCGCGTTTCCTGGATTTCGAGCGATGGTGGGGAGGTTATTATTTGATGAACCGCGAGGAGATCGAGTGGATCACGCAGAATCTCTTCGTCGGGAACAAGCTTTGGTCGGGCGGTGTCAAAGGCGCCGATGGCCAGGCCTTTGACCTGCGCGAGATCAAGTCGCCCATCATCCTGTTTGCCTCGATGGGCGACAACATCACACCGCCGCAACAGGCGTTCAATTGGGTGGCGGACATTTATGAATCCACGGAAGAGATCAAGGCGCGCGGGCAGGTGATTGTGGGATTGCTGCACAAAACCATCGGGCACCTGGGCATTTTTGTTTCCGGCAAGGTGGCGAAGAAGGAGCACAGGCAGCTTGTTTCGGTTTTGAAGTCCATCGAAGCGCTGCCGCCCGGGCTTTATGGCATGGAAATCCTCGAGCGCAAACGCCCGGATGGAAGCGTAGAGTATGACGTCCAGATCGTGGAACGCCGCTTGGAAGACGTGGTCGACCGGCTCAACCGCTTCAAACGAATCGATGAGAGCGCATTTCGGGCGGTGGAGGAACTTTCCGAGTTCAACCAGTACGCCTACGAACTTTTCGGGCGTCCCATCGTGCAAGCGCTGTCGAATCCGATCACCGCCGATCTTTCCCGCCGGTTCCATCCCCTGCGCGTGCAGCATTGGGCCATTTCCGACATGAACCCATGGCTGGCATGGCTCGGGCCGGCAGCGAACATGGTGAAGAGCCTGCGGCAGCCGCTGGGGCCGGATGCGCCGTCGCGGCAGGCGGAAAGATTGTCATCCAAACTCGTGAGCGCTGCGCTGGATTATTATCGCGACATACGCGACGCGCTCAGCGAGGCCTTGTTCTTCGAAATTTTCGGCAATCTTTTCTTCATTCGCAACGCCGGCGGGCGCGAGACTGGGGGAACGGAACACCCGATCGAACCCCGCACGTCGCCGGTGGTGAAGGATGCCCTCGCCGCGGTGGCTGAAGGTGGCTATCCCGAGGCGCTCGCGCGCGTGGCGGCACTGCTGTCCCGCAAAGGCGCGCCAATCCCGCTGGATCGATTGAGCCTGCGGCACGAATTGATCGAGAAATTCGCCCAATTCCTGCCGCCGATAAGCCTGGCGGAGGCGCATCGCATCCGCGGCCGCCAGGACATCATTGTCCAATATGAGCCTGAACAGGCATTGCAAACCCTGCCGCGGCTCCTTGCCCGGCCCGCGGACCGCAAGCGCCTCAAAGCGCTGCTGGACGCGCTGCTCGAGGATGAACGGGTCTGGCAGCGGGAACCGACGGATGAGCAACTCAAGATGCTTGACCGCATCCAGAGCCTGCTGGCCGAAGAACCGCCCCGACGCGCAGCCACCCGGCAGCGGGTGCAACCGGTTCGCGGCCGTTATCAACCGACAACCGCATCGAGAGGAAGGAGGAAAGCGTGGAAGCCCTGAGTAATGTTTTGTTCGACGAAATCCGCGTGGGTGACACCGCCAGCGTTTCACGGTTATTGAGCGCCACCGAGGTGGAGGCACTGGCGTTGGTGGGCGGCGACGTGGACGCGTTCCATATCGCAGAGGGCCGGCCTGGGGCAGATGGGCTGCAGGCGGAATCGGTTGGGGCCGAAGCGCTGCTTTCCAGCCTGCTGCATCAACGATTGCCCGGTCCCGGCACCGCCATCGTGGCGCAGGACCTGCATTTCGACGGCACTCTGCATCCGGGAGACGAACTGGTGGCGACCGTGACCGCCAAAGCCAAGCGCGCGGACGCGCGGCAGGTGGTCTTTAACTGCAGGGTTCGTTCCGGCGATATGGATCTCGTCACCGGTGATGTCACCGTGCGCGCCCCGGAACAGCGGATGCATTACGGCGAGACAGCGACACCCTCAATCATCCTCCGCCGCACCGACAAATATGCCAAGCTGATGAAAGCGGCCGAAGCGCTGCCGCCGGTTCCCACCGCGGTGGTGCATCCGTGCAGCCACGATTCGCTGCTGGCGGCGATCGAGGCGGCCGAGCGCGGTTTGATCACGCCCATCCTGGTCGGGCCGGAGGCGGAAATTCGTGAGGCCGCGGCGGCAGCGGGCATTGATCTTTCGTCCTACACCATTGTGACGACCGATCACAGCAAGGCCTCCGCGGCGAAGGCGGTTGCGCTGGCGCGGGAGGGCCAGGTTCACGCGTTGATGAAGGGAAGCCTTCACACGGACGAGCTGCTCGGCGCGGTGGTTGCTTCGGCAACCGGCCTGCGGACGGGGCGGCGCATCAGCCACGTTTTTGCCATGGACGTGCCGGCGTATCCGCGCACGCTTTTCATCACCGACGTTGCCATCACCATTCTTCCAACGCTCGAGGACAAGGTCGACATCCTGAAGAACGCGATTGATCTGGTGCATATTTTGGGAAATCCCGAACCGAAGGTCGCCATTTTGTCGGCGGTGGAGACGGTGAATCCGAAGATACCGTCCACGCTCGAAGCCGCGGCGCTCTGCAAGATGGCCGAGCGCGGCGAGATCAAGGGCGCGGTGGTGGACGGCCCGCTGGCATTCGACAATGCCATCAGCGAGGAAGCGGCCCGCACGAAAAAGATCAAATCGCCGGTGGCCGGTAAGGCGGACATCCTGCTGGTGCCCGACCTGGAAGCCGGCAACATGCTGGCGAAGCAATTGCAGTATCTGGCCGGCGCCGATGCAGCGGGTCTGGCCCTGGGCGCCAGGGTCCCGATTGTCCTTACCAGCCGCGCGGACAATGTGCGGACGCGGCTGGCTTCGGCGGCGCTTATGAAGCTGGTCGCACACGCCAAACGCCAATCCGCCAGGCCATGAGCGACCTCATCCTTGTTCTCAACGCGGGCTCGTCGAGCATGAAGTTCTCAGTGTTCGCCGCGCACCGTGACGATCTGGAATTGAAGCTGCGCGGACAGCTCGAGGGATTGTTTACGTCGCCGCGTTTCGTCGCCAAGGATGCGCAGGGCGCAGTGGCGGGCGAAAAATCGTGGGGCGACGGCGTCAATCTCGGTCACGAGAATGCACTGGAGCATCTTCGGCTGTTTTTGCGGGAGGAATTCGCCGGCGCGTCGCTCGCCGGCGTGGGGCACAGGGTCGGGCACGGCGGAACGCAATACACACAGCCTGTCGTTGTGGATGCGGAGGTGCTGGCGAACCTGGAAAAATTGATTCCCCTGACGCCGCTGCATCAACCGCACAATCTCAGACCCATCCGCCTGCTGCTCGAGCGAATGCCCGATTGTCCGCAGGTGGCGGTTTTCGACACGGCATTCCATGCCACCAACCCGCCGCTGGCGCAAATGTATGCGCTGCCCAAGGCGCTGACCGACGCGGGCGTCCGGCGCTATGGTTTTCACGGGATATCCTACGAATACATCGCGTCAACCCTGCCGCAGCACGATGCTCGGGCCGCGCAGGGAAAGACAGTGGTGCTGCATTTGGGTAATGGTTCGAGCATGTGCGCGCTTGCGGCCGGGAAGAGCGTCACGAGCACGATGGGCTTCAGCGCGGTCGAGGGCCTGCCGATGGGCACCCGGAGCGGGTCGCTCGATCCGGGCGTGATCATTTATCTGATGGACCAAAAGCGGATGAATGCGCGCGACCTGGAGAACTTGTTGTATAAGGAGTCCGGACTTCTGGGAGTCTCCGGCATTTCCAGCGATGTGCGGACCCTGCTGGCGAGCAGCGAGCCGGGTGCGAAACTGGCGCTGGACCTCTATGTCTATCGCATTGGCCGCGAGCTGGGGTCGCTGGCTGCGGCATTGGGCGGGCTGGATGCGGTCGTGTTCACGGCGGGCATTGGCGAGAATGCCGCGGCGATTCGCGAGCGCGTGTGCCGCAACGCCGCCTGGCTGGGAATTGAATTGGACGCCGGCGCCAACGCGCGCGGCGGCCCTCGCATCAGCACCGACCGGAGCCGCGTATCCGCCTGGGTCATTCCGACCAATGAGGAATTAATGATCGCCCGGCATACGCTTCATCTGCTCGGCAGAGCTACTGGAGCGCGAGAGTCGCATGCAGCAGGACGGGCATAGGCCTGAGTCGGCGGACATTGTCGGCAACCTTTCTTCGATTCCTCCCCCCAGCTCTCGGAGACAAGTAACTCTAAGGCTCGTTCCCGACTGCCCTAAATTCGAAATTCCTCTTGCTCCCGGACCTCATTAATGGCCTGATGTCCCGCAACCAGCAAAGCAAACGCTAAGTTTGCGGCAAATAGTCTGGTAATAACATTCCTTAGCGAGGCTCCAGATGAAACCAGAGGATACCGGCATCCAGCGAAATGAAGGGGCAATAGCGACGCCCGCAGCCGGCGGCCCGGAAACGGTGCGCTCGACCGGCAGGACCATACCAGTTTTGCTTTGGTTCTCCTCGGGGCTGGCGATCGCGCTCGCGGCAAGATTGTTCTTTTTTGATTTCGAAAGCGGCGATTATCGGGCGTGGCTCCGGCCCTGGTACGATTTTTTCATTGTGCATGGGCGATGGCACGGTTTGGGTGTGTTGACCGACCGCGTTTCCAACTACCCGCCACTTTACATGTATCTTGTCTCGCTGAGCACACTGCTGCCGATCCGTGAGTTATACGCCATAAAAACCTTGTCCGTGGTCTGCGACTATCTGGCCGCATGGTACGTGTGGCGCCTGGTGAAACGGCGATGTGGCACCCAGATCCAGGCTTACGGGTCGGCGTTGCTCCTGCTTTTCCTGCCGACTGTGGTGCTGAACAGCTCCATGTGGGGCCAGTGCGACATCATGTATACGACCGGGTTTCTCGCCTCCCTTTTTTACGTGCTGGAGAAACGGCCTGTGGCGGCGCTGGTCGCGTTTGGGATCTCATGTTCGTTGAAGCCCCAGGCGATCTTCTGGTGTCCGTTGCTGGCGGGTCTGTTTGTCACCAGGCAGCTGCCCTGGAAATTATTTTGGATTCCGGCAGCCGTTTACGTGGCCAGTTGTCTGCCGGCGATCGCGGCGGGCCGTCCGCCGGAGGAGGTCCTGCTGCATTGGGGCCGGGTACGTGATCGGGCGGGCCTGGTGCACGGCGCGACCCCCAGTTGGTATCAATTCATCGGCGATTCGGAATCGCCGCTGCTCTGGTTGGCGGGGGTGCTTTTGGCGCTTTCGTGCACAGGGTTGCTCGTCTTCTCCATGAAAAGGCATCTCGACAAAGGCGCACTTCAGTCTGGGCAGTTGGTGGCCTTTGCGCTGCTCTCGGTTCTTTTTCCTCCGTTCTTCCTGCCCGGCATGCATCAGCGGTATTTCTTCGCGGCGGACGTCATCTCCCTGGTTTACGCCTTCTATTTTCCATTCGGCTGGTATGCGGCACTGCTTGTTCAAGTCGCTTCCTTGACCGCTTACTGCCCGTTTCTTTTCCATGTCACGCCGCCTTATTTGGAGGTGCTTCCGATACTTCTTGTCATTGCCGCCGGTTGGACCATTAAGGATTTGAGGATCCGACTGGTAACTCAGCATGATACCGGCGTCGCAGTGGGGAATATAAGTGCCTGATGGAGTTTTCAGCCCGTCCTGCCGAGAACTCTATCGCAGGTCAGGCGGCACGGTGTTCGCAATTGCGACCGGGTGTGAGTCATCCACGCAATCCGACTTTCAAGCTTTGCATCCGGCGGGCCATCGCCCACAATGCATCGCGCAATGGCTCTTTCAGCCTCCTATCGCGACCGGATCTGGAAGGCGTTCATCGCCACGACGCTGCCGCTTCTTTTGTTTTTCGAAGCCTTGGCCGCTTCTGGTCGCGAAACCGTTCCGCTACTTCACGGCATTGAGAAGTGCTTTCTCTCCCCCGGCATATACTGGCTGTTATTCGGGTGGCTTTTGGGAGCATTCCTGTTGCTTACGATTGCAATCTGGCGGCGCGAGAGGATCCCATTGATTTCGTTCTGGCATTCCGACGGGTGGCTATGTGCGGTTATCCTTATTGGGGCATTCAGTTGTTTTCTGGCGTATCCGGGCGTATCCATCAACGCGCTCCGCTTTACCACGGGCGCGGTTTGGGGAAGGACCATCAGGCTCTGGATCGTGAATGCAGGGAAGGGGAGAGAATCTGTCTCGCGAATTTACGGCCTTTTGCTTTTGCTCATTGTGATGCTCGCCGTCGGAGTTTTGTGGCATCCTGCAAGGGCTCACACCTACGAATATCGCGGCCAGTTACGATGGGAAGGGCCCTGGCAGACGCCGAATGCCTTCGGCCTGCTGATGGCTGTCGGTCTGGTGCTTGCGATCGGTTGTGCCACGGTGCGATTTCGTGCGCTGGTTTTCGCGGGCGGGCAGCGGAGGTTTGGCCCGGAGCACTGGCGGGCAATGGCTCTTTTGGCAGGAGCGGGCGCCTTCGGGCTGGGATTGATCCGGAGTTACAGCCGGGGCGCCTGGCTGGCGGCGGCAATCGGGCTTGTGTTTCTCTTGAAGGAGAGCGGCTTGAATGAGGGGCAAGTGGATGCGGATGAGGAAGGTTCCATCGGTTTGCCTCGCTTGACCTGGTGGAGGGAATTTTTGGCGCGCCATGGGAAGTTGTTGCTGGCCGGTGTCGTGGCAGGCGTCATCATTGCGTTCTGGCAGTTTCGCAATACGGAATGGCATCCGGCAAGACGGGCCTTTTCCGTGGGCAACGCCAACGATTTTTCCTGGCGCAATCGCCTGGATGCCTGGGAGGGGGCGGCGGAAATGTTTCGTGACCGGCCCGGCCTTGGATTCGGCTGGGAAATTCCCGAGCGCGCGTACAATGCACTCTACCGCCCCTTCAAGCTGGACGACCCGCGTGCCATCAATACGAATGACTTTTTGTTGCTGGGCCTGGATCTCGGTCTGCCGGCGTTGATTTGTTTTCTCGCCTACGTCCGGCTTTCGGTCAGGGGCGGAACTTTTCCTGAGCCGGCTGCGGCCTTTCCGGAAGACCGGCTGTCGGAGGATGCGAGCCGACTGGCAATTGTCTGCCGCGCGGGCGCATGGGTAATGCTCGTGGGAATGTGCTTTGACGGAGCCTTGGGGGAAATGGCCAGCGCCGCGGTTTTCTGGACGGTGATTGAGCTTTCCCGTTCTGCATCCGGCAACCGGCTCAAGCCCCCGATAGCGCCAGCGGTCGGGTGGCCTGCGTTTTCCAGGAAATGGGTTGTCCTGGCTGCCGCCGTCCTTGCCACGGCGATTGTTTGGGCGGGCGCGCGGGATCCCTTTCATCGCGTCAGCTTCAGTGTGAGCAGCCCGAACTCCGGCCGGTTGGCGGCTCTGGCGGTGATGCCCGCGGGCAAAGGGCCGTTCCCCGTCGCCTTCTATGTCCCGGGCGCGGGAACCAATTTTTTATCCTGCGGCAACACTCTCCGGACCATGGCCGAACTCGGCCTGGCCGGCGTCACTTGCGAGTTCCATGCATCCGACCAGGCCGGCTTCGAGTTGGAAATGCGCAATCTTCTGCAGGCTGTTTCGCGTTTCAACTGGGCCAACTCCAATGCGATTGCCTGGATGGGCAATGACACTGGGGCACAACGAATGCTGGATCTGCTGGCGCGGGACGGGCAATGCCAGCCGGCCGCAGTTGCCTGCGTGGGCATGCTTTGCCCGCATCAACTGTCCGCTCTGACGAATGCCGCCAGCGGACCGCGGCAGCCGCCAGTGCTGAGTTCCCGGTTCTGGCTTGCGCAGGGCGACCACGACGACGAATTCACCGCGGAGGACAGCCGCCGAATTGCCGCCGTGCTCCGGGCGCACGGAGGAAACGTGCGGTTCGCCGGTTTGCAGGGTTTGACTCACAACCTGGATGGGAATTGGGCTCTCCTCTCGCGGATTTCAGGAGAGTTTTTCGCTGCTGGTTTCGGAGTTGCCTCACCCACGCGGGTCAATGTGCGTCACGGCCTGTGGTTTTATTGGCTGCCGGTGTTCTGCCTGTTTTTAATCATGGCCGTCCGATTTCCAAGCCGGGCGGGAAGGGCTGCGGCACCGCCTGGGAGCCGGTCGTTGCGGCTGCTGGTGCTCCTGCTGATTGCCATTGCCTGCGTGGAGACGACGGCTCATTGGGTTCTGCCCCGAATGCGGGTTTCGAGCGGGACAATTCGTGTGGCCCGTCGGTTGCTCGTGCAATCCGCGTTGCGCCCGGATTTTGACTGGCTTGTCCAATCGAACCGGGCGCGGGACCGTATGATCGGCGAATTGGTGGACAATGTTGAACTGGCCGGATTGCAGCAGTCGCTTTTAGGGGTCTCGCTTGAGACATCTGATTACCGGCAATTCATCCTTTCACCCTGGGTCGACGATCAGACGGGCGGAGACCTGCGCTGGCGCCGTGCATTATGGGAGACGCTCTATCCGCGTATCAGGCGCGTGACCGAGGTCCGGCAGGCGGCCGAGATCATCAGCCGCAGCCTGAGGGAACGAATATCGATCACCTCTTCTGATTCCCGGCGAACCGAAATCAGCGAGATTTGGGCTCGCGGGACGGCAGACCCTTCCGGATTTCAGCGCATTTATGTCGCGGGTTTGAGGGCGGTGGGCGTGCCCGCCCGGATGAACGGATTGGGAAGCGCGGAGATTCTGGAGGGCGGCGAGTGGAAGGCCGCGCCGCAGCCAATTGTTCTCTCAGCTTTTTCGACGAAGGCCGACTGAGGAATCATCGCATTGCCCCGGGGCCTCGCCGCAGGCGCGGGCGGCGATTTATTGGCCGGAGTGCGGACATTGGTAGATCAGCAGAAGGTCGGAACCGAAGCTCTGAATCGAATGCACGAGCACGGCATTGGTGATTGTCATCAGTTCAGCATGGCAACCCTCCACCATCACGAAATCGGCGCGATTCGCGTCCTCCATGTCCAGCAATTCGAGATCAGGTCGGATCTCGTATTTATCGAACTGCGGCGCATGGTGAACCACGGCAAAGGAGCGTTTTTGGGGGGCGTGGCTGTTGAGCCAGTCAACGCCGGATTTGTAGATGGTGCCCCATCCCCAGATATCGAAGCAGGAGCCGCGCTTCGATGCCGGGACGATCCAGCGGGTGGCTTCGTTAAGGTATGACCCCTGCTGGGGGAATGATTCGACGATCTGCCAGCCCAGCCACGCGGCGGCTCCGCATGCCATCAGCGCCGGGGCCAGCAGCGACGTTTGCCGCTGCCGGCACCACCGGACGAAATGGTCAACGGCAATGCCCGCGAAAATGGCGAGAGCCGGAACGACCAGGAACACGTGACGCATCCCGTCATACGCGATGGTCCCTGGCAGCATGCGCGCCGCGAGCGGGATGAGGAGCCAGTACCAGAGAAGCGCATGTTGAAACAAGCACTCCCTCCGCCAGAGTGCGCGCAGGGACAGAATGGCCCCGGCGATCATCATCAAAAGAGAAATCACCGGTGTAACCACAATCAGATGCATCGGGAGATAATGCCAAGGTACGATATTCTGGGCGTATTCGCGCCCGAGGTAACGGGTGCTTTGGTTCATCCAGGGCCTTGAGAAGTAGGAAACCGAATGGAACAGGTGAGTTGGTGAGAGCAGCAATAACGGCCAGAACAGAAACATGGCCGGGATGGCGGCGGCGAAAAAAACCCAGACACGAAAGAATTCCCGGCCCCAGCGGACCGGCTTTTCGCTCCATCGCAAACTCACCAGCCAGGGGAGGAAAAAGATCGGCAACAGGAACAAGCCGTCGAGTTTTGTGGTAATGCTGGCTGCAACGCTGATGCCCGCGAGCAGCCAGTATCTCTTTTTTCCGCCGGCCGCAGCCCGGTTCAGCAAAAGCAAGCTTAGTGTCCCGAATACCATTACCGGGATATCCTTGGAGTTATACTGTGCGTGCGAAACGAAACGGGGAAAGAGGGCCAGTAACAATTCCGCCGCCAATCCGACCGTCGGATTGAACAGATCGCGGCCCAGGAAATACAGGATGACGAGCCCCGCAGTTGCCGTAAGGACGTTCAGGAGATGTGCGGTAACGAGCGGTCTCCAGCCGAAGAGGTAGGTCAGGATATTGGAAAACGCATAGTCGCAGGCCGCATAAAAGGCTGGATGGCTGTTGATGCCTCCGAGTTCCGTTTCATCGGCGGCGTCCAACATGCGCCCCCGTCCCCGGATCAATTCGAATGTCTCCTGGCCCCGCTCCATCACCGCAGGCTCGTCCCAACTCATCCCATAGTCGCGGATTGTGATCAGGCTGATGGTCAAAAAAAGCAGCGCGATCAAAAAAGCCGCTCCGGTAGGGCCTTTCACGGCCAGCAGCAGGCGATCAGACGTCCCCGGGGATGGGGAGATCATAGGTGCTCTCCCATCGAAGCGATTACGCAGCCGTTACCGATTGTCATTGGCAACGATTCCTCCGAATCGGGAAAGGTTTTCACAACAATCTTAAACTTCGGGGTTATTTGCAATCAACACCAGCCACTTTGTCGGTAATGGGGCCTGCCTGCCCAGCCAAATCGAATCCCAGTCGCACTTTCCAACCTGGCGGTTTCAACATGACCGTCGTGCCAGCAATTCGATCAACATAAGGCGCGCGTGCTCCTCCGGATGTAAAGATTCCTATCTTGAATCTTTGAGTTACCTGCCGGAGAGCCGCTTACGACGCTAAATCAAGAAATGACGGGCTGACAAGAATTTTCCGTGAGCGCCCCTTTAACGGAAGCCTGCCCATGCTGAATCTGACAAGGAGAAATAGGTGCACTGCGCCTCCCATCGCTTGGAGTTAATGGTCATCCTATTTGCTTTTGCCTTCGATCGATGCCGGGCGACTTCCGATTTCTGATTGGAAGGCCGGAATTGGCCCGGATGATGGCAGAACCCAATTTCTTCCATTCGGAAACCTACCGTTGTGCGTGGCAAAAACCCCAGTTGGCATTTGGCGGGCACGGGTTATTTTGCATTACCTCATGGTTAGTTCCATGTTTGGTTAGTAGGTTGGGGCGGCGCAGTGGCTGCGCCGCCTTTTTCGTGTACCGAGGGACTCAGCCTCCCCCATGCAATGCTTGCGGAAGGAATTTTGCCACCAGGCACAACAACCCGAACGAGGTGGCGTCGAAGAATCCATGCGCCAGCACCGCCTCCCAGATCGAACGGTGCAGCACCATGATGGTCCCAAGTCCTGCGCCCAGCAGGGCGGTTGCCACAATGGCTGCGCCACCCTGCACGGCGTGGCCGAGGCCGAAAATGACCGCCACTCCGGCGATGGCGAAGGCCTTCCCCCAGGCGGTGGCAAATTGCCGGGGAAACAATTGCCGCACGCCGGCCAGCATGCAGGCCCGCCACAATTCCTCACGCAATCCCGCGACAACGAAACTGATCAGCGTCATTACGAGCGCCAGATAAAGCGGGTTACCCAGCGCGTTGGGACTCACGAGTTGTTCGACCTCGGGCCGGGCGCGTTGAAGGTCGGAAGCGCTGAGGGAGCCGTGGAGTCCGAACCAGATCACAGCGGCCATCGCTGCGAGCAGCGCAATGCCCAGCCGCAACCCGATTGAATACGCGAAGCCGAGCAGCATGGGGCGCGCTCCACCCCGCCATTTCAACAGCAATTGCCCGGTGTTGAAACGCGAGGCGCTCCAGGCCAGCGCCATGAGCAAGGTGAATATCGCCAGTTCGCGGACGGATACGAGCAGCAGGCCGGTGATGTTTTCGGGCAGCAGCGGTCCGCCCGCGTCCGGCTTCCGGAAAAAGCCAAGTACGCCGACGCCGAGCGGAAACGCCGATAGGAGAAAAAGGTGGATCCACCAGCGCCAGCGCGGTAACGGGCTCATCTCGGGCTCCGGTTCCGGCGCGGATGCCTGCAGTTCTATGATTGGTGGAATGTTCCCCACAATTGTTGAAGGCAGCCGGGCGCTCCGAGGGATGCCGGTTGGCGACTTATTGTCCCGTGCCCGCGCCTCCCGCGGTGGTCGTGCCTGAACCGGAAATTCTCCATTCTCCGTTCACCTCGGTGAGGGCATAGCGCTGTTGCGGCGGGTCGCCGCCGGGCAATTGCACGGTCACGATCCGCTCAGTATCTGAGATTTCTTCATCATCCAAGACTCGATATCCCGTCACGCCATCGATCAGCCGACGGAGCGCGGCGACCGCCTGGTCGGAGGTTTGCCCGTCCGGAGCGATTTGCGCCTCCACCCGCGTGCGTTCGCCCTCGGTCAAGCCCGCGAGATACGCTTCCAGATCGCCCTGTTGCAGGGACCAAAATGCGGATTCGAGCGCAGCCGCGGGGGTGGAATAGCCAGCGTAAACCCAGTTTTCGCGGGGCACCACTTCCTCGGCAGAGTCGGGTAGGACCGTTGCCGACATGCCGGCATTTGTCTGTCCCTCCATTGACTGGGCGTCCCCCGCTGACTTCGGAGCGGAAGCCATCGCGTGCGATTCCTTTTTCTCCCTGTGCAATTTCAGCAGCTCCTGAGCCTGCACCCGGAGCACCTGGAGTTCGGATTCCTGGCGCGCCAGCTTCCTGGCCGTATCCGCCCCGGTAGCGAGCCGCGCGCGGTCAAGTTCCGCATGGAGGTCGTGATTTTCGGAAATGAGCCGGTTCAACCAGACACCTTCGGCAATCGCCACCGCCAGAAATACCAGCAGCAGCACCATCCGCCATTTTCCACCCGACGAACTCATGATCAATTGCAACGGAGACAATGAAGGCGACGCACGGGCTTCGAGGGGAATGTAGCGGAAGCCTTCTGGCTTGTCGCGAAAAGAATTTATTTTTTATCGCGGAACGGTTCCGGACCGGCGCCGGTCAGGCGACTGCGGCTTTTGCGCCGAGCACTTCGCGCATGGCGACGAGCAGCTTGTCCGCGGTGTAGGGCTTGGGCAGGAAGGTGGTGACGCCCAGTTCCTGCAGTTCGGCGGCGCGCGTACCGCTTTCCAGGCCGCTGGAGGCAATCACACGAATGGTGGGATTGGTCTCCCTGAGCGAGCGGATGAGCGCGGTGCCATCCATACCGGGCATCATCAAATCGGTGATGACCAGCGCGAACGGGTTGGTGGCGCTGACCACGGCCTGCAAGGCTTCCCGGCCGTCGTTGGCAACCTGCACCTGGTACCCGTGCTTTTCGAGAATGCGTTTGTTGACGGTCGCGATATCCACCTCATCGTCCACGAGCAGGACCGCCTCGCCGCGTCCGCGCGGGAGCGTCTTGTTGCAGATGGTGATTTCCGCCTTCGCGGGTTCGCGGGACGCGGGCAGGTAGACCTTGAAGGTGGTGCCCTGCCTGACCACGCTTTCCACAGTCACAAAGCCATGATGGCTTTTCACGATGCCGAGCACTGTGGACAGGCCGAGCCCGGTGCCCTTGCCGAATTCCTTGGTGGTGAAGAACGGATCGAAAATGCGTTCCATGTCGGCGGGCGAAATGCCGCAGCCGGTGTCGGTGACATCGAGGAGCACATAGGGACCCTGGCGCGCCGGCGCGTGCAGGGCGGCAAAATTTCCGTCCACAAGGATGTTCTGCATGACCACGGACAACTTGCCGCCCTTCGGCATGGCATCCCGCGCGTTGATGGCCAGGTTCAAGAGAACCTGGTGGAGCTGCGTCTTGTCGCCCATGATCGTCCACAAACCTTCCTTCGTCTGGAACTCGGACGTGATGTCCTTGGGAAAGGTTTCCGCGACGATGTGGGAGATGTCCTGGATGAGTTCGGCGGGATTGATGGGGACGCGTTCGCCGGCGACGCCCCGTCCGAAGGTGAGCACCTGGCGGATGATTTCCGCGCCGCGTTTGACGCTGGCTTCGATGTGCTGGATGGCGTCCTCGCGCTCCTCGGCCGAGAGTTCCCAGCGGAGGGTGCCCGCGGAAATGAGGATGGGCGCAAGAATGTTGTTCAGGTCGTGGGCCATGCCGGTGGCCAGCGTGCCGATGCCCTCCATGCGTTGCGCGCGGAGGAACTGCGATTCCAGCTTCTTCTTTTCCGTGATGTCGGTGTTGATGATGAGGAGGGATTTGGGCTTGCCCTCAGCATCCCGCATCAGGGTCCCGCGGCCGATGACGACAACTTCCTTGCCATCGCGCCGGACCTGGTAAAGCTCGCCGCTCCAGGTGCCGTCGGCCATCAGATGTCGCATGGCCTCGTTGTATCCCGACGGATCCTTGAACAACAACTCGGGCGCCAGGCGGCCGACGGCCTCGGTGGATTTCCAGCCGTACATTTGTTCCGCGCCCGAGTTCCAGTAGAGAATGCGGCCGTCGAGATCGCGCACCATGATGGCGTCCTGGGCGAGATCGAGCAGCGTGCCTTTTTCGCGGAGGGCCTCGGCGGCCTCCTCGAGCACCCTGGTTCGCTCCTTCACGAGTTTCTCAAGGTGATCGAGCTTGAGCGTGGCTTCCTGGTGCAGCCGCCATTTTTCCGTGAGGGCGTTGGCGAGTTGCAGGACTTCAACGGCATCAAAGGGTTTTTTCAGGATGACCAACTGGTCGGAGTTGCGGAGCTCGGCGGCCATTTCATCCCAGGAATAATCGGAGTAGGCGGTGCAGATGACGACCTGGAGATCGGGGCAGACTTGCCAGAGGCGTCCGACCGTCTCGATGCCATCCCAACCCGGAGGCATGCGAACGTCCACGAACGCCATGGAGTACGGCTGGCCCTTTTCGAGGGAACGCTGGACGAGTTCCAGTCCTTCGCGGCCCTGGTAGGCGGATTCGATGATGAACTGCGGCCGGTCAATGGTTTTGACCGGCGAGTCGAACAACACGGCCTCGGCATTTTCGAGCGCGCTTTGCGGCCCGGCGGGACAGAGGATCTTGCGGAAGTCCTCGTGGACGGCGCGATTGTCGTCCACCACGAGGATGCGAAGGTTGCGTGCGATGGTGGCTTTCATGAATGGTTTTCCTTGGGTTGGCAGGGCAGTTCCAGGGTGAAGGTGGCCCCTTTGCCCCGGCCCTCACTTTCGGCGATGAGCGCTCCGCCCATTTCCTTGGCGGTCAGCGCTCCGCTGTGCAATCCGAAGCCGTGGCCCTTCTTGCGGGTGGTGAAGCCATGCTCGAAGATGCGGGTCAAATTTTCCGCCGGGATTCCGACGCCATTGTCGATAACGCAAATTTTCACATGGCCGTTGGACCGCAGGGTGCGCAGGATGAGCCGTTTCTCCGGAGGCATGGCTTCGTCCATGGCGTACTTGGCGTTGCGGATGAGATTGACGAGGATCTGCAAAATCTTGTGTTTGTCCGCCATCACCGGAGGGATTTCCGAGAATTCCTTGATGACGCGGACCTGGTGCCGCTCCATGGCGCCGGCATTGAGGCGGAGCGCATCCTCGACCAGTTCGCTGATGCTGAGCGGTTCGAGCACGCCGGCGACGCGGGCGTAGCTCTGCTGCATGGTGACGATTTCCTTGATGTGCTCGATGTTGCTGGCGAGCGATCCCAATTCCTTGAGAATCTCCTCCTGCTCGCCGACAAGATGCGCCGACAAGTCCTTCAAATAACCGGGCACCTGGCGTCCCTTGGGATTGCTGGCGAAGAACCCGGGCAGGTCCGCGGAGTGCTCCTCGAACAGGGCGGCGATCTTCGCCAGGCTGCCGACCTTGCTCTTCTTGAGCCGCTCGGCGATCAGCGCGCCGGAAATGTTCACACTGTTGAGCACGTTGCCCACGTTGTGCAGCACGCTGGTTGCGACTTCCGCCATGCCGGCCAGGCGCGAAGTCTCCAGAAGCTGCCGGTGCGCGGCTTCCAGCTTGGCCTCGGCCTGTTTCAGACCGGTGATGTCCTTGGAAATACCGAACGTTCCGATGATTTCTCCCGCGCGATTGCGCAATGGCATCTTGGTGGTGAGAACGAAGAACTCGCCGGTTGTGTCCTTGAGTGTTTCGCGTTCGACCTTGCCGACAATGGGATTGCCGGTGCGAATGATCTCCTGTTCGTCATCGTAAGCGGGGCGGGCGTGCTCCTCCTGGAAAAAGTCGAAGTCACTCTTGCCGATCATCCCTTCGGGCGGCACGCCGAAGCGCTCGGCCAGTTCGCGGCTGGCGCGGATGAAACGCGAGTCGCGATCCTTGAAATAAATGTGGTCGGGCGAACTGTCGAGCAAGGCGCGCAGCAGTTCCCGTTCGTAGGCAAGCTCGGCCTCCGCCTGTTTGCGCTGGGTGATGTCCAGCAGCATGCCCTGGCTGCCGACGATGGAGCCGTCCGCGCCGAACACCGGAGATTTGACGACCTGGAAGTACTGGATGGAGCCGTCGGCCTGGCGATAGGTTTCTTCCAGCTCGAGGGACTTTCCGTTCTGAAGGATGTCCGCGTGGTGGATGTCCGCCTGGGCCGCGAGGTCCGGGGTGGAGACTTCGGCCGGGGTCCGGCCGAGGATCTGGTCGGCGGGGAATCCCTTGAGTTTGCAGAAGCGGGCGTTGACGAACACGAAGCGTCCCTCGATGTTTTTGCGGTACATGCAGACCGGCAGATGTTCGACCAGCGAGAGGTAGAGTTGCTGGGATTCGCGCAGGGCTTCCTCGGCGCGTTTGCGGTCGAGAATCTCGCGTTGCAGAGCGCGCGTGCGTTCCTGGACGCGGAGTTCGAGATTGTCGCGGGCGGATTGCAGGGCGGAATCGCGCTCCTGGATCTGGCTCAACATTTCATTGAAACCATCGATGAGAACGCCGAGTTCGTCCTGGCTGCTCTTGACGGCGCGCAAGGAGTAATTCTTCTCGGCGGCGACCGTGCGGGCCGTCTGGACAAGGTGCAGGATGGGCTGGGAGATGAGGCGCTGGAGACGATTGGACAACAGGAAGGCGACGAGCATTGTCAGCAGGAACACCACGCCGAGGATGAAGGCGTATTGGTAGAGACGCGAGTAGAGGTCATCGAGGTCGGATTCGAGGAAGACTACGCCCTGCAGTTCGCCCTTGGAAGTGATCGGGTGAAACAGCTTGAGATGCTGCTTGGTAAAAACGACTCCGTTGGTCTGGAATGGCGGCGGATTGAAAACGATGGGCTTGTCCGGCCGGAGGTATTTGACGAACACCTGGCCTTCCTTGTTGTAGATGCAACCCGCGACGATGTGCGGCTCGGATTCCAAGGCGGCGAGTGTGTCCTCGGCGTTCCGGGGATCATTGAAATCGAGCGCGGCGGAGACGTTATTGCCGATGATCTGGGCGAGGCTCGTGAGATTGCGGGCCATCGTCTTGCGGAAGGTGATGATTTCGTAGGTGGTGATGGCGCCGCAGGCGAGCAGGAGGGCGATACCGGTGATCAGCATGATGATCACCATCTGCTTGTTCTTGAGAGAGGCTCGTTGGAAGAGTTGCATGCCTGGTTCTCCTAGGGTTTGCCACGCACGACGTCCGCCACGCTCAAGAGTTTCGAACTTATCCGCAATCCGGCCAGCCGGGCCGGATTCAAGTCGATCTCAAGGCGGATTTTTCCGTCCTTCCTCACAAAACCGATCACACCGCCGGATTCGGCAAAATGTTCGCTCTCGCCCACAGTCAGCACGGGTTTGCCGCGGACTTTTTCCAGAATGGCCGGGAGTCGGCTTTTTTCCGAATCGCTGATGAAAAGGATGTGGCACTTGGCGAGGTCATCGTCCGTGACGACCTGGCGGATGAGGATTGGCCGCCCATTCACGATTTTGGACTCCACGGCCTTCTGAAGGCTGTCGCCGAAGTGGTCCTCGCCCACCACGCTGATGATGAGTGGGGCATTGGCATCGGCGAAGGCTTCCGCGGGCCAGTCCACGTATTTGGCGAAATTGAGGAGGAAGAGCGCCTTGACCTGGTATTCGGTGTAACTGGCATCACCCGCGAAGACGGCAGCCGTGGTGAGCAGGGCGCCGACCATCGCCAAGATCAGCATCGCCGGCCAGACGCGGTTTGTGCCGGCCGTCGTCGTCTGCGGGATGTTGCGGGGAGGTCTCACTCAGAATACCCAGGTTACCTTCCCGTAGATGGTGCGCGGCACCTCGCTGACGATTGGGCTGCGCTGGCTGTCGAACTCAGCGTGGCGATCCTGGAGGAGGTTCTGGCCGAACACGCCGAAGCTCCACGATTTGCAGGGGCGCCAGATGATGCCGGCGTCGAGACGCACATAGGAGGGAACGCCCTGATCGGCGAGTTCGTCCACGTAATAGAGCGCGTTGTTGAGCTCCAGATGGAATGGGAGATCGAGATAAGAGCGAAGCTGCGCCTGGTTTTCGGGACCGTCGCCCTGCGCGGGATTGTTCACCGGGTGCAGGCTGGTGTGTTCCCAGGAGTAAGAGGCCATCAACCGCCAGTTATCCGTGACGCGCCATTGCGCGGACAATTCGGCGCCGAACGACTCGCCCCGCATGGTATTGTCGATCAGTTGCGGGATCACCGTGTGCGGCACCGGAGCGAACTGAAAGACCGGCGTGCCGGTGGTGAAATTCATCAGGTCATCGTAAACGTTGTAAAAACCGGCGACATCGAAGGCGAGTTGCGGGACCGGCTCAACGCGATAACCGAGTTCGTAGGCGGTGAGATGTTCGGCTTCCTGGTTGGGATTGCCAAGAACGGTGACCAGCGCCGGGAACGGAGAGGGATTCTGCGGCGTGCCGGGAGGAATGGTGATCAGATTGAAATTAATGCCCGTGTCGTAACGCGAGGGAGTCCGGACCGCGCGGGAAACCGCGCCCCACAAGGTCTGGTTCTCCGTCGGAGTCCACAGCAGGCGGGCGCTGGGCTGGACTTCGAATCCCGTGTAGTCGTTGTGCTCGAACTTGGATCCGGCGATAAAATGGAGGCGATCCGGAACCACGGTCACGTCGTCCTGCACAAACCAACTGAAGAGCTGGTCGTGGCGTGACTGCGGCGAAAACGTGCTGACCGGTGACGGCAGGAGATTGTCCGGATAATAACGATAGCCGGCGCCCCAGATGATATCCTGGCGTTCGCCCAGGGCGAAACGGTGCTGCAGGTCCACGTCGTAAACGTCGAAAATGCCCTCCACGCCGGCGTCCACATCCACCGAATGATCGAAATAGGCCTGCAGGGTCAGTTGGGACTGTTCGGAAAAATCGTGTGTCCATCGGCCAAGGATGTTGTTCCCATGCAGCCGACTGGTGTAATCGACGCTGGTGGTGTAGGGCGGGGAGAGCAGGGGTTCCTGCGCATACTGGCCGAAGTCGCCGCTGTAGAAATCACCCTGGATCGTGACCAAGTCACCCTCGGTCGCCTCCCAATCCAATCGCCCGCCGCCTCGCAGGGAGTTCCAGTCATCGAGCCCTTCGCGGTAGGCATCAGTGAATCCGTCCGCGTTCACGTATTTCACGTACACGCGATAGAAGAGGTTGGTGGCGATCTGGTCGCCGTAGCGAATGCTGGTGGAGGGCTGAAACTCGGTTCCCGCGCTGGTCGACACCAGCAGACCCTGGGTTTCCTTCGCGCTCTTGGTGATGATATTGATGACGCCGTTGACGGCGTTGGCGCCCCAGAGGCTGGCGCCCGGTCCGCGGATCACTTCGATGCGCTCGAGATCGGCGAGCACCAGATCCTGCACGCCCCAAACGACGCCTGCGAATGCATTGTTGTAGACACTGCGCCCATCGACGAGCACGAGCAATTTGTCGGCGTATTGGCTGTTGAAACCACGTGCACTGACGGCCCAGGTGCTGGAGTTGATTTGGGCGACGTCCACGCCGGGGACCATGCGAAGCGCGTCAGGAATGGTGGTGGCGCCGGAGCGTTCGATATCCTCCTGGGTGATGACGGAAATGGCTGCGGGAGACTGACTCAGTTTCGTATCTTTTTTGCTGACAGACGTTACGTCCAGGTTGATCAGTTGCTCGAGACTGAGTTCGGGCGCGTTGGTCAAGGCTTGGGTCGACTCTGCGGCAACACCGGAGCGCGCAGCAAGAAGAATAACGATTGCGGCAATGAGCCGCGGGAAGGTCCCGCAATGAGGCAAGGTGTCCAAGAGAAATCGACGCCGGGCAAAAAGGGTCCCGCTGCCCCACGCGGGTGAGGCCGTTTGTGCGAGCTTTTCCAGGACTTTTTGCAAGTTTCTTAGTTCAAAGTACTTAAACAACGTTTTGGCATGGACACACGACACCCGCGCAGGCATCGCGTAGGCCATACAATTACTTATCAGCAGAATAGGGCCGGAACTTTAGCCTCAAATGTCTGGAATAGGCTGATTCGCTTGTCCGTTCGGGTCCTACTCCGGGCCGATAAAAATGGATCGGGCAATTTCTGTGCCAGCTTTCGGGACTGTTGCGCCGGGGAAAAATGGCGAAGAGCCTGAGTGGACGATAATTGCGATGGCGAAGGCAATCCGGTATGATTCCGCAAATGGCAGAAGTCCAAATGGGAGCCGGTGTCGAGGTCAGCCCATTGCGGTTGCTGGTTTCGATCAACGCCGTCCAGGCGTGGCGGCGATTGAAGGCGGTGGGAAAGCAATCGCGGTTGCTGACCGCGATGATCAGCGTGTTCCTGGGATGCTACCTGGTGCTTTCGTTCTGGCTCTTCCGGCGGGGGCTCGAATTTGTGGCCTCGTTTCCCGGATTGGGAACGGTCTTGACGGAGCGGCTTCTGTATCTGCTCTTCGCGTTTTTATTCGCGCTGTTGCTGCTGAGCAACCTGGTCATCAGTTACACCAATTTTTTTCGCAACCGCGAGGCGAGTTATTTGCTGTCGATGCCGATACCGGCGCAGACGGTGTTTCGGTGGAAATTTCTGGAATCCACGCTGCTGGCGTCCTGGGCGTTTCTGTTCTTGATCGCGCCGCTGCTGGTGGCCTTCGGCCTGACGCGGCATGTGCGGTGGGATTTTTACCCGGTGACGCTTGGATTCGTGGGGATGTTCATCGTGCTGCCGGGAGTGGCGGGGGCGTGGTGTGCATTGAACCTGGCGCGGTACCTGGATCGGCGCGCGTTCCGGGCGGCGGTTTGCCTGGTGGTGCTGGGCTTGCTCGGCTGGGCGGGATACTGGTGGGGACGCAAGCTGACGACCGATGAAATGCCGGACACGCGGGTGCTGGTCGTGCTCGACCAGTTGCTGCAGAAGACGCAATTCTCGCAATTCACCTTTCTGCCGAGTTACTGGCTCACCTCGGGCGTGTTGCAATGGGCCGAGGGAGCGATGGCCGGCGCGGGATTCTTCATGCTGGTGCTGCTGAGCAATGCGTTGTTCTTCGGGTTCCTGGCGTTCACGCGGCTGGGCCGGATGTACTACGAAGCGTCCTCGCAGGTGCAAAGCCGGGCAGGGACATGGGGACAGTGGGAATGGTTTGGAGGCAGGCGTCGCCCGGCGGTTTTCAAATATCCGACCGGCATGGCGGAAAGGCTCGCGAAGCAGTTCTCATGGATGGAGCCGGACGCGCGCGCGGTGCTGGTGAAGGACATCCGGATGTTCTGGCGGGACACGGCGCAGTGGGGGCAATCGGTGCTGCTGTTCGGACTGCTGGGGGTGTATGTGATCAACCTGCGCCACTTCACCAGCCAGTTGACGAACCAGTTCTGGATTCACCTGGTGTCGTACCTCAACCTCGGCGCGTGCTCGCTGAATCTGGCGACGCTGACAACACGGTTTGTATATCCGCAGTTTTCACTGGAAGGGAACCGCTTGTGGATCGTGGGGATGGCGCCGATGGGCCTGCAGCGGGTGGTGCGGATCAAGTATTGGCTGGCGGCCTTTGCGTCGCTGACCGTGACGCTGAGCCTGGTGACACTATCGAGCTATCTGCTGGGGATGTCGTGGTCGCTGGTGATGTTCTTCGGCTGCGTCATTACGATCATGACCTTCAGCCTGAACGGGCTGGCGGCGGGACTGGGCGTGCTGTATCCGAATTTCAAGGAGGGCAACCCGAGCAAAATCGTGAGCGGGTTCGGCGGCACGTTCTGCCTGATCCTGAGCTTCCTTTATATCCTGGGTTCCGTGCTGCTGCTGGCGTTTGGGGCGGCGGAGCTGCGGCGGGACGGCGCGCCAAAAATTTTGGCATTCGCCAGCGTCACGGGTTTTCTCAGCCTGTCGATTCTGCTCGGCTGGCTTCCGCTGCGCCTGGCAAACAGGCGGCTGGCCAATTTCGAGGTCTAAAGCATTTTCGCGAGTGCGGCGAACAAGGTGGAAGAATCGGTAAAGTGTTGAGACTGGCCGGAACCTGTGACCAGGCCGAAACCGGGGCCGTAGGCGGGACCATTCGCGACGCAGGCATCTGTGCGGCAATCGCGGAGCTGTCGTTCGGCGAGAGAGAGGACGGCGGAGCGGTCGCCTTCGACTTCGTATTTCCAGCCGACGAGCCGCGCGGCGGGAAACCATTGGCGAAGCTCGGCGATGATTTTGGGAGTGGGCACGAGTTCGGCAAGGAGTACGCCTTCGCGAGTGGAGATTTTTCCTGAGCGGACCTCAGTGAGTTGGCCGTCGTTGGAGCGAAGCCAGATTTTTCCGAAGGTGAAATCGCTGACGGCGGCGGCGTGGAAAACGGCGTTGATCGGCGTGCGGGCGAGCGACTGGAGGCGATCGCGAAGGTCGGCTGTGGTGGTGAAGCGTTGGACGCCGGCGCGGGGATGATCACCGGACCAGGTGGCTTGTTCACCGAGGAGCAGCGTGACTTGATGTCCCTGAGCGGCGAGGAATTCAGCGAGTTCGGAACCGAGGCGGCCAGTGGAGAAATTGGTGAGTCGGCGGACGTCGTCGAGCTTTTCAAAGGTCGGGCCGGCGGTGACGACGCAGTTCATGGGAGCGAAGGATAGCGGAGATCGGGGGCGCGGGGAAGGGCTGCGTGGTGTTAGCTGTGATGGGAAAGAATGCGAGGGGAATGCCCGCTTTCACACTGACCCAGCGGTTTCCCAAAGCCTCCAAGGTAACTTTAGACGAACGCTCACCCTCACCCCGGCCCTCTCACGTTCCCGGGAGAGGGAGCGGCGTGCGAATGGGTTCGGAGAATCATTGACGCCGGAGAGTACGGCTCGTTTCCAAGCTGATTGATGGCAGCCTGGTTACCTGAGCCATTCCATCAGGGCTCCGAGCGCAATGAGCACGAGGAAGAATATGAGCAGGACGCGGGCGATCAATGAAGAGTTGGTGGTGCGCACGAATTTGGCTTCGCACTGAACGCATCGAAAATCCTCGCCGCGGCTGGCACCCCAGAGAGTCGCCAAAAACCAGCCGCCCAGATGCCGAATCATCGGATGATCGCGGCGTCGCAGAACAACAGCAGGCTGGGTTTCCTTCGAGCCGCACTTGGGACAGTCTGGAGAATCGGCTGGCATGCGAAAGAAGTATTTGGGTAATCGCCGGGCGTCAATACTGCACTGCCACGCGGTAGTAGCGGCCGGCTGGGGAATAATTGAGGGTGACGTTTGTGGGGGAGCCGGTGCCGGCGATGGCGGGGACGGAGTTGCTCCAGATGGCGCCGAGTGCGGGGCATTCCTGCGGCTGGTAATTATAGCCGGGCCGGGTGTTGAAGGTGATCTGGATGTGATTGGTTCCTTGCGCGGTGAGTTGCAGCGCCGGGAGAACGGGCGGGCCGATCAGCAGGTATTGCCAGACGGGCTGGAAAACGGGTGTGCCACCGGGTTCGAGCGGGGTGGCGGCGTCGGTGACGGTTGCGCCGTGATAATTGGTGCCGTCCTGCGGGGCCAGATCGGTGGTGAACATGTGCGTGCCGAGATAGGGGACGGTGTTGGATTCGACGAGCACGGGCGAGCCGAACTGACTGAGCCCATAAGCCTGCCAGGTGGGTACCTCCCAGGTGTAAAGCACCAGCGGGTCCTAGATGTGGACGAAGCCAAAATAACCTTCATCGGACGTGGCGCCGGACGCGGAAATCCACGGGGCGGGTTCATTGCCGGGAAACCACCAATCGGTGTCGGCGAACATGACCGCACGAGCGACGGGATGGAGTTTGGCGATGAGTCCGGCGTGGCCGGCGCCCTGGGAATGGCCGGAGACAATAATTGAAGACCAATTGATGTTGGTCCCGGTGAGATATTGGCCCCAATTTTCGGCCGGGTAGTTGGTGGTGAGATATTGGAGAAGTTTGATCAGTCGGTTTTCGATCGAATCGGTGCGGCTGATATTGACGAGCGGGGACGTGTCCTGGCCGGTGATGATTTCGGTGCGTACGTCCGCAAAGCAATTTGGGTCGGAGGCATCGTCGCACAGTGAATTGACGGTGACGGGATTGTCGTACATGACACCGAGCGCGTGGAAGCCGAGATTGGCGGCGGTCTTGACGATATCCGTATAACCGGCGGGCACGCCGCCGGTGCCGGGGAGAAACAGGAACAGGCGCTGGCGCATGGGGACGTTGGTGTTGATGCAGACAGTGTGGGCGTTGTTGAACTGGGTGATGTTGGGATCGGTATGGTTGGGCAGAATGAGGCGGAGCGTTTGCGCGGACACAGAAATTGCCGGGAGTAACAGGACCAGAAGCATCCGCAGAAGGATGCAGCCGCGTGACTGGCGATGCGCAGTCGCTATTCGCATAACCCTTAATACGCAGAAAGCGGGCCAGATGTTACAATGCGAAGGGGACCAAAACTGCAACCGCGAATGGACGCCAATAACCGCGAATGGAACTGAATCCGACTGATTTCTATTCCTCGCCGTCCGTAGTAGTCGAGCGGCAAGCGGACAGCCCATTCGTTGCTGTCGGGGTGATGGCAGGATTCGCCGGTGGGATTCTCGGCGATCACCCTTCCCACCACCCTACGCCTTCTCCCCTTCTTTCCCCGCCCGATAATCCACCACCTCCACCTTCTCCAAAGTCACCAACCCGCCCCCCAGCATTTCCTTCAGCACCGGCAAAAATCCCCGCACCTTCTCCTCGCTGTCCACGATCTCGATCACCATCGGCAGGTCCATCGAAAGCCGCATGATCTTCGCCGTGTGCAACCGGCTCGACTTCCCAAACCCCATCGGCCCCCGCAGCACCGTCGCCCCCGCCAGATGCGCCTCCCGCGCCTTCAGCACGATCGCCTCATACAACGGTTGGTGCTGATGCCGGTCGCTCTCTCCGATGAAAATCCTCAGGATGACCGCCTGATTGGGAATTTGCATATCAATGCCCTTTGGTTGAACTGATGCTCATGGCCAGGACATGGCCCAGCCACACCGCCAACAAACATAGCACCAGCGACAGCACCGCGTTCGCTCCCGCCTTCAGCCAGTCCCCGTCCTTGGCAAGATTCAGCGTCTGCAGGCTGAACGCTGAAAACGTCGTGTAACCTCCGCAAATCCCCGTCATGAAAAAAAGCCGGGCGTTCGAACCCGCCAGCCACCGCCCGTCCGGCCCCGTCACCGTCGCAAAAAACCCGATCACAAACGACCCCGTGATGTTCACCAGCAGCGTCCCCCACGGGAACGTCTGCCCCCACGGGAAGATGTGATTCGAACGATCGTCCACCAGCAGCGCCGCCCAATACCTCGCCACGCTGCCCAGCGCGCCCCCCAATGCCACCAAAAGTGAGATCAACATAAACAAACTCCTGCCAATGAGGCTGATTGGTAGGAGTTATCAGCGCTGAACAGGTCAGGCGGTTTTCCCTTCCGGGACGGCAAACCCCATTGCCGCCGACATTGATGAGCCAGACCATTTTCTTTGGCAATCCAAAACCAAACGCGGACCGGCGCGCGGTTGCGTCCCGCTCTTTGGGACCAGCCGCAGCAACATCCAATTTCACCAGCGCCCCCGATTCGACCCGTCCCGCCAATCCGAAATTCCTTTGGATCCTTCAGTCTCCCCGCTTCCGTTTCAGCCACCCTCCCCCCCTGCACTCCCGTTATCGCTAACATCGGCAAATACCCCAAATGATCCCAAATTCTCACAAATGATTCCAAACGATCCCAAATGCGACCAGGATTCCCGGGGGAGCGCCAGGCGAAACACGAACCAACTCATTTATCGGAAACAGTGGAAACCAACCAAAACTTCCCTCGACCCCTTATCCCAATCTGGGAATCCGACAATCTGAAAATTTGATAATCAATTTTCATTTCGCGGTTAAGATCCCTTCTTTCTTCCCCCTTTGCGAGCTTCGCGCGACACATGTTTTATCGGAAAATGTGGACATTATCGTAAAATCCTATTCCCAACACATTTATCCTCAGCTTCTTTTGACCTGTTTCCGATATTCGCTTCCGCCCTCATTTTTCCGTTTCCAATCTGATAATCTGACAATCTGATAATCTGATAATCAACAGTGGCAAATGCGGGACGAACCACCCCGGGGAACCGGCGCAACCGGCAAATCGGTTGCCGGCCCCGAGCGTGTTCGTCCACGCATTGCCACCGGGCCAGGGGTGGACGGCAGGGCTTTTCAGCCACCGACAACGCGTAGCGTCCCGATGCCGTTTATCGGGACTCACAAACCGCAATTTTTCAAGGAGCAGCACAGGAGAAAAGCATCAGGCCGGATGGAAAAAGGATGGTCTGGAAACAAACCTCCTGCGGATCAGCGCCGTAGTTAAAGGGGCGCCAACCCCAAACGCAGTTGTATACTGTCATGCACCACCTTCCCCGTCAAATGATTTCTCAGGCGCCCTCCATGCGTTGGCAATCGCCCACTGAAAACTTCGTTTCCCCGCCGCGACACGAGGCCACATCAAACAACCCGTCCCCTCTTGTCCCCTCGCCCCCTCCCGGGGGAGAGTAGCCCTGTTGGCAATTGCACATCGGAATTCGTGCATCCCGCAGTGACATTTCCACAAACCGACACCCAAGGAAAGCCTTTCCAAGGACTCCCGCAACCTTTGGCGATCATATCCAAGTCAGCCGCTTTGAAAAGGGCCTGCTTCGAAAGGAACTGGCGTATATGGTGGGGGTTACGACTTTGCTGGTAAGGAGATGGGAATTAGGCTTGGAAATGCCGACTGACCCAGTCAGCCGCATTACGTCATCTATTCAGGTGGCCAAGTCCGTCCGGTTTACAAATCTCAACTCCAGTGTAGCCAATTTAGATTGCGATGTTGATGCTCGAATTGCCCCCTGCAACCCTGCCGCAACGAGTGCTGTTTCTTCCCGGCCAGAGCGCTGAGGCTTTCGCCGGTATCTCGTCGCACTGTTTCCAGCTTCGTATCGGAACCGTAACCTTTGGCGAAGTCGTCGCCAGATCTTCCCGTAGCGTCCGAACAAAAGTGTCCCCGCGTTTTTCCCGTATTCGCCCATCCTCGTCGCGTTGCCGACCATCGAGTCCTTTTGAATGCTGATTATTATTCATGGTTCGTGTTTGTATAGGCTTTTGAATAAAGTCACTTTCCCCTCGCAAATACGGCCAACACCAGCACAAGGCACGCGAAGCAAATAAATGCTGCGATTTGGGGACTTTCTGCTGTCCCGGTCTGAGCCAGCGATGCCGCGTGCTCGCAATTGAACTTCCAGAGGTCGTATTTTGTGCCTATCAAACTAATGGCACGTTGCGCGATTTTTGCTCTGTCACGCCAGTCGCCCTCCGCTTGCCGGTGGAGCAGAATCGCCCTGCCGCGGGAAAATTCGGTTAACGTCGAAAGAATAACGCCTTGATTTTTCTCATTATGGACGACGTCTTGCGAACTGCCAGGACGCTTACCAACGTAAACCCCGACGTGCGAATAGACGCCGCAGTTCACCTTGATCACGTCACCAACCTGCGGAAGATAATGCCTCATATCAAAAGTCCTCCTTGACCAGGGTGTGCTATTTGCTCTGTTCGGCTACCACAAGAAACCAACGAATCGAGCCTTGGTAGGGGCCGTGCTGGTGGTGATTTTGGGGGGGCAACCGATTTCCTGCATGCGAGACGACTTCGTGTCCACACCCCTCGCAACGATAGATCCCGGCGTAGGGGGCATATGCGCCAGGGTCGTGAATCGCGTCAAAGGCGTTGCTGTTCGATGTTGCCAGATACGTATTATATTTATAAACTGCCATTTTTTTGGTCCTCAATGTGCGGCTTTGCCGCCGATGGATTGCCGATATTCTCGTAAACACCATTAATAGGCGGGCACAAAGCAAAATTTTCCACGGTCTGGAAATTTTTTAAATCTCGCTGGCGAATAATATTGGAAATTGCTATCAGATAGCTGATGGCCAGATTGCGTCAAGATTTGGCGGATGCGCTGCGGCGTGAAGGCGATGAATTTTGGGAAGTCCTTACCAAACGCCTTGTTGCCTACGCCGCTGTGCTGCTCCGAAGCCGCCGATGGCGGGGATGGGCCGATGGGGTGATTCCTGACGGACATGGGCCAGAAAGTATTGCGACCCAAGCTGTTGAAACTTTGTTCGAGGATACCGAATGGCAGGGCAGCGGAAACAGTTATTCTCGCCAGGAACTGGAGTTTGAATTGAAGCGGATCGTTCACAACATTGTTCGGAATCTGGAGAGGCGGAAGGAAAACCTCATCGTGTCGAGCGAACCGGACCTTTCTCACCATGACGACGAAATTGACGGTGAGGCCTTTTTCAACAATTTCGACGGCAATAGTCCTCAGCCGGACGGCGAGGCTGACCGACATGAAGCTCTTGATCTGCTTGCTAAATTCCAATCGGAATTTAGAGAGTTTTTAGGGAGGGACGAGCGGCTAAAACAAATTTTTAATTGTGTCTGCAACGGCGTGGTTAAACGAGACGATCAAGCGACATTACTGTCAATCACTCCGCAGGAAATCACAAATGGGAGGAAGCGGCTCGACCGCAAGCTCGACCAATTTGCAGCCAGCTCCCCGCACTATCCGTCCGCGTTTATCAAGGAGGTAAAGAATGCCTGAGCAAAAGCCCCCTAAAAATTTCCAAGAGATGTTACGGAAGTTGCAATGTAGCGTTCATGAGGATGCCGATCTTGTTTTCAAGATGACTGAGGATGAGATAGACGCGTTCCTTGCGGAAGAAGGGATTGATCCGTTACCGGCAATAGCGAAGGTGCGGAGCATTGTTGAATCATCCGCGCATGCCAACGCCAGAGCGGATTTGCAGCCTCCACATTTCAGAAAACAGTTCTTCAGAAGTATGAGGCATTTTTGGACGCATCCGTCGGTCCGCAATTTGGGAACGACCGATCCGATCGAGTTTGTTTCTCGCCGTGCGAGTGAGATCGTCCTCGAGGCGATGCAATCTGGATGGTCAGGGCCACCATTTGATTCAGCAAAGCTGGCCGAGCTCAGGGGCGTCAAAGTGGTTCCGAATGCGGACGTAAGAGACGCTCGAATAATCCCAAGTGATGACCGACGATACCAAATAGAATTCAATCCTAGCAAGAGTGACGCGAGAGTCCGGTTTTCAATTGCTCATGAGCTTGCCCACACGATTTTCGACGATTGTTGGGTGGCCATTCGACACCGACTCTCAAGGTTGGAACAGCACGATGACGATTGGCAGCTCGAAATGTTGTGTAATATCGCGGCGGCAGAATTCTTGATGCCGATCACCCAATTCCCAGATCTACGAGAGAGCGAAGTAAACATCAATACAATTCTCAAATTACGGGAGAACTATAAGGTCTCTGCGGAAGCTGTCTTGCTCCGGCTAGTCCGTCTTACGGAGGCGCCTTGTTCGATCTTCGCTGCTTCTGAGCGTGAACCCGGCCGATTTGTTTTGGAGTATTCGGTATCATCCAGAGCCTGGCCTGTATCGATCCCGTGCGGCACATTACTTCCAAGGGAGACTGTTTTGAAAGGCTGCACTGCATTTGGTTATACGGCGATTGGGGAGGAAGAATGGCTTCCCGCCTTGGGGCCTCTCAGGATTGAGTGCGTTAGGATCTCCCCGTTTCCAGACGAGAGCGTTCCTCGTTATGTAGGCGTTATTTGCCCTCAATCCTTTCGTCCTGTAAAAACAGGCAGGATTACCATTTTGAAAGGCGATGCCACGCAGCCCCGTGGCGAAGGCAATAAAGTAATTGCCCACATCGTGAATGATAAAACACCCAATTGGGGCAAAGGGTTTGCGTTTGCAGTTCGACGGAAATGGCCCGAGGTTCAGGAGGCTTTTCAATCGTGGGTCGCTCGAAATCCTCATTCGCTTTCCTTGGGCAATGTGTTTCATTCAGAAGTCTTTGATGAGCAGTTGACCGTTTTTCAAATGATTTGCCAACGAGGCTACGGCCCGTCACCGTCACCTCGCATACGCTACGCCCCTCTGAAAACTTGCTTAGAGCAATTGGTCAAGTTCGCTGATGAACAAAATGCGAGCATCCATATGCCTCCTATAGGAATCGGCGAAGCAGGAGGATCTTGGGGGTTCATACAGCAAATTATTGACGAAGTTCTGTGTTCTCGAGGCAAGGATGTGACTGTTTATGAACTTCCCGGCCAACAGATCCCACAGCTTGGTTTGTTTGATTCCCCTAAAACGTAGGTGTATGCCACGGAAAATCGTGATTCTGTCTGGAAGCGTTGGGGCCGGCAAAACAACACTTGCCGAGAATTTAGTCAAACGATTCAACGGCAACGCCAAACACTTTAAGACTCGATATTTCCTTAAAAAACGTGGAGGGCCAAGCGTCGCATCCGACCGGGCTGCCTTGCAGGCCTACGGCGAGCAGCTCGATAGGCAGACCCGTGGCCGATGGGTATGCGAAGATTTTATCGAAGCGGTTAAGCCGTTCCCTGAGAGCGCAGTTGTCATCTTGGATGCACTGCGAATGCGCGGGCAGGTCGACGCAATCCGGCAAGCCTTCGGACAACAGGTCTTTCACATTCACCTCAAAACGAATATTGAAGTGCTTAGGGAACGTTACCGAAATCGTAGGGCAGACGATATCCGGGAGTTGTCTTCATACGATGCGGTTCTTGCAAACAAAACGGAGAGGAACGTCACAAGACTTGAAAAAATAGCTGACGTGGTGATCGAGACAGACCGTTACACAGCGCTTGACGTATTAATCCGCGCGGCGAGTCACCTTGGGTTGTTTGGTCGGGAATATCTGCGGTTAGTGGATGTCCTCGTAGGCGGACAATATGGGAGTGAAGGGAAAGGCCAAGTGGCCGCCTATCTCTCGCCGGAATATCAATTGCTGGTCAGAGTTGGGGGTCCCAATGCGGGACATAAGGTTTGGGAAAGACCACAGCCGTATTCTTTCCATCAACTGCCATCCGGGACTCGCAAATGCGCCGCTCATCTTCTTATCGGCGCCGGCGCTGTCATAAACGTGAAGACGATTTTGAAGGAAATAGCCGAGTGCGACGTTGATCCAAAACGACTGGCAATCGACCCCCAGGCCATGATTATTACTGCTGGTGATTTGAAAAAGGAAGCGCATTTGATCGCGTCCATCGGATCGACAGGGCAGGGCGTGGGTGCCGCTACAGCCAGACGAATAATGGGGCGTTCCGGAAAGCCGAAGGTTTTACTTGCCAGAGACATCCCTGAGCTTAAGCCATTCACCACCAGATCTGCGCGCGAGGTGTTGGAAGATGCCTATGATAGGCGTTGGCGCGTTCTTTTGGAAGGCACGCAGGGCACTGGATTAAGCCTTTTCCATGGACGATATCCTCACGTCACTTCGAGGGACACGACCGTGGCTGGCTGTCTCGCCGAAGCGGGAATTTCTCCAAGCCGGGTGCAACGGGTCGTGATGGTTTGCCGCTCTTATCCAATCCGTGTCCAATCTCCAAAAGACGGCGACTCCGGTTACATGTCCCAACCGATCACGTGGGGCGATATTTCCGGGCGAAGCAAAATTCCTTTGGAAGAGCTGCTTAAGGCCGAGCGGACCACGACTACAAATCGGGAGCGCCGCGTTGCTGAATTCGACTGGGATCTCTTGCGATTGGCAGCGACGCTAAACGCCCCGACAGATGTCGCTCTTTCATTTGTTGACTATATGTCGCCTGTAAATGCCAAAGCCAAACGATTCGAACAATTGGCACCAGAAACCATTCGATTCATCGAGGAGGTAGAAAAGGTTGCATCGGCCCCAGTTACGCTTGTTTCTACTGGCTTTAACGAACGCAGTGTAATTGATCGTCGAATGTGGTGACGGTATGGACACAGATTTATTCGTCAGAACTTATCCGGTGCTTTATCACATGGCGCACCACGAAGCCCTTCCAAGTATTCTTCGGCACGGCCTCCTGAGCACAAGTGCCCTTCTGGACCTTTTCGAAATTTCGGGTTCTCGAAGGGACGTCATTGAATCCAGGATGAGGCGTCAATCAATTCTCATTGAACATCCAAAACACGGAAAGGCGGTAATCCGCGACCAAAAGCCAATAATGAATGACAGAAGATTGGAAGAATCACTTCGTGGAACAGCCACTGCGTCGCAATTTCATCGCCTTTTAAACTCCAAAGTCTTTTTTTGGCTGGCTCCGGACCGCCTTGCCGGCCTTCGCGGTGCTGTCGCCTATCGCAACGAACCGCAGTTAGTTTTCTATATCGATACCAAACGGCTTGTGAATGAATATGGGGGGCAAGTTATGTTATGTCCGATGAATTCAGGTAGTTGCAAACCCTTTGCTCATCCTCGAAGTCCTGGGATGTTTCAACGAATCGCGGATTACGATTTCGAATACTGGAGACAAAAGAAAGGAGGCGCGCACAAAGCAGTCGTGGAGTGCACCGTTGACCGGATGATTCCGGATTTTCACAGGTTTGTGCAGAAGTCAGAAATCGTGGGTTAGTATTCGTTCTGGGGGGGTGAACAACGCGTCGACACCCCAGGATCTTCAGAGAATCACTTTTTTGCGTTGTCGTCGGGTATGAGGGAATTTGTTGCCTTCGGAAGATCACTAAGGAGATCATCGAGACGCGCTTGAAGTTTATCAACTTGCGATTGCAGACGTTTCGTTTCTGCCTGCGCTTGGAATGCAGCGTCGTAGGCATTCCTGTGCCAGTTAACGGTAGCATAAAAATAAGTGCCGAGCGAAACCGCAACTCCTAAAAGAGTGATCAGAAGCGCAAAATTTATGCTGCTGATGTTTTTGGTAAACTCGCCGAGCTTGTTTTCAATATTCTGACGAACCGTCCCGAGTTCTGTCGCGATACCATCGACTGAACTCGAAACGACCTTTCCGACGGGCAAATAGCCACTAATCGGCTTGCGATTCAATGACCGACTGCGAAATGTTAAACACGGAAAACCGCGGGCTCCTTTCAGCTCTCTGGCCTCTCCGCGATCTCTAATTACTTGAATTCCCGCCGAATCAACCAATGGCTCCCTTTGTGCGAACGGAGTGGTTTTTTGAAACTCGATCACTGCAAATGGCTCCCCACAGCGCAAGCAAATTTTTTCGCTTGAAATGTTATGCAGAGGGCATGAAAGCGGCCCCGTGTAGCCGGGATCGATTTGGGGCCCTGTTCCCACAAGCAATCCCTCGTGCAACAATCTCAATTTTAAGTTAAACCTCCCTGTCATGTAAAACGGCAGGTTCAGACTTTCACCTGTGCTGACGAAGACTATCGAATTTGGAGGAACTATCAGATCCTCGCCTGTTTTGAGTTCGCGCTTTTGTTGCCCGGTCTCGCTTGTATGGCTGGAATACCAACAGTCCCGTCCAACCGTTAAATCATAGCTTGCCGGCGCAAGATGCTCTTCGCTAAACGGCTCAATCATGGCCACCTCTTCGACATATAGCCTGATCCGATCGGATAGCAAAATGCCACCGCCAGGTGTAGAATCTGGATCCATCCACATCGATTTTGAGCTGCGGCGCCGCAAAAGATGGTCATCGTCCATAAGTGTCTTTGATTTAAACCCCTGCCGTTACACTTTTGGCAGCCTTCCGGTGAGACCTTCTCCTTCCCCTCCAAGTTTCCGCCATTTTTCTAGGTCGTCGCCCAAACGGGCGTCCATATCGACTTCAGCCTCCGGTGCAAAGTGCAAATCTCGGACTGCTGCCAAATAAAAATGGTGCCACCAATCGCGGATCTCATTCGTCGGATGCTTATATCCGACAATTTCGGAAGCATGGATCAGATGCATATGAAAATGGAGAGGCACTTCGTCAATTGATCGCAAGTAAGCGGAAGCCAAATCGTCCAGGGATATTTCCCCAATGGGGCCGAGAAAACTACCTCCTCTTGGATCGTGCGGACCATCAAGAGCACAACGGTCAAAGGCAGAAATCAAAATGGACCGGCGATACCAACGAATCAGATATTTGCTAAGATGATGCTTTCCTAAAGTGTCCGGGCCACGGATAGCGGTTAGCAACACTGTCTGTTGCATTAAGCTCAGGGAACTGACCCATTCCTGTGTTACACTCATGCGATTTATTCGTTCGGTGTCACTTTAGAAAGCTCCGCTGAGGCAAACAAGCGTAAACATCCACCCGATGAACGGGACGATGCAGAGGATCGCTTACGTCCTGTGAGACGCGACGCGTTGAACTCGGCTACCCTTTAGCAAGCAAGCCCTCCTACCCAGAAGATCGTGCTCCGTATCCATTCTACTCACGCCAAACCGGATCGTTCGTAGCTGTCCCCTCGCCCCCGTGGGAGAGGGTCAGGGCGAGGCGGATTTTCCCACACACCTCCCCCACTTTGACCGAAACCCTGCATTCATCCGTCGCCTCTTGGCCGCCAAAAATTCAGTGTGGAACTGCCGCTTATTTGGATCTTCCCCACTGAAAACTGAAAACTTGAAACTGAAAACTTCCCCTCCCCCTTTCCCCCCTTCTTGACTCCCCGCGTGCAAATCAGCTATCATGCCAGCTTATTTAGAAGCATAAGACTGAGAACTATGAGCATTATTCATGACATTCAAGCCCGTGAAATCATCGATTCACGCGGCAATCCCACCGTTGAAGTTGACGTGATCCTCGCCGGCGGCGCCGTCGGGCGCGCGGCCGTTCCCTCGGGCGCCAGCACCGGCGAACACGAAGCCCTCGAACTGCGCGACGGCGACCCCAAACGCTACAACGGCAAGGGCGTCACCAGGGCCGTCAAGAATGTCCGTGACAAAATCCTCCCCGCCCTCCGCGGCCTCGATTCCCTCGATCAACTCACCGTCGACCGCACCATGCTCAAGCTCGATGGCACCGAAACCAAATCCAGACTCGGCGCCAACGCCATCCTCGCCGTCTCGCTCGCCAACGCCAAGGCCGCCGCCGAAGCCATCGGCGTCCCGCTCTTTCAATATCTCGGCGGCCCGAACGCCAAGGTGCTCCCCGTCCCCATGGCCAACGTCATCAACGGCGGCGCCCATTCCGACGCCCCGATTGATTTCCAGGAGTTCATGATCATTCCCAAGGGCTTCAACACCTTCTCCGAGGGCCTGCGCGCGATCACCGAAACATTCCACGCGCTCAAATCCGTCCTCAAGAAGAAGGGCCTCTCCACCGCCGTCGGTGACGAGGGCGGTTTTGCGCCCAAGCTCGAAAGCGCCGAGGCTGCCATCGAAGCCATCCTCCAGGCGGTCAAGGACGCAGGCTACAAGGCCGGCAAACAAATATTCCTCGCGCTGGATGTCGCCAGCTCAGAGTTCTATGTCGGCAACGGCCATTACGTCTTCAAGAAGAGCAGCGGACGCAAGCTCACCGGCGATCAACTGGTCGACTTCTACGCCAAGCTCTGCGCCAATTACCCGATCATCAGCATCGAAGACGGTTGCGCCGAAGGTGACTGGACCAACTGGAAGAAGCTGACCGATAAACTCGGCAAAAAGATCCAGCTCGTCGGCGACGATCTCTTCGTCACGAACGTCAAGTTCCTCCAGAAGGGCATCGACCTCGGCGTCGCCAACTCAATCCTCGTCAAGGTGAACCAGATCGGCTCGCTCACCGAAACCCTCGACGCTGTCGAACTCGCCAAGGAACACGCCTACACAGCCGTCATCAGCCATCGCTCAGGCGAGACTGAGGACGCCACCATCGCCGACATCGCCGTCGCCACCAACGCCGGCCAGATCAAGACCGGGTCCCTCAGCCGCACCGACCGCGTCGCCAAGTACAACCAACTGCTCCGCATCGAGCAGATCCTCGGCCGCAACGCCGTGTACGGCGGCAAGTTCTGAGCGTTTCATACTTCGCCTCATTTCACCGGACGCTGATTCGTCGGCTTCCGGTTTTTCATTTTCGCGTCCGGGCCTCCGATCATTGACATCAGATTCTGTTTCGGTCACCATCCGTTCCGGTGAAAGGATGTCGGGTGCGAACGGAGGGCCGGAATTGGCCGGCGCTACGGCGCATGGCAGACGGTGTGTTGTCGTCCGGTCCCTCGTCTCTCCCCAGCGGCCCAAACCTCCTTTCCCCGGCTGGAAACAAACGCCCATCTCACGCCTCTGATGGTACAGCCCATGCTTGAATTCGGGCGAAAATGACCGCGCCGCACCTATGAAATTCCGCCGCCCAGCAAAGAAGCTGCGCCCGACCGCCAACCATCGCAAGGCCGCGCGTCCCGCCGCCAAACGCCGCAAGTCGCCCAAGGGCGCGGCCGAAGCATCCGCCGCGGAGACGCCCTCAGTCCCACTCGAGGAATCCAGCCTCGAGAAGGCCCCCTCCCCGAACGAGGAGATCACCCGCGATTACGATGGCAGCACCGCCCTCACGCTTTACATGCGCGAAGTCGGCCAGGTCCGCCTCTTGACCGCCAAGGAGGAGATCGAACTCGCCCGCAAGGTCCAGAAGGGCAACCCCAAGGCCCGCGAGATGATGATCCGCGCCAACCTCCGCCTCGTCGTCAAGATCGCCCGCGAATACGAGAACCTCGGCCTCCCGCTCCTCGATCTGATCAACGAGGGCAACATCGGCCTGATGGCCGCCGTCGAGCGCTTCGACCCCACCAAGGGCGCCAAGCTCTCCACCTACAGCTCCTGGTGGATCAAGCAGGCCATTCGCCGCGCCCTCGCCAATCAATCCAAGACCATCCGCCTGCCCGTCCACATGGTGGATAAGATTTACCACATGAAGAAGACCGCCCTGAAACTTCAGGAGGTCTTCGGCCGCGAACCCACCGACCCGGAGCTCGCCGCGGAACTCGGCCTCTCCGTCCGCCAGATTCGCGACATGCGGTCCTTTTCCATCCGCCCAGCCTCCCTCGACGCACCCATCGGCGACGACGAATCAGGCAATCTTGCCGACGTCGTCCGCGACGAAAATGCCGCCTCTCCCTACGAGCAACTCGAGGACAAAACCGTCACCGACATGCTCGGCAGCCTCGTGGATAAACTCCAGCCGCGCGAAGCGGCCATCCTCCGGTTCCGTTTCGGTCTCGATGGCGGCCCCGAGCGCACACTGGAGGAAGTCGGCGAGAAGTTCGGCGTCACCCGCGAACGCATCCGCCAACTCCAGAATCTCGCCCTCCGCAAACTGCGCCGGATGATCGAAAAAATCGAAGGCTCCAAGGCCTGATCTCAGTTCGACCGGCCACATCCCGATGTCCTCTCCGGCAACCTGGAGGGTTGCAATAGACTAGCCGGAGGTCGCAGCGTAGCGAAGACCTCCGGTGTGCGTCCAAAAACTCATGCACCCCGAAGTGGGTGCCACAATTCCCCGGCAACACGCACCCCATCGCGCCCGCGTCAGGCGTTTGATTCAATCCGGCTTCAATCGATAGAATCTCTGCTGTCCCCCGATCGTATCCGTCACCACCACGTTTGTCGTGTCCATCGGCGCCGGCACATTGGTCAGCGTCTGCCACACCGCTCCGTCATTCAGATTCGACGCGTAATCCACTTCGTAGGCCTGTCCCGCCTGCGCCGTGAAATGCAGCCGGAACTGGTTGCCCACCGCCTCCACGCGCCCGATCGGCGGCGTATAAACTACAAAAAGCTGCGGCGCCAGGTCCGGGTCCCCCTCACGCGATCCAAATCTCCGCGCCGTCCCCGCCGTCGTTTCATCGGTGGGGATCAATATCCAGCCGAAGTTTGCCTGCGGATGGTCCAGCCACAATTGCAGGTCCGCCAAAAACTGTGGTGTGCTGGAAAAGAAGAAGGGCGATTGCGCCACGTTATAAATCACCTGCTCGGCTGATACATCCGTCAGATAATCGATCTCCGCCTCCGCGCCCGGGGCGCCCCAATGATTGGTCGTGAGCGCAAAACGGTCATTCCACGTCGCCTCGCCCACAGTCGCGGGCGTTCCCCGGTTGCCGTTGCTCGTCGAAGGCGTCGTATTGGTCCCTTCGCCCCAGTCCCTCAAGACACGATGCAGGTCAAGAAATTCCGAATTCGGTCCGGCGTCCACAGACCCCTGCAAAACCGACACCTGCAAATACCCATCCGTGATGCGCGAGCCGGCCGGAACATTCCCCGCGATATCGAATTTCACCAACCCGCGATTCCGCGTCCCGTTCAGCGTCACGCCGCAGTTGAACCACGTCATCCCGCCGTTGTTGTTGTCGGGCACGACCTCCTGCAGCGTCGTGTCCGCCACGGGATACAGCAGGTTGTTGTCGGCCAGCACGCGAGGCGCCCCTGCGCCGATGATGAACCCGGAAAATGTGGCAAAAAGAAAAACTCTCCCCACGGCGGACGCCTCAGATAAGCGGGAGTTCGCCAAAAATGGGAGTTCCATCCACCGAACTGGTCCCGCCGCTCAACAGGCATTCGCCCGGATTCGCATAGCCCGGGATGATCTGGTTGAGCTGATTCTGCGTCGCACCCAGGTGGTCGCGGATCAACTTGCCCAGCACCGAGCGGTAATCCACCGCCCGTTTCAAATAACGTCCGCTCGCCGCAAACATGCTCCCCACCGTCTGGTTGCCGCCGCCCGCACCCGGAACCCAGGGAATCGAATGGCCATTGAATGAATCTCCCGTGCTGCAGCCGAACACGCCCGAAGTCACACCGTTCTTGCTGCGGCCCTGCACGCCGCCTCCCGCCACGAACATCACACCCGCCTCCGCGTGGTCCGTGCCCGCCGACCCGTTCTGCACCGTCGTGCGTCCGAACTCCGACAGCGTCACAATCACCAGGTCATTCCAACCCACCTGCGCGCCCGGCATCGGGTTCGTGCCCCCCTTGCCGTAAATCATGAAAAACTTCTGCAGCCCGTACATCGCCCAGCCGATGCTTTTCAACAGCTTCGCGTGCGATCCGCTCACACCGCCCTGCGTCTGATGCAGGTCAAAACTGCCATACTCAGTCCCCGCCACGATCGCCTGCGTGCTGTTCAGGATCAGCGACGCCGCCTTCAAATTCACGAATAACGAATACGCGCTCGTGTCCACCACATACTTGGTCGAGTCGTTCGTGCGCCCGTTCATGTAGGCGCCGCCATTCTTCTGGTTTTGCGTCGGGAAGAGATAATACGGCGCATCGTTGTCGGTGGAGACATTGTCCACAAACGTATTCCCGGTCTCGGTGAAATTGATGTTCGCAAAAATCGACAGCGTATCCGTCAGGTTCTTATACTGAAGGTTCAACAGGTCGCGGTCCAGCTTGGTGGGAAAAGGATCCAGATCGGCGCTCAATATCGCATTGTCCGCCTTTACGTTGCCCGGCGTCGTGTTCGGGATGCCCAGCAGGTTGTAACGCGTCGGGTCCACCAGATTCGTCATCGCCGCCGCGCTCCCCTGCAATGAAGTCGGCAGCGCCGATTGAATCGAAACGCCCGTCAACGCATTGGTGTTCGCCAGGCCCGATTGCACCATCGCGCGATAAAAAATTCCGTCCGCCACCAGTTTGTTGTTGGGCGCGGCGTTCTCCCAGTAATACTGCGAATCAAAATGCGACCGCGACTGGTTCGGGTACGCCACACGATGCACCAGCGCCAGGTCGCCGGCGTTGTAGACCGGCGCCAGAAATCGCATGGCCGGATGCAGCGCCGCCCAGCCGTTGCCCAATCGGATCGCCTTGTCGTTGCCGCCGCCCGTGAATGTCGGGTTCGATCCCGAGGGGAACCAATCACAATTGATGTTCCCCACCGAGTAATCCACCCCGCTGTTCAGCGGAATGCCGATCCCACTCCCGGTGCTCGGCCGGATCGCCTGGTCCTGGTACGACGGGTCCTGAATCGGGATCACCGAGTTCAACCCGTCATTCGCGCCGCGCAAAAAAATGAACAGGAGCTTCTTTCCGTTCAGGCCGATGTTTCCCTCCGCCAGCGCGCGCTTCACGATCAGCGGCACGTCCACCAGCGTTCCCAGCGCCACTCCCATCCCGATCCGGAAGGATCGGTCCAAAAAGGAGCGGCGCGTCAGGACATTGAATGTGTGCATAAACTTATTGTTCTTCGAATCTCTGGAAACCCATCAGCATCGCCACCATCCCGCGCACCCGGGTGTCGTATGCGCTCTTGTAGACGTTGCTCACCGCAAGGCCGCTGAATGGCGTGCTGCTTGGCGTGTAATCCGCGCTGCCGTCGTTCAGGTAATTGATCGCCGCCGTCCGGTACAGGTCCAGATTCGCCTTGCCCTCCGCCGGGAACAAAATGCTGATGAAGAAATCCGCCACATTGGTCGCGCTGGTAAGGCTCCCGCCCGGGATCACCTGCGTCAAGCGGCTGGTCAGCAGCATCACCGGGTCCGACACGCTCTTGTTCCCGCCCGAGATGCTGTCGGGCTTGTTGGACGTATCGGAAGTGTGCATCAAAAAGGTCTGCATCCAGCGCACGCGCTCCGCCAGCGTTCCCGCGCTGATCCACCCGTTCGCGTCCTCCGGATAACCGTTCGGAAATTCGCGATCGAACAACAGCATCGCCCCCATCCGGTTCAACGGACAAGCCACCGCCGTCGAACTGCTGTTGCCGCTGATCGAATAACCGTCGGTGTCCGCCGAGAACGTTCCCGGGCTGCCGGAATTATTCGTGCTCGTCCGCAACGCGCGGATCGCGCTGATCGTGTATTCCAGCGGGGTCTTCACCTTCTGCATGGATGAAATATTCCCCTTGAACTCGTCGGAATTGAAGATGTTGCTCAGCACCAGCCAGATTTGCCCCTTGGGCGTGCTGTTCTCCCATGTCTGCATGCACGACAACACCAGCTTTCCGTCCGCCGAGAGGTTCGGATCAGTGAAGTTGTACCCGATGGTGAACCCGTCGTGCACAAACAAATTGCACAGCTTGCAACTGATGAATTCCTCCGTGAACGGCAGGTTGGCGATGTTCGTCAGCACATCGTATCCGTCCGTCATCCCGTTCGTGCCGGATCGCGCCGGCACCAAAAGCTGATAGGGTCGTCCCGCCCACGGCGAACCAAACCGCGCCGGCACCGTCTTTCCAGCCCAGTTGGTTTTCGCGTTGTTGTTGTGAAAGTTAGACTGATAATTCAGCACCCAGACGCCGATGTTCGTCGACACCGCGCCGCTCACCGCCGCGGCAAACGGATTGAACGCGTTGGTCGGGTCCACCTTGTTCACGTACCACCCGGCCCAGCAACGCGACATCACCGTCACATCCGTCTGGTCGTAACCGTTGTTCACGCCCATCGTGAACAGTTCCATCAACTCGCGCGCGTAATTCTCATTCGCCACACTGCTGCCGTTTCCGCGGCTCAGCACCGTGTCCAGATAAATGATCATGGCCGGGCTCTCCGCACTGACCCGCAGCAGGTCGTAAAATGTGCACTGCGGATTCAACATCGCATTGCGCCAATTCTCGTTCTCGCGGTACTCAAGTGCCGTCGACACCCAACCGGCCGTCGTGCCATCCACCAGGCCGTCAAAGTAATTCTGCGTCTTGGTCCACTGCGTGACGAAATGGTTTTCCCAGAACTGCAGCAGGATCTCCAGCAACTGCCGTTTCGCCCCCACCCCGCGCAGCACATGCCACGCCCGCAAATCCTGCAAATTCGCCCAGACCGTGTTGGTGATGATGTTCGTCACGCCGCCGGAAACGTTCGTGGAGAACTGCGGACCCACGATGTTCGTCACCTCCGGCAGCTTCGCCTGGATGAAGGCGATGTTGGTGTTGTAGCTCGTGTCCTCCGTGATGTTCCAGGGCGCCAGTTGCTCGTTCAATAAAGCCGTCGGCCCGATCGGGCTACCCCCCGTCACCACCCGCTGCAATTCGTCCGGCGTCGGCCCGTACTCCAGCCGGTTGATCAGGTTCAACGCCCACAGGTTGTTCGACGAAATCGGCGTCACCATCAATTTGAAAAACTGCCTCCCGTTGCCGTTCGTCGCGTTCCACGTGTATCCGCTGATGGCGCCTGAATTGTCCGGCGCAAACGGCCCCGCCGCATTCGTCGCCGAGAGAACCTGGTATTGCTGCACCGCCGGATACGGCGTCCACGTGGCGCTTTTGTGGGTGTTGGTGACGGTGACCCCGTTAAGCACGGGCGGCGGCGTCTGCGCGTAAAGGGGAAACCTGGTGAGTATTTCAATGCCTGCAAGCAGGAGCAGGGCACGTGCGACGCGTGTACTTCTCATAAGACCGGACTTGCTGCCCACACTATCCCTTACGCTCATTATGTCAAGTGATTTGATTCTTCACTTTTTCAAATGGCGTCCGGCGCGATGATTTCACAATTCCGTTTTGCCCGTGACGCAGCCAGATTCGTTCGCTCCCTTGCTCCATGTTACATTCTCGCGCGCGCCCCGGGAGTCACATCTTGACGAGCGCGCCCTTCGCGTTGCGCTTCGCAAAACACGCGCCGCAACTCGGACACAACACCGACTCCTTTGTCACTTGGTTCCCGCAATTCGCGCACATCCACCGCCATTGCAGCCACTGTCCCATCGCCGACAATCCGATCCCGATCGTCACCACGCACAACAATGCCCCCGCGGAATAAATCATTCCCATCGCCGACTCCATCGTCTTTTGCGCCGCGTCCGTCCGAAAAACCAATCCTTCCTTTGCCGCCATCGCCAACCCGCACACGCCAATCAACGCCACCACCGCGCCCGTGACGGTCAGCGCCAGCCCGAACCAGAAGAAATAGCCGCGCTTCTCCTTGCCCGCGATCTCGGGCTCACGCTTGGTGAATTGCGTCGTGTGTCCGCTGCCGGTGGCCTTGCGCGGGATGAACAAGGTGGTCTTCGCTCCGCAATGAGGGCAGGGGATCGTCTGGCCGGTCACGCCGTTGGGCCCGCTACCCAACTCGCGAAACTCCTCCTCCGCGAACTGGATTCTGCCGCCGCAGTGATTGCAGGGACAAGTGACGAGCATGGCTTGCGTTATTCCGCTCCGGTCTCATTCCGACCGGTCGCCGCCATTTACCACCCGCCGGACACCCGCGGCAACAAAAAACCCGACTCTCCATTCGGGCTGTGTCCACCGGAGCGGTCGCAGGCTCCAAGGCTCACGGTCCGACTTAACCGTTCGCACACTGTCCCCTCTACCGGGAACGGGAGAGCGGAAGGGTGGGGGAGCGTTCGTCTGACAATTCGGGAAGCGGCCGCGTGAGGAAAAAGGCGACCTTCCCTCTGATATCAATTTGCCTGCCCCCCCTTGATCTATTAACGCGACGTCACTCTACTTCGTCACATCCAAGTGGCCGAATGGATTATTCTGAAATCCGGCCTGCGCCGGCGTCGGCGTGGAATGCGCCGGCCCGTTCACCGGCAGGTGCGATGGCAGCGGGGCGCCCGGCTTGTGATTCTCGTTTTGATTCGGCCGCGGCTCGGCGTGTTGCTCCTCGATCTCTCCATTGCCCTGAGCTTCGTTCGGATTCTTGGCCCGCTTGTTGCGCGGCAGCGGACTCAGCATCACGTTGATCGCGCGCCCGATCAACCGCGGCGTCGCGTCCGGATGCCCGTAGGGTGTGACTTCCTTGAGAAATTTCTGGATCAATTGAAATCCGATTTCGGTGTGCGCCATCTCGCGTCCGCGAAACTTCAGCACCACCTTCACCTTCATTTCCTCGCACAGGAAATCGATCGCGTGGCTCAGCTTCACCCCCAGATCGTGCGGGTCAATCTTCGGGCTGAGCTGGATCTCTTTGACCTTGTTCGCGTGCTGGTGCTTCTTGGACTCCTTGTCCTTCTTCGACTGCTCGTACCGGTACTTCCCGAAATCCACCAGCCGGCACACCGGCGGCGTCGCCGTCGGCGCAATCTCCACCAGATCCACCCCGCTGGACCGGGCTGCTGTCAACGCGTCGCCCAGCGACATCACGCCCAATTGTTTGCCGTCCACTCCAATCACCCGCACTTCACGGGCACGGATTTTCCCGTTTACCCTGACAAAAGATGCGGAAGAAGAAGAGGAACGTGGAGGAAACGGGCGACTCAAGACACCCTCGTCGGTTTGTAGCTATTCATGCAATCAACAGACACTCTACCTGCAGGCACCATGCCTGGCCATTCTTGGCAGTATGTAAGTAAGCCCAAACATTTCCAAAAAACAAGCAAATAATGATCAGGTGCTGACCCTATTGTAGACCGCCCCCTGTCCAGCCCTTCCCCCCCCTATTAGTGGAACAAAACTCGGAAAACCCATCGCCGGAGGTTCTTGAGGCTCTTATCTCCCCGGCGACCTCTTCCTCCCTCTCCGCCATTGGGACAATGGGGGAGAGGGTCGGGGAGAGGTGGCTCTATTGCTCGTCTGTTTCGCCAACTACCGGAAAATGTGGCACTTCCCTACTTTTTCTCCTCCGCCTTCCCTTCCGCCGCCGCCCCGCCGTTTCTCTTCGCCATAATCGCCTCCACAATCTTCTTGGCCAGCTCCGGCTTCTCCGCCAGCGCCTTCTGCGCCGCATCCTTCCCCTGCCCGATTAAATCCCCGCTGAACTGAAGCCACGCCCCCTTCTTCTCCACCACGCCGTTCTCCAATCCCACATCCAGGATGCTCCCTTCCTTGTTGATCCCATGATTGTAAATGATGTCGAACTCCGTCTCCGTGAATGGCGGCGATACCTTGTTCTTCACCACCTTCACCTTCACGTGATTGCCCACCGCGTTCCCCGCCGCATCCTTGATCGTGTCCTTCCTCCGGATGTCCAGCCGCACGCTCGCGTAGAATTTCAGCGCCTTGCCGCCCGGGGTCGTCTCCGGGTTGCCGAACATCACGCCCACCTTCTCACGCAATTGATTCGTGAAAATGCAGCTCGTCTTCGACTTGTTCAAAATCGCCGTCAGCTTCCGCAACGCCTGGCTCATCAGCCGCGCCTGCATGCCCATCGTCGCCATCCCCATCTCGCCCTCGAGTTCCGCCTTCGGCACCAGCGCCGCCACCGAGTCGATCACGACCACATCCAGCGCGTTCGACCGCGCCAGCGTTTCGCAAATGCTCAATGCCTCCTCGCCGCTGTCCGGTTGCGACACCAGCAGATCGTCCAGGTTCACCCCCAGCTTCTTCGCATAGGCCGGATCCAGCGCGTGCTCCGCGTCGATGAACGCCGCCAACCCGCCGGCCTTCTGCGCGTTCGCAATCACGTGCAGCATCAAGGTCGTCTTGCCCGACGATTCCGGCCCGAATATCTCAATCACCCTGCCGCGCGGAAGCCCGCCCACGCCCAGCGCCAGGTCCAGGCCCAGCGCCCCCGTCGGTATCACTTCGATCCCCACGCGCGCCTGCGCCTCGCCCAATCGCATGATGCTCCCGTCCCCGTACGTCTTCTGGATCGTCGATATCGCCGCGTCCAGGTCCCGTTGCCGGGTCGGCGATACCACGCGCACCGGCGTCTCTGTTCCGTTGGCCGACGGCTGCTTCACCGCCGCGTTTTTCTCCGCTCCCTTTTCAACCTTCTCGTTCTTCTCCGCTGTTTTTGGTGGCATAAAGTTGGTTTCGTTACCTGTCAAATCGGTGGAAAATCTCTTGGACCGAATCGGTCTCACCATACTCTCCGACCCCGATGGTTTAGTCAATGTCTCGTTCATGTTTTGCCTGTCTGTTGGTTCAGTATTGTGGTTTGTTATTTGCCTTTGGAAATTGCGGAGATTTCGATCACACCGCCTCGTTTTTGTCCGCACGGAGCGGCAAGGAACGGCAATTTGCCGGAGCCTTCGGTTCACTGTTGCCCGCCCGAATGAAGATTTGCGGGATTCTCATTCTCTTCTTCAAAAGGGGGTTGAGTCGCGGCCGCCGGGCGTTGCCGTTGGAATGCCTGCACGGAATCTGCCGCAACGGACGGTTGCCGGGCCGGGGCGGGTCGGCGTCGGGAACCTCCTGCGATTGGTTGTCCCGTTCCGATTTCGTCAATTGCCCCCGCTCCACAATCCGAAACTCCTGCAGCGCGTCAACCGCAACGCAAATTCCCTCCCGCGCCAGCAATTCCCGAAGGTCGCTCAATGGATGGCTCTCCAGGAATTCAAGAATCTCCACCCGTTTCTCCTCCGGCAAGCCCTGCAGAAGGACGCCGTTCTTTCCGAATTTTTCATCATTTTTCATGTCTCCATCATGAAGAGGGGGGTAGGACAACGACGGTCCAATCCGTAAAAGTACGGATAACGCGCAAATCATTGGAATTCAATGAATTGCCGCCAAAGTGAAAAATTCTGCGAAAATTCTTTCGGACAAGCGCCCCCTCGCGGCTGCCGCCATCACACCCGGATTCCATTGCCCCGCCTCACACCAACCTTTACACTGTCAACGTGCTAACCCTGTCGCGGTCCTCGATTCTCCGGAATCTCTTCGCGAGCGTTTTGTTCGTCACCTCGCTTGCCCACGCGGCTGCCGACTCAGATTGGCAGGTCCGCGTCTGGCGCGGCCAGGGGCTTGGCGATTCCACTCTCCGGGCCGTCACCCAGACACCCGATGGGTTCATCTGGCTCGCCTCCTCCTACAATTGCGCCACCTTCGACGGCGTGCAGTTCGAACGGGTTTTTGATACTGACCTGGCCGGGATCAACCAGCGCATGCACTGCCTCCTCGCCGACCGCGATGGCACCTTGTGGCTTGCCCTCGAGGACGGCTTGGTGGTGCATTTGCAATCCACAGGCGCCCGGATCTTCACCAACGCCCCGCCGCGTTCCACACCCCGGACCCTCGTCCAGGACGGTGAAGGCGCAATCTGGGTCAGTTACGATCACGGAAACCTCTGCCGGATACAGAATGGCATAACCACGCAACTATCCACCGGCACCACTGACGAGGGTGAAATCGTCCTCGCCACCGATTGTCACGGACGCTTGTGGTTCGCCAGCCTGGGCCGGATCGGTTTGTTTCACGACGGAAAATTTGACGTACTGCTGCATCTCACCAATCGCTCCACTCGCATGGCCGCAGCCTCGGATGGCAGTGTCTGGATCTGCTCCGGCCTCGAACTCCTCAAATACCGCGAAGGCGGCCAGCCGAAAACTTGCGGAACCTTGAAAGTCGCCAATCCCGGCGTGCGGGCCACCGCCATGATCGAGGACGCCGACGGCTCCGTCTGGATCGGCACCCAGACCGGCGGGCTATTTCATTATGATGGTGCGAATTTTGAGAGCATTCCCGCCTCCCACCGCACCATCAATGGTCTCCTCCAGGATCACGAGGGAAATATCTGGGCGGCTACCGGCGCCGGCCTTACCCGCGTCCGCCCGCGTGCGATTAGCATCGAAGGCGCGGAAGCCGGACTCCCGTCGGAAGCCGTTCAATCGCTCTGCGAAGACACCAACGGAACCATCTGGGCCGGTACCAAGGATGCGTCTCTCGTGCGCCGCACCGAGGACGGCTGGCAGTCCGTTTCGCCGCCTGCTGGAGCCGACCTCGGTCCGGTCAGCCGCGTCGCCGCGGATCCTCTCGGCGGCATCTGGGTCGGCACACGCCGCTACAATCTCCACCGCTGGCACGACGGAGTGTGGACGCATTGGGACCGCACCAACGGCCTGCTCTCCCATACGATCACAGCCCTCTGCGCGGACAAAGCAGGTGAAACCTGGGTCGCTGGCGAACAACCGACCACGCTCGTTTGCGTTCAATCGAACAACGTGCACTTGGTCCAACTCCCCTCCGGCGCCGGGCGCATTTGGGCCATGACCGAAGATTGCCGGGGCGCAGTCTGGGCGGCCGGAGAAAACGGGACCTTGCTTCGCATTCAGAACGGCGTCATCACAGATCAAAGCGTCAAGACCACCAATTCCCTCGCCTTCCGTTGCATCCTGGCCACCGACGATGGCACAGTCTGGCTCGGTTCGAATCGGCGGGGAATCGGCAGATTAAAAAATGGCGAGTTGACTTTCCTGACCACCGCCCGCGGCCTGGCCAGCGATCACATTTCCCAGATCGCCGCCGACCAGCAGGGCTGGCTCTGGTTGGGCGCTGATGAGGAAATCTTCAAGGTGCGCCGTGATGACCTCGACGCCGTGGCCGAGGGCCGCAGTTCCTCCCTGAAGCCCGTTCGCGTCGGCCAACGCGAGGGCATCTCCACGCTCCATCCTACCCCCGATGATTGGGGCGGGGCCCTCGGCAGCCGCGATGGCCGGGTCTGGATGGCCATGGGACCGGCGCTCGCCATCATTGATCCGCGCAAACTCCATGACGATTTTACCCCGCCCAATGTCCGCGTCCGCCGCGTGCTTGTGGACGACCAGACGCTCATGCAATACCGCGGCACTCCGCCGGGGAAGAACACCCTGGGTCGTGAGCCGGTGATCCTGCTTCCGCCCAGCAATCATCGCCTCGTGTTCGAATTCACCGCGTTGAACTTCACTGCTCCGGAAAATGTCCGCTTCCTCTTCCAGCTTGAGGGAATCGATAATCGCTGGATCGAGGCAGGCGCCCAGCGCAGCGCCGGCTATTCGCAATTGCCCCCGGGCAGGTACCGCTTTCGCGTCAGGGCCCGCAGCGGCGCCGGCATCTGGAGCGAACAGGACGCTTCCCTCGCCCTCGTAGTGATGCCCTTTCTCTGGCAAACGTGGTGGTTCCGCTCGATTGTCCTCCTCGCCTTCACCGCGGCCATTGCCGGAGCCGCCCGCTATCTGTCGCACCAACGTTTGAAAACCCGCTTGCGCGCGCTGCAACAACAGACCGCCATCGAGCGTGAACGATCCCGCATCGCCCGCGACCTGCATGACGACCTCGGCAGCCGTCTCACGAGCGTGGTCCTCTTGAATGAACTCACGTTGCAAAACCGCATTCCGCCTGAAGCCACCCACACCCACGCCCAGCAAATCTCCGGCACCGTGCGCGAAGTCATTCAGTCCCTTGACGAAACCGTCTGGGCGCTCAATCCCCGAAACGACTCGCTGCCGCGCATGATCAATTACATCAGCCAGTTCGCCGTGGATTTCGCGAAACTCGCCAATCTCCGTTGCCATGTCGATCTGCCGGCTCACCCGCCCGCGCTTACCGTCTCGGTCGAGGCGCGCCATAATCTGTTCCTCGCCCTGAAGGAGGCGCTCAACAACGCCGTGCGCCACGGTCAACCCACTGAAATCCGCCTGAGCGCCGCCGTCACGGAAGCCTCATTCGTGCTGACGCTCGAGGATGATGGCCGTGGCTTTGTCGTCCCTTCCGAAAATTCACTGGGCGACGGCCTGCGCAACATGCGCAGCCGCATGGAAGAAATTGGCGGCCGCCTGGACATTGCAAGCACCCCCGGCTCCGGAACCCGCATCACCTTCACTCTCGCCTGGCGGCGCGCATGATTTTAATCCTGCTTTCGCCTTGCCATGCACTATGGAAATTCCTGTGCACGATTTTTTTTGGCACGATTTTTCTCGCTCCTTCACACACACATCATTAATCTCCCCACCTAAATTCCACCCGTGCCCATCAAAGTTTCCATTGTTGAAGACGATCGCGAAACGCTCCAAAGCCTCACCCGGCTACTGGGCGGCGCGCCCAACGTTCAGTGCCTCAAAAGTTATTCCCGCGGCGAGGACGCACTCACCGGTGTCCCCGTCGAGAAGCCGGACGTGTTGCTCGTGGACATCAATCTCCCGGGCATCAGCGGCATCGAATGCGTCGGCGCCCTCAAATCCAAACTGCCAAATCTGCGCGTGCTGATGCTCACCAGTTATCAGGATTCCGATCGCATTTTCGATTCCCTCCGCGCCGGCGCCAGCGGCTATCTTTTAAAGAAATCCGGCTACGCCGAATTGCTCCAGGCCATCGAACAGATTCACGAAGGCGGCGCCCCCATGTCCATGCAGGTCGCGCGCCAGGTGGTCGAACATTTTCATCAAATTCAAAAGGCCACTTCCGAAGTCGAACAGCTCACCGCCCGGGAACAGGAAATTCTCGCTTTGCTGGCCAAGGGTTGCATCAACAAGGAGATCAGCGACCAGCTCGGCATCAGCGTGAACACCGTAAGTACCCATCTGCAGCATATTTACGAAAAGCTGCACGTCCAGTCCCGCACCGCCGCCGCAGCCAAATTCCTCAGCCGCGGCTGACCCCTGCATCACGTAAACGCACGATAGTCAGCCTGCGGGAAGCGTTCTAGTATTACGCCCATGCACCCCGAAGACTGTGAAGGAACGGACCTCACCTTCGGGATCAACAACCAACTGTTAACTGACGTCGACGACAACATCACAACCCTCTAATGAAAATAACACGTTTGCTTCTCATGGTGCCCTTCCTGGCGGCTTCTACGGCCACCTATGGCACTGTATACTTCCAAAACAACGGCACGAAGGAAGGCTGGCCCAACTACCCCCAGAAACCCGAGGCCAAGGGCACGATCACTGACGTGACCAGCCCGACCTATCACAGCACCTCCACCATCAAGTTCACCCAGACGTTCGAGAGCGGCTACACCGGCCGTTATCACTCCGAAGTGGACATCGAAGGTGCGGAACAAAGCGGCCAGGACCGTTATTACGGCATGACTGTTTACCTCCCGTCCGGCTGGGTTTATGCCAAGGACCAGGTCAACATCCAGCAATGGGCGGGCACCGGTCCCTGGATCATCATGCGCGTGGACGGCACCGATCTCCTGGTGAACTTTGATCACCTCTCCAACCTCAATGGTGAGCCCCATCTCCAGGCCATGCCCAACGGCCAATGGGTCCGCATCGTCACCCACATCCTCAGCAAGAGTGGAACCTCGGGACTGTTTGAAGTGTGGATCAATGGCACCAAGAAGATGACCGAGAAGGCCAATTTCGTGGCCCCCGGCAACGGTGGCGCCATTCGCTGGTCCACCGGTTGCTACGTCTCCGGCTGGTTCCATGCGTCCAAGCCCCAGGGACCCTCGACCCGCATCGTCTATGGCACCCACTACCGGGTAGCCTCGTCCGAGAGCGAAGCCGAACCCGCCAACTGGTAATCCAATTTGTTTGTTCGGAATCGGGAGCAACCGGGTCTCATCGCCCGGTTGCTTCTTTTTTTGTCCCCGGAGCCCTTGCCCACCGTTAACCCCGAATCCCATTCCCAAACACGCAACACGGACCACGCGACAGGCCCCGCTTTTTCCCTGTAACCCCACACCCCCCTCATGCGTCATTTCCGTTGCAGTACTAACCGAAAAACCATAATAGTTATCAGCAATATCGAAATATGAAGAAGTTTCTCGCCCTCACCTTGGGCCTCCTTTGCGCCACCGCGCTCGTCGTTCAGGCCCAGGACGCCGCCCCCAAAACCAAGCTTACCCCTGAGCAGAAGGCCCTCCGCAAGGAATTGCTCGCCAAGTATGACGCCAATAAGAATGGCAAGCTCGACCCCGATGAACTCGCCAAGATGAGCCAGGCCGACAAGGACGCCATGACCAAGGCCAGCCTCGACCTCACCAAGGGCGGCAAGAAGAAGAAGAATGCCGATGCCGGCGCCGATGCCGCTCCCGCCGCCCCTGCCCCTGCGAAATGATCGATTTTTAGAAGGGAACTAAAAGATCCCTAAACGGACGAGCGCTTCACCTCAACCCGGTGAGGCGCTTTTCGTTTTCCCAGATTAAGCTGATTCACCCTTTTGTAATCCAGCGTCGGGCCTCTTTCTCCCTCTCGGCCATTGGACAATGCGGGAGCGGCGGCGCACTTGCCCGCCACTTAGTTAACGAACATCGCCTCGTTCGCTTGCAGCAGCGCATGCGCGTACTTGGCCCACGCCCCCACCGGCATCAACCCCGCCGCCGGGATCGTCGCCAGGCTCATGGCCGGCTGCGCTCTTTTTTTCCCGTTCCCGTTCGCCATCTTGCGCCGTTCGCGCGGTGACATCTGATCTTCCGTGGGCGCCGCGTTCGGCATCTCCGCCGGTGGCGATTCCCTCAGATAATCAATTCCCAACTGGACCTCCACGTCCGTCGGTTCGCGCTGGTAGATGATGTCGTATAGCAATCTTATCCTGTCCCGCGGCCCCTGCGCGCCCTGGAAATCCCGTCGATTGACCAGGTTTCTCGCCTGCTCCACCACCAGCGGGCTGTTCATCATGAACAATGCCTGCTGCGGCACGATCGTGTCATACCGCTTGCCGGTGGCGATGTCTGGATTCGCAAAATCAAACTGGGTGTACACTTCCGGCAGGTTCCGGCGATCCACGTAACCGTAAATCGTCCGCCGCGTCGAATACGGCGTCGCGCCCAGGTTCACCGGGTGTCCGCCCACCGTCCGATCCAGCCGCCCGCCCATCGCCAGCAATGAATCCCGCACCGCCTCGAACTCCAGCTTGCGGATGTTCGCCCGCCACAACAGGCGGTTGTCCGGGTCGATCTGCGCGTAACGCGGATTGTTCTCGCTGGTCTGCTGATAAACACTCGAAAGCATGATCAGCTTGTGCATCTTCTTGACCGACCAGCCGTCCTCCATGAATCGCGCCGCGAGATAATCCAGCAACTGCTGATTGCTCGGCGGCGCGGACTGGTTCCCAAAATCGTCCGGCGTCGTCACAAATCCCTCGCCAAAATGATGCAGCCAGATCCGATTCACCATCACCCGCGCGGTCAGCGGATTGTTGGTGGCGATGATCGCCCCCGCCAGGTCCAGTCGCCCGCTCCCGTTGCGGTATACCGGCCGATTCGGCCCGCCCAGGATTTCCAAAAATCGCCGCGGCGCAATCGGTCCGATGTTCTCCGCCTCGCCGCGAATGAACACGTGCGAGTCCGCCGGCTTGGCCTTGTCATACAGCACCATCGCCCGTGCCGGCGCGCCCGGGTGCGTCTCCTCCAGTTGCGCGATCTGCGCCCGCAACCGGATCTGTTGCTGCCGGGTTTCCTTGTTCTTCTCGGGCATTCCCTTCCGCAACGGCGGCAGCGCCTGCACCTGCGCCACCAGCGCGTTGTACTTCGTCGTGAAATCCTGATAATCCGGCGTCTGCCGGATCGGCGCGATCAACGGAAATTCCGCCGGCTCCGCCGAGCTGGCGAATATCCCGTGCAGGGCGTAGTAATCGCGCGTGGGGATCGGGTCAAACTTGTGGTCATGGCATCGCGCGCACGTCACCGTCAAACCCAGAAACCCCTTCGTCACCACGTCGATCCGGTCGTTGATGATGTCGTTGATCTGGTCGTTGAAATGATCGCCCAACGTCAGGAATCCCATCGCCGCAAGGTCGGCGCGATTGGTCAACGGCAGCTTGTCCGCCGCGATCTGCTCCACCACGAATCGGTTGTACGGCATGTCCTGGTTGAACGCGCGCACCACGTAATCCCGATACGTCCACGCGTACGGATAACGGAAATCCTCCTTCTGCCGCTTCACATCGCCCTTCGTGTCCGAATACCGCGCCACGTCCAGCCAGTAACGGCCCCAGCGTTCCCCGTACTGCGGCGACGCCAGCAGCCGATCGACCACCTTCTCGAACGCGTTGGTGGAATTGTCCGCCAGAAAATCGTCCACTTCCTTGAGCGACGGCGCCAGCCCGATCAAATCAAACGTCGCCCGCCGGATCAACGTCCGCTTGTCGGCGATCGGCGACGGCTTCATTCCGTTCTCCTCCAACTTTGCCGCGACAAATGCGTCCACCGGCGTGCGCACCCAGTCTTTTTCCTGCACCTCCGGCACCTCGGGCTTCTGCACTGGTTTGAACGACCAATGATCCCGGTCCGTCTTTCCGACCGCCCTCGCGTACGCCGTCGAATTGGTCGTGCGCGGGTCCGGCGCTCCCATCTTCACCCACTGCTCAAGGTCAGCGATCTGATCGTCGGAAAGCTTTGCGCCCTTCGGCGGCATCTGCAGGTCCGGATCGGTGTAACGCACCGCCTTCACGAGCAGACTCTTCTCCGGATCGCCCGGCACCACCGCCGGTCCCGTGTCGCCGCCCTTCATCGCCAGTTCGCGAAATTCCAGCGACAATCCGCCCTTCAATTTCGGGCTGTCGTGGCTGTGGCACTTATAGCAATTATCCACCAGGATCGGCCGTATCTTTGCCTCGAAGAAATCCATGTCCGCCTGCGTCGGTTCCGTGGCCGCCGCCCGCGTTCCAAGCGCCGCCTGCAATCCCGCCAGCATCAGCACCTGCGCCAGCGCCACTCTCGATGATTTTGCTCGTGCCATGGCCGTGCGCAATTAGGCGATCACTCCCTTGACCACGTTTCCCGCCACATCGGTCAGCCGGAAATCCCGGCCGTTATACCGATACGTCAGCTTCGTGTGATCGAACCCCAGCAACGCCAGAATCGTCGCATGCAGATCGTGAATGTGCACCTTGTTCTCGACTGCCTTCGCGCCGAATTCATCCGTCGCCCCGTAAATCGTCCCGCCCTTCGCGCCGCCGCCCGCCATCCACACGCTGAACGCCTTGCTGTTATGGTCGCGGCCCGGATTGTCATTGCCGTTGCGATCCCGCGTCGCCGTCCGGCCGAATTCCCCGCCCCAGACCACCAGCGTGCTGTCCAGCAACCCGCGCTGCTTCAGGTCGGTCAGCAGCGCTCCCAGCGGCTTGTCGATTTCCGCCGCCGTCGCCGGCAGGCGATCTTCGATGTCGCTGTGATGGTCCCAGCCGCCCGCCCACACCTGCACGAAGCGTACCCCGCGCTCCAGCAACCGCCGCGCGATCAGCAACTGCCGGCCCTGCGGGCTGTCGCCATACAGGTCGCGGATGTTCTGCGGCTCCTTGTGAAAATCAAACGCATCCGTCGCTGCCGACTGCATCTTGAACGCAATCTCATACGCCTCGATCCGCGACTCGAGCTGCGCCTCCTTCAGCAGGTTCTGGCTGTGGATTTCGTTCAGCTCATGGACCAGGTCCAGTTGCCGCCGCTGTTCCTTGAGCGAGATGTACGGGTTCCTGATATTCTGGATCATCTCCTCCACCGAGTTCGCCTGCGTATTCACGCTTGTGCCCTGGTAAACGCCCGGCAGAAATGCCGCCTGCCAGTTCTGCGTCCCGCCCGGCGGCAGTCCGCCTCCCGGCCGCAGCGAAATGAAGCCGGGCATGTTCTGGTTTTCCGTCCCCAGCCCGTACACCGTCCACGATCCAAGGCACGGCTTCGCCAGCCGCAGCGATCCCGTGTTCATCATCACGGTCGCCACTTCATGCGCCGGAATATCCGTATACATGGACCGGATGATCGCCAGATCATCCACGTGCTCCCCGATATTCTGGAACACCTCGCTCACCGGGATGCCGCAATTGCCCTTCGGCGCGAACTTGAACGGCGACGGCATTGCCACTCCGCTCAATCCCGGCAACGACTGCCCCGCGTACCGCGCCAGCGCCGGCTTCGGGTCCCATGTGTCGATGTGCGACGGAGCGCCCTGCGCGAAAATGTGAATCACCCGTTTGGCCTTCGCCGGCAGCGGCGGCAGCTTGGGCGCCAGCGGCGACACCGCCCCGTCCGCCTTCGCCTCGCCGCAAACCAATTCCGGCCCGAGCAATCCCAGCAATCCCAAAGCTCCAATTCCCATCCCGAACCGGTTCAGGAACTGACGGCGCGTGATGGCGAAGTCCTCTGGCCGGGCGCGGTGCTCATTTATATTCATAGGACACTCCGTTGCTTGTCTTTCTGTAACGCTGCTGAACTGGCTTTCTGAATCAGACGCATATCGCCTTCAATTGGTTTCAGTCATGGCAATATTTGACTGGTTTCCCGGCCAAACGCTCCCATTCCATCGGGCAAAAACTGCCCCTCCTGAAGCAGCCGTTGCCGAACCATTTGGTCTCGCTCGATAGGGTCGCATTCATCGTGAGGGGCGTTTGGGTGAGGGCGGTCGTTCGTCTAACTCGTGCTTTCGGCTTGCCCTCCACCCCCCATCGCGATTAAGCCCTTAGTGACCAACTGAAATGACCGACGGCACCTACCTCAAAGGCCCCTGCACCCGCTGTGGCAATAACATTGAATTCCCCGAAGCCGCCTCTGGCTCCGTCGTAAACTGTCCTCATTGTGGACAGCCCACTCAACTCCGCGCCGGAACCCCGCCCCCCACTCTGCCACCGCGCTCGATTCCTGTTTCGCCGCCCGCCACGCCCGGCTCCCCGGTGATGCTCATTGTCACCCTCGTCTGCGTCGGTGTGCTCGTCGCCTGCTCCGCGCTGTTCCTGTTCAGCATCTATCACCGGCCCTCGGTCGCCGTCGCCAATCCTCCACCCGAACCGCCGCAGGCCAGGACTTCGACGTCTACCGCACCCGCCGTCGTCCGCGCTTCCGCGCAATCTCCGTCTGCCACTCCGACGACCGAGGCCCAACCTTCGGTCAAGCGTTCCAAATCCCCCGACGACCTCAAAACCGGCGATATCCAATTCGAAAAACCCAAGGGCAGCAGTCTCGTCTTCGCGGTCGGCAACCTGACCAACGATTCCGATTACCAGCGCTTCGGCATCCGCCTTAAACTGGATTTGTTGAATCGCCAGGGAACCAATGTCGGGAGCGCCTCCGATTACAAGGACGTGCTCGAACCCCACAAAACATGGCAGTTCCGCGCCATGGTCATCGAGAAACGCGCCACCTCCGCCCGCATCGCTGAAATCAAAGAGGATCAGTAGCCCTCAAACCTCAATGCGCCAGCGCCGCATTCCCTCCGGTCAACTGCGCGCTCGCATGCCGCAGCTTGTGCGACAATTCCTTCGCGATATTGCGCATCACCACCATGCCCAGGTGCGGCTCGTTTTGCACGAGCTCGTTGAACGCCGGCCGTTGCACCACCAATAAAATGCTCGGCTGCGCCGCGATCGCCATCGCCGTGCGCGGACTTCCCTCGAGAAACGCCTGCTCCCCGAAAATCCCGCCCATCGCAATCGTCGCCAGCGGCGCGCTGCCTTCGTCCGCGCGGATTTCCACCTGCCCGCGCATCACCACATACGCCTCGTCGCTCGAGTCGCCCCGATGAAAGATCGCCTCCCCTGCCCGATGCAGCTTCTGCGCGAACAATCGCCCCACCTTCGCCAGTTCGCCGTCGCCGAGCCCTTCAAACGCCGGCAATCCGCGCAGCAGATCGATCACCGCCAAACCCACCTTCTGTTCCTCGAAGTATTTGTCCACGATTTCCACCACCTCTCTCGCGTGATCCGTCAACCGCGCCCGGTCGAGCGAATACACCGCGTTCAGTTTGATCATCTTCACCAGGTCCACCAGGTCGCCGTCGCGATCGTACATCCCCGGCAGATACGCCACCGGCACAAAACCCAATTGCTCGGCGCTCTTGAGCACGCGCGGCGCCGTGGTCAGGAAATCCACTTCAATATACAATGCGTTGAGTTGGTCCTGCGCGAACCGCACTGCCGCCTGCAGCAAACCGCCCGTGCTCAAATCGTCCATCGCGAACGAATCCACCAGCCGCATGCACCGGTCGTGCTCGTCCAGGTAATAACTCAACCCCGCCACGACCTTCCCGTCCCGCAATCCCAGCACCGCGCGCAACGGCGTCTCGGCCGCCACCCGCAGCAATCCCAGCCCGCGATTGAATTGCCCCGAAATCTCCACCGGCGGATGCGCCCCTTGCGCCCGCTCCTTGCTCAACGCGTACGCCGCCTCCGTGCTCTCCTCGATCTTCAACTCCGTTTGCAGCGGATAACCCGTCACCCCGTCGCGCACCATCACCGGGTTCGCCAGCCCCATGTTGCGGAACACCACCCCGGCCAGCGCGCCCACCTGCGCCAGCGATTGCGATAACGGCAGCCTCTTGACCTGGTCCGGCGCACCGATCCGCACATAAAACAAAATCCCCTCCCGCACGCCGTAGTAATGTTTCAACGGCTGGAATCCCACGCACACGAACCCGAGCTTTTCCAGCAGGAGTTGCTCCGCCCGGTCTCCCGACGGCACGCGGATCACCGCCATCTGCCGCCGCTCCGCGCACGCGCCACTCACCGCGTCGAACAGCGCCTCCGCCGTTCCGTCCTCGTAGTTCTCGGGAAAAGAAAGATATCGCCCGATGTTCGCCACCGGGTTGCTGTTGGCCTGCCACGGCGGCAAAATTGAAATACTCCCGCGCAAAGTCCCGTCCACCACCGCCAGCGCCGTCTCCACCCCCGTCGCGCCGCTCAATTCCTGCGCCACCCAGGCCGGGTCATAGACCTGTTGCGCGACATACTCCGGCCCCAGCGTCTGCTGCAATAATTGCAGCCACGCCTCCGCATCCCCCGCCGTCGCCGCGCGAATTTTCAGATCCATAAGGCAGCTTGATTACTTTTAACCCCTGATCAACAGCAGGCCGGATGCCAAACGAACCTGCGAATCCCCATAAGTCCCTGATTCCCAAAGCCCAATTTCCCGGCCAATTTCAGTCGGATTGGTGCCTGCTCGGAAGCCTCTTTACCCTCTGTGCCTCTGTGTCTCCGTGGTTCCACAACCATTATACTGTAAAATTCCTTCGCCACCGGCTCGACCGATCTGGCCGAAGTCTTGCAAGTGCCTGCAAATCAAGACGACCTTCATCAATATCTGCGCCCCGTCGCACCTTTTGTGTCCGCACATCCGTGCTATCCGCGCAATCCGCGGTTCCACTTTGCCTCCCACCCAAAAATTCCCTAAACTACCCCCATGGGTCGCCCCGCAAAACCGCCGTCCGATCTTCCGGTCAAAACCTTCAAGACCCAGGCCGAATTTCGCGATTGGCTCGCGCGGCATCACGAGCAACCGAAAGGCATCTGGCTCCGCTTCTTCAAAAAGGCTTCCGGGGTGCAGACCGTCACCTACGCCGAGGCCCTCGACCAGGCGCTTTGCCACGGCTGGATTGATGGCCAGGTCTATCCTTGTGATGCGCAATCATGGCTTCAGAAATTCACTCCGCGCCGGCCCAAAAGCGGCTGGTCGAAGCGCAACACCGAGCACGCCGAACGCCTCATAAAATCCGGCCACATGACCGCCGCCGGTCTGAAGGTCATCGAAGCCGCCAAGGCCGACGGCCGCTGGGCCGCCGCCTATGATTCTCCCTCCAAGGCCGCTGCTCCGCCCGATCTCCTCCAGGAACTGGAGAAGCACAAAAAGGCAAAGGCCTTCTTCGCCACGCTGAATCGCGTCAACATCTACGCCATCTTTTACCGCCTTCAGACCGCCAAAAAACCCGAGACCCGCGCCCGCCGGATGGCCGCCATCCTCGCCATGCTGCGCAAAGGGGAAAAGCTTCATCATTGATGCACCGCCGAAAAGTCATGCGACGCGCCCTTCCCATCCTTGTCGGCTTCCTTCTGGCCTGCGCCACCTCTCCGCTGCGCGCGGTCGATCCAATTCCCGAATCCCGACAACCCGGGCTGGCGTTACAGATCCTTGATGTCTGGCACACCAGCCATTCTGGTTCCACCAATCATCGAAAACTGCACGTCATCTATTTCACGCCGGCCGACCGCGACCCCGAACCGCGCTATCGTGAACGCCTGGAGCCGATTCTCGAGGACATCCGCGCCTTTTATGGCAACAGCATGATGCGCGCGGGCTTCGGACCGGAGACGTTCAATCTCGCGCGCGACGCCCAGGGTGCTTGGATTCTTCACCTCGTGAAAGGCAGGGAATACGCCACCAACTACCACAAGAATGACAGCGAAAAAATTCTTGGTGAATGCCGCCCTGCCCTCAAAGCCGCCGGAATTTCTCCCGACAAGGAAACCATCCTCATCCTGTGCAACCTGGCCGACTGGGACGAAAAATCCCTGAGCTTCCGCAATGAGCATTCGCCCTACTACGGCATTCGCACTGCCGCCATGGGCACGACCGGCGGATTATGTTTCGCCGTCGATACCAGCATCCAAAGCCTGGACAACCTCGTCAAAAAAGAACCGATCCTGCACGATGACCAGTACGGCGACATGTCCCTGGGCAGGTTCAACACCATCTTCATCGGCGGCATCGCCCACGAACTCGGCCACGCCTTCGCGCTGCCGCATTGCGGAGAGCGCCGCGACGAAAAACCCCTGGGCACCTCGCTCATGGGCATTGGAAATCGCACCTATCGCGACGAACTGCGCAGCGAAGGCCCAGGCAGTTTTCTCCCGATGGCCTGCGCCATGCGGCTGGTTTCCCGCCCGCTCTTCAGCGGGTGCGATCAGGACATCGCTGTCGCGCCACGGCTTCAAAAATGCGAGTTCCAAGTCTCGACGAACGTCTCCCGCCCTGACCTCGTCGGACGGCCACGCACGCTCCGCATCGAAGGCGTGGTGAAAGGCATGCCGCCGATCTACGGAGTGGTCGCCTACTTCGACTCCCTGCGCGATGGCGGATATTTCGCCCCAACGGCCACGAGCGTTCCCGATGCAGACGGCCGCTTCGCCATCGAAGTGAGCGATCTCGCCCCTGCTCTGAATGGCGAACTGCGGATCGAATACTGTCATGCGAACGGCGCCATCTCAACGCGCCGCGCCTCCTTCGATCTTCCGCCTGACTCCGGCCCCGCTTTGGAGCGCTGGCGCACTCTGAAAGTCATGGACCCATTGATCCGGGCTGTGCTCAAGGAAAACCTCCGCACCGCCCGGTCCGAGTTGCGCAAACTCCAAAATAGCGACGCTCCGGACATCGCCAAGTCCATCGCCCCAAAGTTGGTCGCGACACTTCAGAAGGACTCCAAGCCTGTTCCCGCAATGGCCCCCGCGAATATCGTCCTGCTTCCGCTCGGCGATTCCCAATACCAGTCCGCCGAAGTGGGCTGGCTCGCGCCCACCGCGAATCGCATCCCGCCCAACAATGAAATTTCCGCGCCGCTGCTCAGTTCGGAAGAACTGTTCGCCACCGGCCTCTACGCCCACGCACCCTCGAGATATGTCTACGATCTCGGCAGCCGCTGGCGAACCCTGCGCGGCGAAGCCGGTTTGCACACGCTGCATCAGGCCCAGGGCGCGGTGGTCTTCGTCATCAAGACCGACGGACGGGAGGCATTCCGTTCACCGATCATTCGCGGCGCCGACCATGCGCATTATGAAGTCGACCTGGCCGGCGTTAACATTCTGGAACTTGTCGTGGAAAAAGCCGGAAAACAAAATGGCGGCAATTGGTCACTTTGGCTCGATCCAATGCTCTCGCGGTAATCAGTCAGCGTGGTCCTGTCGACAGGGAAATGATTCAGCGCAGGAACTGCTCGTAAAACGTCCACCCGGACAAACCAAATCCAATCACTGTGATGATCTGCCGCACGCGTTGCTGTGGAATTTGCTGCGAGTAATGCGACCCGAGGAAATAGCCCGCGACCGCGCCCACGGTCATCACCGCGGCCTTTGGCCAGTGGATGAGCCCGGCAAAAATGAACCAGACGGAGGCGACCAGATTGATCAATGTGCTCAGCACGCTCTTGAGCGCGTTCATGTGGTGAATGTCGCGCAGCCCAATCACCCCCAGTGACGCCAGCATCAGAATGCCTATCCCCGCCCCGAAGTAACCGCCATAGACCGCCACCGCGAACTGAAACGCGATCGCTCCCCAGATGGCGCGTGTGGCGGCGGGGCGATGCGGCTGGTTGTCCAACCCCGCGAGCCTGCGAAACAATCCCTGGCTCATGAACAGCAGCGTCGCAAAAAGAATCAGGAACGGGACCAGCAGCGCGAAGGTGCGATTGCTGGTGTGCGTCAGCAGCACGCCGCCCAGAAAACCTCCCAGCAAACTCACCGGCACAAACCGGCCCATCCAAACCTTCACGGCCCCAAAATGCCGCCGATATCCATACACACTGCCGACATTCCCAATCGTCAGCGCCAGCGTGCTCGTGGCATTGGCGACCACCGGCGGCGTGCCGAAGAACAGCAGCGTCGGAAACGTCAGCAACGTCCCGCCGCCCGCCACGGCATTGATTGCACCCGCCGTCAGCGCCACCGCAAACAATCCGATGATTTCCAAAACAGGCATTGGTGGCGGTCAAAATACGCTTCCGCAACTAACCAGCCAAGCACTCGAATTGTGCATCGCCGAGCCGAAGCGCAGGCATTCACAATTGTACTGGTTCGCCCAGGCTGGTCCCGCACTCGTGACGCGGCCGTACACCATGCCACCTGACCCCTGCTCAAACCTGTTCGCACGCTTTTCCCTCTCCCAGGAACGGGACCACGGTTCGCGAAGCGAACGTCTCCTCTCGGGATGTTTTCTGGTGGCGGTCCCGCATGCGGGACATTGGGTCAGCGTAAGGGCGAATTCCCTTCCAGTCGTCCTGGTCCTCCCACTGCTTCCGACATTGACTCCCGCATACCCGCGTATTACAAAAGGCAGGGTCAATCAACCATCAAAGAAGGAAATTCTATGAACAGGTTTCGCGCGAGTTGGGAATTGTTCAAAGCCTCGGTGACCGTGATGTCACAGAACAAGGTGCTGCTGATCTTCCCCATTTGCACCGCCATGCTCAGTGTTTGCATCGTGCTGCTGTTCATTGTGCCCGTCGCCTTCCAACCCACCGGCCACAGCTACAGCTCGGCCCAGCATTGGGAAACGGTCTTCAACAGCGTCTTCAAACTCGACCCCAACCACACCTCCCAAGCCGCCGCTTCGGATGATTCCCCGAGGGAGAGACGGACCAATGCCATCACGAGGGTCCGGCCGCTCGCGGTCGGCTATTTCGCCCTGATGTATTTCATCACCATGTTCAGCGCCACCTTCTGCAACGTCGTTTTCTACCGCGAAATCATGAACGCGCTCAGCGGCCAGCCCGTCTCCATCCTCGACGGCATCCGATTCGCCTGCACCCGCTGGAAAATCATCCTGATGTGGACGCTGTTCGCCGGCCTCGTCGGCTTCATCATCCGGAACCTCGAACAACGTTTCGGAATCATCGGCGAAATCTTCATGAAACTCATCGGCGCCGTCTGGAGCATCGCCTGCGTTTTCGTGATTCCGGTGATCGTTGTGGACGAGGAAGCCTCCAATCCCTTCATCGTCCTTAAGAAATCGGCCGTCACGCTCACCCAGACCTGGGGCGAATCGCTGATCGCCTACGCCGGCGTCAGCGTCGGCGGCGCGTTCATCATCCTGACCTCCCTCGTCTGGCTTGCCGCCTGGATTGCCATGGCCTCCATGCTCAAGCTCTCCTGGCTCATCCTGGTCGGTTTCGCCGGCTGGTTCCTCGGCATCATCGTCCTCGGCTACCTGTCCAGCGTGGCCAGCCAGGTCTTCCGTTGCGCGCTCTTCCTCTACGCTTCACAGGGAAATCTGCCCGCCCCGTACACCGACGACATGATGGCGCTCGCGTGGCGCACCAGGAAGAGATAGTTCGCGTTCCGTGTTCCGTGTTGAATGTTCGGATTGCGCGGCCCGTTGTTTGATCGCAACGCTCGCGTGCGCGGGCGTTCCTCCTCTGCTTTCCATCGCCAAATTTCCCAACTGCCAATTCTGCGGTTATCATTATGAACGTTGACGCGCCCGGTGTATTGCTCGCACAATCACGCATTGAGCCGGAAACGGCGGCGACGGGATTCACTGGCTGAAATGAAATTGAACTCCGAAATCTGAAATGAGCACGACACTGGACAACCTCTACGCAGAACTTACCCTCAAACCAGGCGCCAAGCTGGTTCTTCTGGTGCTGGACGGTTTGGGCGACCTCGCAACGAAAGAACAAAATTTTCTGACGCCCCTCGAAGCGGCGAAAACTCCCAACCTCGACGCCATCGCGCGCGCTTCCGCCCAGGGACGCATGATTCCCGTCGCGCCCGGCATCACGCCCGGCAGCGGGCCCGGACACCTCGGATTGTTCGGCTACGATCCGCTGGAATTCCAGGTCGGACGCGGCGTGATCGAGGCGCTCGGTTTGGGAATCGACCTCAAGGCCGGCGATGTGGCCGCGCGCGCGAACTTCTGCACGTTGGACGAAAAGGGCATTGTGACCGACCGGCGCGCGGGCCGCATCGACACCAAGGTCTGCGAAGAATTGTGCGCGCTGCTCGCCTCGAAAATCAAAAAGATCGGCGACACGGAAATCATCATCAAAGCGGGCAAGGGACATCGTTTCGTGGTGGTCTTCCGCGGCAAGGGTCTTGAGGGACCGTTGACCGACGCCGACCCGCACCACGAAGGCGCGCCGGTTCCTCATGCCATGCCGGTGGACAAGAAATCCGCCAAGGCCGCCAAGACTGCCGAGCTGGTCAAGGAATTCTACGCACAGGCGCTGCCGTTGATCGCGAAGAAGAAACCGGCGAACGGTTTTCTCATGCGCGGCATCGCCCACCAGCCGGACATCCCCACCTTCCAGGAGCGTTATCAGCTCAAACCCGCCTGCCTCGCCGTCTATCCAATGTACAAGGGCCTCGCGCAGCTCGTGGGCATGAAGAAAATCGAGGGGCCGCAGACCATTGCCGAGCAATTCGAGCGTTACGTGAAGGAATACGGCAACTACGATTACTTCTTCATCCACTACAAGTACACCGACATGTACGGCGAGGATGGAAATTTCGAAGCCAAGAAAAAGGCCATCGAGGAACTCGACGCCGCGCTGCCGATCCTGATGAAGAAACGCCCCGACGTCCTCGCGGTGACCGGTGATCACTCCACACCCTGCGCGGTCAAGGGCCACTCCTGGCATCCGCAGCCGGTGATGTTGACCTCCGCGATTTCCGGCTGGGACAAGCTCGAACGTTTCACCGAGACCGGCGCGAACAGCGGGTCGCTCGGCATCTTTGAGGCGAAATACCTGATCCGCCTCATGCAGGCGAACGCGAAGATGTTCGATAAATTCGGCGCCTGAATGAAGAAAAACATTGCGCATCGTCGGGAAAAACACTTCTCATATGTCCATGTCACCGGCGTCAACGCACAAGCACCATCTTCCCCGCGTACGCAATCAGCAAAATAACCACCTAACGATCGGAGGTGAAACTCATGCCCGCTAAGAAGAAAGCCAAAAAAGCCGGAAAGAAAAAGAAGAAGTAGATCCTCCGGTAACCGGGATGGAAAGCCTGGTCTGTGCGACGGCTTTCCATCCTGGTTTTGCTTTTTGCGCGCCCCACCTCCGCGCCCCTCCGCCCCGCTCATGGCCACGCTCGTTTTTGACATCGAAACCTCGGCCCTCCCGCTGGAGAACTTCGACGAGGTCCAGCAGGAATATCTCTTTCGCGACGCGGAAAAAATCGCCGATCCCGACGAACGCGCCACCCGCCGCGCCGAGATCGAGCGGCAATTCAACCTCTGGCCCTTCACCGCACAAGTCGTGTGCGTCGCCATGCTCAACGCCGATTCCTCCCGCGGCCAGGTGCTGTTCGTGGCCGAGGACTACGAAGCCGACGGCGCCGAAGCGGGTCCGGTCGAGTTCGTCCCGTGCATGGACGAACTCGAGTTGCTTACCGCGTTCTGGGACGTGGCGCAGCATTATGACTCCATCGTCACCTTCAACGGCCGTGGCTTCGACGTGCCCTTCCTCTACCTGCGTTCCGCGCTGCTCAATGTCCCCGTCACGCGCAAGAACTGGCTTGGCTACCGTTACCAGACCGATCCGCACTGCGATCTCGCTGAGCAACTGACCTTTTACGGCGTCAGCGGCCGCGAAGGCGCGGCCCGCCGTTTCAATCTCGACTTCTACTGCAAGGCGTTCGGCATCGAGTCGCCCAAAAGCCACGGCGTCACCGGCATGGACATCAACACGCTCATCGCCGAAGGGCGCTTCCGGGAAATCGCCGAGTACTGCCTCCGCGACGTCCGCGCCACCGTGTTGCTTTACCAGATCTGGAAGGAACGATTGGGAGGAGTCAAATAATGGCAGACGGCGACCCTCCGGCAGGTCCCTCGATCCTTGTCTGCTTTGCCGTCAAGGAGGAGGCGAAATTCTTTCAGCCGGAAAAGGTGTCCCCGTCCTGCGAAGTCCTGGTCACCGGCATGGGCAAACGCAACGCCGAGCGGAACGCGCGCACTGCCCTGGACCGGGAATTGCCGGAACTGGTGGTGACCGCAGGCTTCGCCGGCGGGTTGAACCCGGGGCTCGCGCTGAACACGATCGTTTTTGATTCGGAAGACGAACAGTTGACCCAGCGCCTGATTTCCGCGGGAGCTGTGCGAAGCGCTTTCCACTGCGCCGATCGCGTCGTGGTCACCGCGGCGGAGAAGGCGGAATTATGCAAGGCTTCCGGCGCGGACGCAGTTGAGATGGAGTCGGGCGTCATCCGCGCGGTCTGCCGGGAGCGGCAGGTCGCGAGCGCCACCGTGCGCGCGATCTCCGACGCTGCGGGCGACGATCTGCCGCTGGACTTCAACGCCCTGATGAATGCGAACGATGAGATCGATTATTTGAAGCTCGCGCGCACCGTGGCGTTTGCGCCCGGACGGATTCCCGCGCTCCTCAGATTTCAACGGCAGACCAATGCGGCCGCGCTGGCGCTGGCCGACGCGCTGCATCGGTCACTGGGCGGACGAGGAAGATGAGGCGGCCGGCGGTTGCGCCGGCTTGTGCTCGCTCTTTTTTTCGCTGTAGGTGATCAGCGCGGCGCCCAGCATGATCAACAGCACCCCGCCCCAGCGCAGCGGCGGCACATTTTCATTGAGGATCCAATGTGCGGCCAGCGTCGTGAACACAAAACCCAGGGCGGTGAGCGGCCAGATGAAACTCACGTCCGCACCCTTCGACATGAGCACCAGCAGGCATCCGAAAAACACGGCTTCGAGGAAGATTCCCAGCAGGATGTTGCGGTTGGTCGCGCCGCTTTTCACCACCCGAAGGACTTCGGAGACAGTGACCTTCTCCACTTCCCCGACCTGCCGCAATCCCTTGTTCAGATAGATCACACCCGCGGCTTCAAAGAGAAGCCCGAGCAGCAGAATGACGAATAATTTTACCATTTCACAAATCCTGGTAACGAACGAGTTGGATGCCGAGCCGCCGCACCAGGCTGATTGCGCCCGGGCTGACCAATGCATCGAACTCGTGCTTAAATTCGTCGAGAGAAGGGTGTGAGTAAAGCTCGGAATCGCCCGCCGGCAGCATGGGCAGCAGCCGCGTCAGATACGCCTCGTTGACGCGCGCGTTTTGCAGCAAGCCGAAGACGTAGCGCGGCCGGCGGATGTTTCGGCGCTCGAATTCTCCGCGCGCGCGCAGCGACAGGCACAGATAAATGAACGCGTGGCTCGCGCGGTAAAACCAGCGGTCCGCCGGCGAAAGCCGGGCATCCAGCCAGAATGGATCGCGCGTCAACCGCATCCGGCGAATGCCGAATTCATTCGCGCACCCCATCAGAATCCGGAACACCACCGGATGCAGGTGCATGTGCAGGTGGCCGTTGACATGGTCCAGCACCAGGCCGGTGGCGCGGAACCGCTCGAGTTGCGCGCGGATTTCCGCCTCCAACTGCGATCGCACATCCCTGCGGAAGAAATAGCGAAACCCCACAGCCACCGGTTTGTCGCTGAATTCGCCGCGCTCGTTCACGAGCCCGGGAATTTGCGCGGGCGGCAGCGCCGAGCGTCCGCACAAGAGGGAAAGATGCAGGCCCACCCCGAGCCGCGGATGCTGCCGGGCCAGAGCCACCGCCTCTGCGCAAGCCGGTTCGTTCACCATCAGGCTCGCGGTGGTGAGGATGCCCTCGGTGTGCGCGCGGATGACCGCCTCGTTGATGGAAGCGGAGCGGCCGAAATCGTCGGCATTGACGATCAGCCGCCGGGGAGGCTCAGGGCGTCCCATAGCTTGGCGTCAACGCGCCGGAGGCCGCCTTGATTCCCGTGCGCAAAATCAGGAGAATCTTCTGCCACTTGCTGAGCCGGGCGGGCGTGGGGCCGAACACGTCGAACCGGCGCTTCTCCAGTTTGCGCAGCAGCTTCCAGTAAACGCTGCCCATCAGCTCGGCGGCCACCATGGAACGCCGGTCCGCCTCGGGCAGCGTGACGCGCGCCAGTTGATAAAAATGTTTCGCCCGCCCGGCCACGCTCTCCGCCAGGAGGCGAAAACGCTCCGAATATTCACCCCGCAGAATCTCCTCGGGCGTCAGTTGAAACCGGGCCAGTTCGGAGAGCGGCAGATAAATCCTCCCGCGCAGGGCGTCCGAGCGCACGTCGCGGAGGATGTTCGTCAATTGCAGCGCCTTGCCAAGATGCACTGCGTAATCGCGGCACGCCGCATCCTGATAGCCGAAAATCTCGATGCTCAACAGGCCGACCACCGACGCCACGCGATAGCAGTATTTCTCCAGTTCCTCGTAGTTCGCGTAACGCTTGACGTCCAGGTCCATCTCGACGCCCTTGAGCAGTTCGTCGAACAACTCGAACGGCAGATGGTGCCGAAGGATGAAGACCTGGAGTTCGCGGTTCACCGGCAGTTGCGGAGCCTGTCCGCTGCAGGCGCGGCGGATGTCCTCACGCCAGACGGCGAGCTGCTCACGCCGTTGCGCCTCGGGCACGGATTCCTCGTCCGCAACATCGTCCACCTCGCGGCAAAAGGCGTACAACGCCGACATCCCCTCGCGCTTCGGCTTGGGGAGCAGCACAAACGCCAGCGCAAGATTCGAGGCGCTTTTGCGGGTGATCGTCCGGCTGGTTTCCATGGAAACTCAAGGCCCCGGCGGCGGCCCTTTTCGAATCGGCGGCAGACCTCGCGTCTCGGCCAGGGTCGGGTTCAACGGGCGCTCGCGGCGTTTACGGCGACGGCGTTTCTCCGGCTCGGCCTCCCCGTTGCGTGAAGTCACCTCCGCCCCGTTTTTGCCGGGTGCGGAAGACGCTCCATGTTTCGGGTAATGATAACGGCGCCGGCGCCGCGACGGTTTCCGAATGAATACCGCCCACGCGATCGCGCCAAGCACCACCGCGAAAAACGCCCCGAACACGATCACCCGCTCCCACATGTCATTGACGAACGGGTGCATCTTGATGACCTCAGACTGGTCCGGAACCGCCTGGATATCCCCGAGAAATATCATGCCGCATTCTCCTTCCCTGCCGACGCGTCGTCCTCACCGTCGGTGCCCGTATTGATGTTGAGCCGTTGCATCCGGTAGCGCAGGGCGTGCCGGCTGATTTTCAACCGCTCGGCCGTGCGCGTGAGGCTGAAATGATTCTGCTCGAGAACGGTGGTGATCAGGTCGCGCTCCATGTTGGCCATCATCTCGTCCAATGACTCCAACCCGATGGCCTTCGGCGCCGCCGACTTGCGCAAGCCGGTCTCCAGTTGGAAATCCGGCAGGCTTCCCGGCTGGATCTCGGGCGAGGTCTCCAGGATCAGCGCGCGCTCGATCACGTTGCGCAATTCGCGCACATTTCCCGGCCAATGGTGCGACATCAGCTTCTGGTGCGCCGCGCGGGAGAAGCGCTTGGCCGGGCGCTTCATCGACTGGCTGAACTGTTTGAGAAAATGCTCGGCCAGGATTAGGACGTCCTGGTCGCGCTCCCGCAAGGGCGGCAGGCGGAACTGCACCACGTTCAGGCGATGGAACAAATCCTCGCGAAACTCGTTCTGGCGGATGGCGTCGATGATGTCGCGGTTCGTGGCGGCGATGAGCCGCACGTCCACCCGCAATTCCTGGGTGCCGCCCACGCGCGTGAACGTGCCGTCCTCGAGAAACCGCAGCAGCTTTGCCTGCAGCGGCCGGCTCATGTCCGCGATCTCGTCCAGAAAAATGGACCCGCCGTCGGCTTCCTCCACCCGCCCCGCCTTCTGTTTGAGCGCGCCCGTGAACGCTCCCTTCTCGTGGCCGAACAGTTCGCTCTCGAGCAGCGTCTCGGGAATCGCGGCGCAATTGATGCGGATGTAACTCGCGTTGCGCCGCCCGCTCAGGCCATGCAGCGCACCGGCCACCAGTTCCTTGCCTGTGCCGCTTTCGCCGAGAATGAGCACCCGCGCATCCGTCGGCGAAACGGTCTGGATCATCTGCCGCAATTCGCGGATGGGCGTGGAATCGCCGACAATCTGCTCCAGCTTGTAGGTTTCGTTCGCCTGGGCGCGCAGCGTGGCGTTCTGATGCAGCAACCGATGCCGCTCGGCGCAGCGCGAGACCGCGTGCAGCAGTTCCTCCGGCGCGAACGGCTTCGCCAGATAATCGAATGCGCCCGCCTTGATCGCCTCCACGGCCAGCTTCGGCGTGGCGTAGGCGGTGATCATCAGGATGGGCAGGTCCGGCCAGCGGGCGTGCACCTTGCCGATCAATTCATACCCGCTCATCCCGCCGAGGCGCGCGTCGGTGATGACCATCAGGAAATCCTCCTGGTTGAGCACCGTCAGCGCCTCCTCCGCGGATTCCACCGCGTTCACCGCGAAACCTTCGTCGGTGAGCACCGTCTTCAGCGACAGGCGCATGTTCTTTTCATCATCAACGACGAGGACTGGTGGCAGGGACGCGCTCATATGGTGCTGCTACTGGGCAAAGGTTCTCGCTGGGAACATTAGGATGAACCGGGCGCCCTTTCCAAGCTTTGATTCAAGGTTCACCGTGCCGCCATAGAGCTCGACGTTGTGCTTCACAATCGCCAGTCCCAGGCCCGTGCCCTTGGCTTTGCTGGTGAAATAAGGATCGAAAATCCGCGTGGTCTTGTCCGGCGGAATGCCGGGGCCGTCGTCGGCCACCACGATCTCCACGGTGCCGTCTTTTTGCGCGTGGACACTGATATTGATATTGCCCTTGCCCTGCAACGCCTCGCGCGCGTTCTGGAGCAGGTTGACCAGCACCGCGGAGAGATGAATGCGCTGCATCACGAGCGTGGGCAGGTTGGGCGCGAAATCCCGGTGAACCTGCGTCGTGTAATTGGCCGCCGGCGGAAACACCTCGGCGATGGCGCGGTCGAACTCCTCGCGCACGTTGATCTTCTCCACGCGCCCCTCGCTCAACTGCGCGTAACCCATCAATTGCGTGATGATCCGGTCGGAACGCTCGATCTCCTCGCGGATGATTGCGATCTGCTGGCTGAGGTCCTGCTTGCCCTGGCGCAGCCCGCGCTCGAGCGAGAAAACCGCGTTGTTGATGATGCCGAGCGGATTTTTCAATTGATGGGCGATCTCGGCGGCGAGCCGGCCGGCGGCCTTCAATTCCGCGTTGCGCGCCGCGGCTTCGCGCGCGTCCTCCTGCGCCTGCCGGTCGCGGAACGAAAGCAGTTGGACGCCGTAGCACGAAGCGGTCAACAGCCACAGGATCATCAAACGCAGCATGAACGGTTCGGTGGCGGTGTCCGGTTCCACCGTCGAGGGGTCGTTGGGATGCCGCATCCAGCCGAGCGTCTCGGGTTTGATGCGGTGGTTCTTGCGGATTTCGGCGGAATACGCGTCCTCGATCAACGAGCGGTTGAGGCGGATGCCATGTTCCCCGGTCGTGTCCTGGTTCAGCAGGCTCCGGGTCTCGGGCGTGAGCGCGACCCGGGCGAAGTTGGACTGGTGATAAAGGGAATTCCCGCGCAGAACGTTGTTCAACTCCCGGATCAGGGATGGTTCGAGCGCCTTGGTTTGGGCCTCGCCACCCGTATAGGCCGCAAGCTCGACGCGAGTCGTGTCGGAGAAACGGCCCCACAGCAGCGCCGAAACCGGATCAGCATGGTCCTTGAGCTTGAACGCCAGGCCGCCGAAATCCTTGAAGTCGTCCGATGAAAACGCCAGCGAACCGAGCCGATAATACGACGGCGGCAATTGCAGATCGATGTTGTCATTGACGCTGGTGTTGAGCAGCCCCGCGCCAATGTAGAATGCGCTCAACGCCAGGTTGAGAACGATCTGGGGCGTCGCGAGCGGAATGCTCAGCGCGTTCAGAACGATCAGGCCGGGAAACACCCAGAACAGGACGCTGCTGAATCCGCCGGTCTCCACCGTCAATCCCGCCAGCAGCAATCCATCCAGAAGTCCCACCGTGAACACCACCCATTGGACGAGCCGCGAGGGGAAACGCCGCAGGATGAGCAGGACCGCCGCGATGGCGCTGACGACAATGTAGAGGATGAAAAACCGTTGCAGCGTCTCGAGCACCACCTCGCGCGGCGTGGCAACCTCGTCGAGCCAGTGGGAGTAATAGAGATAATACAACACCACGCCGGTGACCATGAGGCGCGTCGGCAGCACGATATTGCGCTGCATGGCCAGGATGCGCGCCGCCTGCTGGGTCGGTTCCGGGTCCGGCATCGCCAGCACCCGGGACGCCCACTTCAACCGTTGCCAGGAGGGAAAATAATTCATGCGGACTTGCCAGGCGGCGATTTTGCCAGTTCCAGCGCCCGGCGGGCGACGGCTTCGACCGGCCAAAGCCTCCCAATTCCCTCATAACCGCACGAAAGCAGCCCTTTCTCCGGGCCGATGAACTCCACGCCGCGCGCGTTCAGCGTGGCCACATTCTGCTGCGTGGCCGGATGCAGCCACATCTTGCCGTTCATCGCGGGAGCGGCGAGGATGCGCGCCTTGGGATTCAGCGCCAGCGCAATGCACGTGAGCGCGTCATCGGCGATGCCATTGGCCAGCTTCGCCAGGATGTTGGCGGTGGCGGGCGCGATCAATAGCAGGTCCGCTTCGTCGGCGAGCTTGATGTGCGTCGGCTGCCAGCCTTCGGTCTCGTCGTAGAGATCGGTGACGACCGGATTGCGCGAGAGGGTCTTGAAAGCCAGCGGCGTGATGAAGCGCTGCGCATCGGCGGTCATGACCACGCGCACGGAACAGCCCTGTTTGGTGAGAAGGCTGGCGAGGTCGGCCGCCTTGTATGCCGCAATCGAGCCGGTGACCCCCAGGACGATGTTCCGTGTTGCACTCATATCACAACCAAGTTTTCAGCCTGACTTTAAACTCTAAAGCCATCTCTATGCAAAGAGATAAGAAGCGTTTGGGAGAGGTTTGAATGGCCGAAAGGCCATCCCCAGCCGCAGCAATGTTCGCCAATCGAGCGTGCCCAAACAGGCCCGGTGCCGTTTTGCGAATTGAAGTTGCCGCGGCTGATCCCGCTGACGCGGGACAGAGCCGTGAAGATCTTACACCTCAGGCGCCGAGGCGCGGGCGGTGCGCATTTTCTCGCCCTCCAAAATGACCTGCATGCGCCGCAGGTCCTCGGCAATGGTGGTGCTGACGATGAGGTAATCGAAATTCTTCCACTGCGAAATCTCCTGCCGGGCCACGCCCAGGCGTTTCTGGATCACGGCAGGGGAATCGGTGCCGCGCCGTTCGAGGCGTTGTTTGAGGATTTCGAGCGTCGGCGGCGTGAGGAAGACCTGGACCAGCGCGTTCTTCAACTCGGGATCGGCGGCGGCCTGGGTGCGGATGGCGGCGGCTCCCTGCACGTCCACGTTGAGCAGCACGTCGTGGCCAAGCCGAAGTTTGCCGAGCACCTCGGACTTGAGCGTGCCGTAGCTGTTGCCGAAGACGGTGGCGTGCTCGAGGAAATTGCCGGCCTGCACACGCTTCAGGAAGGAGGCCGCGTCGAGGAAAAAGTAGTCAATGCCGTCCTTCTCGCCCGGACGCGGCGCGCGCGTGGTGCAGGTGACGGCGCGCGACATCGACGGATTGACCGCCAGCAATTCCTTCACCAGCGTGGTCTTGCCGCCGCCGGACGGGGCGGAAATAACAATGAGCAATGGCGTGCTGATGGGATCGGCCATGATCTCTCACTCCACGTTCTGGGCCTGCTCGCGAAATTTTTCAAGCTCGGCTTTGAGGACCACCACCGCGCGGGAGATGTCGCTGTCGTTGGCCTTGGAGCCGATGGTGTTGATCTCGCGGTTCATTTCCTGCGCGAGAAAATCGAGCGTGCGGCCGACCGGCTCGCGCGAATTGAGGCAATCGTCGAATTGCTGGAAATGGCTCTGCAACCGCGTCAACTCCTCGGAAATGTCCGAGCGATCGGCGAAGTACACAATCTCCTTGAGCAGGCGCTCGTCGTCGACGCCGGGAATCTCCACGCCGGCCGCCTTGATGCGTTCGATGAGTTGTTCGCGATAGCGTTTCTGGACCTGCGGCGCGTGTTTGCGGACCTGCGCGGACGATTTGCGCATGGCGGCCACGCGCGCGGCAAGGTCGCGGGCGAGATGCGCGCCTTCGCGTTCGCGCATTTTTAACAGCATGGCCAGCGCCTGCTGCAACGCGGTCTCGGTGGCCGACCAGAAATCCTCGGCTTCGCCCAGCGAATCGTCGGTTTCGAGAACGCCGGGGGCGCGGGCGAGCAGGTCGAGGGAAAGCGGGCCGGTGAGCTTGAGTTCCTTCGCCAGGCGGCCGAACTCGCGGACATAGGCGCGGGCCAGCGGCACGTTCAGGCGGACGCGCGCGGTGGATTTGCCGTCCGCGGCGTGCATCGAAACGCGGGCGGTGAGGCGTCCGCGGGAAATGGCGCGGTTGATGACGTCGCGTATCTGGGCTTCGAGCACCTCCAGTTCGCGGGGGAGCACCACGGAGATTTCGCTCTGCTTGCGGTTGACCGAACTGAGCTCGACGGTGACCTTGAAGCCGTTGCGGGCGCATTCGCCGCGGCCATAACCGGTCATTGATTTCATGTCGGGACACTATGGGGAAATGAAGGACGGCACGCGAACAAAATTTTAAAGGGCCTGGTGTCGAGCGGGTAAGACAGGTGATTGCGATCAGGGGCGCCACCTCTCCCTAACCCTCTCCCCCGCTCTGCGGCGGAGAGGGAATAAGAGCCCATCGGCCGGAGACCGGGTCGGTATGCATCCGACCGCCGGAGCTATTCAGGGTGAATAGTCAGATAAGGGACCCCTCATCCTGACCTTCTCCCACCCTCCGGGGGAGAAGGGACAGTGTACGGGACTCTCCTGGAGGCATTCCATCAACGGAGTGTACGTCCGCACTTGATTGGTGGACGTAAAGCCGGCCCGGGAGCATTTTACCGAAACACCAGCCGGCAGATGATCACGGAGGCGATGACGCTGACGAGGTCGGCGGTGAGGCCGGCGAGGACGGCGTGGCGGGTGCGTTTGATGTTCACCGCGCCGAAATAAACCGCCAGCACGTAAAACGTGGTCTCGCTGCTGCCATACATCGTGCCCGCCGTCCGGCTGAAGAGATGGTCCGGACCGAATTGCTTGACGATGTCGGTGAACACGCCGAGCGCGCCGCTGCCGCTCAACGGCCGGATCAGCGCCATGGGCAGCAGTTCGGGCGGAAAGCCGATGCGGTCCAGCACGGGATGCAACTTGTCGGTTATCAAATCAATTGCGCCCGCACCGCGGAACATCCCGATGGCGACCAGGATGGCCACCAGATAGGGAATGATGCGAATGATCACCTGGAAGCCTTCCTTGGCGCCCTCGACGAATTCCTCATAGACCTTGATGCGGCGCAACGCAGCGTAGAGCGGCAGGAACGAAAGCAGCATGGGCACCGCCAGCAGCGAGAGCGTTTTCACGCTGCGAATGATTGCGCTGTCGTTTTGCATGTCGGCGGCAAGTTCCCGGCCGAACATTTGCGGGAAGGCGATGACCAGGAATAATCCGGCGAAGAACAGGAAATAGACTGCCAGCACTGCGATTCCCCAGGGCGCGATCGGCTGAAGCGGAATCGGCGAAGTCGTGTCCTCAGCGGCTGATTCACCGGCCGCTTCCGGTTCCGTGGCAAACGAAGCGGGCGACAACCGGAACATCGGCAGTTTCTCCAGCACCTTGACGGCGATGATGGCCGAGATCGCGGCGCAACAAGTGGCGATGAACGCGGTGCCGACGATGGCCGAAGGATTGGTGGAGTGATTAATCGCGAGAATGGCGATGGCGGTGACGGGGATGAGTTGGACGGAACTGGTGTTGATCGCCAGGAAGGTGCACATGGCATTCGTGGCGGTGCCGGGGCGCGGGTTGAGGTTTTCGAGGTCCTTCATCGCGCGCAAACCGAGGGGCGTGGCGGCGTTCGAGAGGCCCAGCATGTTCGCGGCGATGTTCATGAGCATCGAGCCCATGGCCGGGTGATGGGCGGGGACATCGGGGAAGAGGCGGGTGAGGACCGGTCGCAGCAATGCGGCGAGGCGTTGCACCATGCCGGAGCGTTCGGCCAGGCGCATCATGCCGAGCCAGAGCGCCATGATGCCGGCGAGCGGCAAGGCGAGGTCCATGACCGCCATCCGGGCCATGTTGAACGCGCCGTCGGCCATATCCTTCATCCGCCCTTCCACCCCGCCGACAGCCACGGCGCAAAGAATCAAGCCCAGCCAGATCCAGTTGAGCATCGGCGGCAGGGTACAGTGGCCGGGAGCGGGGGCCAAGATTCAAAAATCAGTGGTCGCGCGGAGGATCCAAAGTTGATTTCAAACACCTATCATCCGGCGTCAGCCATCAATTGCCGCAGCGTTGTTGCTGGACATTGGATTTTCTGCTTCACTGGTGTTATGGCGTCTCAGAAAAACCTCGTCGAAGCAGACTACAATTTCACCAAAGTCCAAGCTGGCCTCGAGTTAGAAGCTTGCTTCGTGTATGAATACGGCCGGGAGTCACGCGCGCTCGCGAAAGAAGTCGCCGCTCAAAGAAAGCAATGTAGGCAGAGCAAAACGCCCTCGTGGACGGCTCAGTTTGGTCCTCGTGTTCAGAATGTCCTCCAAAGTTTGCTTATCGTTAGTTTGGCTTCAGTGCGCGGATTTCCGGTTACACCTTGGCAACACCTTTCGAGCACTGATAAGGAAGTCATGTTCAAGTACATCACTGTGTTTCCTCACGTACTTCGCTATGCCACCACTTCGCAGAACCCGCCACTCACATTCGCTCTGAATGAGCCTGGAACAACTACCCTGGACCTGTGGAAAGCCAAGAGATTGTCCACAATTTCAGATGGTGATCCCATAAAATTCGGCTTCTTTGCGGTGAATATGAAGTATGATCATCGGCTTTTGATTGAGGAGTTCGCAAAATGGCTAAGGCGTTTTGAGGGCAAGCCTATGTTGGAAGTACCCCGAGAACCAAAAGGCAAAGCGAATCCCAAGCCTCCTGGAAGAAAGAGTATCCGCGACGCACTCAATGGTCTTGGTATTATGCGACTGCGGTATTACTGCGACACTTTTAAGGATGCACAAGAGAGAATGCAGGCATTGAAGCGCAAGTCCCACGGGATGTTCTATGCAAGCCGACATAGTGCAAGCAGGGCCTGCACGCTCGCCCTCCGGCAGTTCCGCAACCTTCTAAGTTGGCTCGATCCCGGAAAACCGATCCATTTCACCGCGAGTTGGCGAGGGGCTCAGAAATGAAAATAGTGTTTTTGAGCCCGGCACAAAAATAATTTCGGATTTTGGTGTCCTGTCATCGCTATGTCCTCAGTGGCACACTTCGCTCGCCCCGTAGCTCAATGGATAGAGCGGCTCAATCGAAGGGCGAGATGGTGGTTCGACTCCCCCGGGGTTCCCTCCTATCAGTGTCACATTTTGCTGGGATTGGTACTACAGGCAGCCAAACCGAAACACGTACTTTTTCAGGGCTGGGACGACGACTTTGTATGGTAAGTAACTTACCACCTGCCCTGCCGTTTTCTTCGTAAACTGCTGTTCTGCTGGGGATTCGGTCAAAACTCAGGTCGAGGCAGTCCGGACACGGGGGTTGTGAATACTGTGAATAACTCGTGAAAAATGGGGAGGGGGGTTGCCCTACGGTTGTCCTACCCCCCTCCGTATGATTGGCCCCGTGAAAATGAAATTTTATGGGCTGAGATGGGATGGCGGGGCGGATGAAGCTTTTTCCATTGCGGATTGTGGATTGCGGATTGCGGATTTGCTTTCGCGGCGAAGGGAAGGGCGGGACGGTCCACAGCGATTCACCTATAGGCGCCGCTGCCGCGTGAACGCGGCGTTCCGGGGCGAGTGGCTGGCGAGTCCTTCCGGAGTGGCGAGGACCTCCGCCTTCGCCGAGGCTGCTGCGGACAGGTCCACGCGCCGGGACGGCCGACCGGCAGGTCGGCCCTATCACAGGGATGGCGCGCAGGGAACTGCACGATCTGGGGATCCACGAGCGCTACGGCCCCTTTGCGGATCTTTGCGGTGTTACGGGCTATTTGGCTTATTTCGGGCTAAAAAGTGGCAGGGGGGAGGGAGGGTGGCGGATTGCGGATTGCCAATTTCGGATTTGCTTTCGCGGCGAAGGGAAGGGCGGGACGGTCCACAGCGATTCACCTATAGGCGCCGCTGCCGCGTGAACGCGGCGTTCCGAGACAGAGTGCCCGCCGGACCAGGCTCGGCATCCATGAGCGGCGTGCCAAGCAGGGGGCTTTCAGGAGAGGAACCAGCCTCGGAGGGATTGCGCACGAGTCAGATGTCAGGGGAACGCTCGCCCTCACCCCGGCCCAATGGCTTCCCAAGCCCGCCACAAGTCAGTTTCCCGAGAGGAGACGTTCGCTTCGCGAACCGTGGTCCCGTTCCCGGGAGAGGGAGAAGCTTCGGACGGTCCGGGTTGGCAGGAATCCTGTTTTATGAAGTCCACTTCGATACGTTCAGTATTGGGAGAACGTTCCGGACAGCGGGAATCCCGTTTAATCCCGGGTGTCCCCGCTTGCTCCCGCGTATTAGCCGGGAAAGGCATAGGGGGGAGGGGGGTGCCGAATTGCCGATTGGCGATTTCGGATTGCGGATTTCAAAAGGCGGGATTCAAGATCGTTCACGGTTCATCAAGGTCCTTCAAGATGCTTCAAGGTGCTTCCAGGTGTTTTCAGATATTTGCAGATCAGGCGCATTTTTGGCCGCGATTTCCGAGGGAAATGGATTTTATGGGGGGGAGGGGGGCCGCGCCGTCAGCGCGGAAGATCCAAGCTTGCAAGATCCAAGATTCAAAAATTGCGCGGCGACAGGTTGCGGAGACTTCGGGGAGTTCAGTCGGGCCTTGCGGATTTTTCGTGCGGAAGAGCGGGCGGCATGGCATTTATGGCGGTCGATCCAATCATATTTACCAAATGAATGGGAGCACCCTGCCTGCTTATGAATAGTTCTCATCTGATCGTTACACCGCACGACATCGGCCGCCGGACGGTGGCCGCCTTCTTGATTGTTTCAGCGCTTCTCTTTTTGCCGGGAGTGGTCCGGGCAGCGGGCGAGCCGGCGGAGATTCTGCTCTGGCCGAATGGCGCGCCGGGGTCCGAAGGGAAAACCAATGAGGAAATCGTGCGCATCATGGCCAACGGTGATCACCAGGTTTCCAGCGTGCACAGGCCCTCCATAACCGTGTTCCTTCCGCCGGCGTCGGAGGCAACGGGCGCGGCGGTGATTGTGGCGCCGGGCGGCGGCCACATGAAACTTTCCATGGACAACGAGGGCCGCAACGTCGCCCGCTGGCTCAGCGAACACGGGGTCGCGGCCTTTGTGCTGAAGTATCGCCTGGCGAAGGAAACGAACTCGACTTACACGGTGGACGGCGATGAACTGGCGGACATCCAGCGGGCCATCCGCCTGGTTCGCAGTCGCGCGGAAGAATGGCACGTCAATCCGGATCATCTGGGAGTGATGGGCTTTTCCGCGGGCGGCGAACTGGCATTCCTCGCCGCGATGCACAACGACAGCGGCAAACCGGAGGCGCCGGACGCGGTTGACCGTTACAGTTGCCGGCCGGCTTTTCAGGCGCTGATTTATCCCGGGAACCTGGGCCGGTTGGAGGCGACCACCGATTCGCCGCCCGCTTTTCTCGCGTGCGGGAACAAGGATCGCGCTGACATTTCCGAAGGCCTGGCGAAGGCGTATCTCAAGTTCAAACAGGCCCAGGTACCCGCCGAAATCCATATTTACACGGGTGTGGGACACGCCTTTGGCCTGCATCCCGGCAACACCGCCCCGATCTCGACCTGGATTGTGCGATTCAACGAGTGGCTGGGACAGAGCGGCTTTCGGGCGCCGACGGGAGGCGCACGCAATTGAAATCAAATGAGCCGAGCCGAAGCAAACGTGGAAGTGGACATGGCCCGGGAAGCCTTCGGCCTTTACGGAAGGGGAATTTGGCTTAGACTGGCGGGCATGGTCGCGCTGGAAGCATGCCCGTTGTTTCGCCCGCTCAATCCGGGCGAATTGCAGGAGTTGCGCAAGGCGGCGCAGGAGCGGAACTTCGCCGACGGCGCGGAAATTTTCAAGGAAGGCGACACGGGCGACGGCGTTTACGTGGTAAAGGAAGGCCTGGTGCAGATCTCCGGCACGGTGGGGGACAATGCGCGGAAGATTTTCTCGAAGGTGCAGCCGGGCGAAGTTTTCGGGGAGATGGCGGTGCTGGAGAACAAGCCGCGCTCGGCCGGCGCGGTGGCGGAGGGCGCCACCACGGTTTATTTCATCCCGCGCGACGCGATGCTGAAATTGGTGACGGGGTCACCGGCGTTGACACTGGAACTGGTGCGGGAGATCAGCCACCGCTTGCGCGAGTTCAACCGGCAATACGTGGAGGAGGCGCTGCAGGCGGAGCGGTTGTCGCTGGTGGGACGGTTCGCGCGGTCGATCGTTCACGACCTGAAGAACCCGCTGAACATCATCAGCATCTCGGCGGAAATGGCGGGCATGGAAAAGAGCACGCCGGAACTCCGGCGCCTGACGCGGATGCGAATCACCAAGCAGGTGGAGCGCATCAGCGAGATGGTGAACGAAATCCTCGAGTTCACGCAGGGTTCGCAGACTACATTCGTGCCGGCAACGACCGATTACGCGTACTTCGTCAATCAACTGGTGGACGAGATCCGGCCGGAGATCGATTTGAAGTCGTGCACGATCGAGCTGGAATCGCAGCCGCCCTCGGTGCCTTTGCTGCTGAATCCGAAGCGGCTGCGGCGGGTGTTCTACAATTTGATGCACAACGCGACCGACGCGATGCCGGGCGGAGGGAAGATCAAGCTGCGGTTTCGCGTCGGGCCGAAGGAGATCGTGACGGAGATCGAGGACAGCGGACCTGGGATCGCGCCGGAGATCGCCGGGCGGTTGTTTACCGCGTTCGCCACCTACGGCAAGGCGCACGGGACCGGGCTGGGGCTCTCTATCTGCAAGCGGATTGTCGAGGACCATCACGGGCAGATTTCGGCGCGGAACGAACCCGGGCACGGCGCGGTGTTCAGCTTCACGCTGCCGGTTCCGGCCTGAGCGGAGGAGGATTCGCCACGCTTTGAACCATCGCCGACTGCCATCATCACCATTGCGCTCATGAATCGCATTCGACTGCTCCCGGAACACGTGGCCAACCAGATCGCCGCCGGCGAAGTGGTGGAACGCCCGGCGAGCGTGGTGAAGGAGCTGGTGGAGAACGCGCTGGACGCGGGGGCGGGCCGCATCACGGTGGAAATCCAGGCGGGCGGACGCAGCCTGGTGCGCGTGACCGATGACGGCAGCGGGATGAACCGCGACGACGCGCTGCTCTGCCTGGAACGGCACGCGACGAGCAAGATCCAGCGCGCGGAGGACTTGAGCGCGATCGCCACGATGGGTTTTCGCGGCGAGGCGCTGCCAAGCATCGCGAGCGTCAGCCGATTCACCCTCACCACGCGCGAACGCGGCGGCGATTCCCCCGAGGCCACGCAGGTGATCATCGTGGGCGGAAAAATCGCCGAAGTGAAGGCGGCGGGCAGCGCGCCGGGAACGAGCGTGGAGGTGCGCCAGATTTTCTTCAACCTGCCCGCGCGCCGGAAGTTTTTGCGGAGCGAGGAAACCGAGGCGGCGCACATCCAGCATTACCTGACGCTGGCGGCGCTGGCGCACGCGGGCGTGGCGTTCACGTTTTCCAAGGACGGACGCGTGGTGTGGCAATTGCCCGCCGTGGCGTCGGGCGCGGACCAGGCCTCGCGGCTGAACGCCCTGCGGGAGCGGATGCGGGCGATCCACGGCGGCGAACAGAAGCTGCTGGCGGTGGATTACGCGGCGGAATTGCTCGACGTGCCGCAGACGGACGACGCGGAGATGGCATCGGCGCTGCGCGAAACTCCGACGGCGCCGTCGCTGCGAGTATGGGGATTGATCGGCGCGCCGGGAGTGTCGCGGTCGACGCGCGAGGACCAGCATCTTTTCGTGAACCGGCGGCCGGTGGAGAATCGCGGACTTAATTTCGCGCTGCTGGAGGGATACCACACGGCGCTGATGAAAGGGCGTTACCCGGTGTGCTGCCTTTTTTTGGAAATTGATCCCGCGGGCGTGGACGTGAATATCCATCCGTCCAAGCGCGAGGTGAAGTTCCATCAGGAGGGACAGGTGCGGCGGCACGTGGCGCAGGCGGTGAGGCAGGCGCTGCTGAAATTTCACGGCGGTGCATCGCCGGAGCACGCGTCGGCAACGGCGCCGACGGAAGCGCGATCCATAACCGGCGCCGCGATCCCGCGTCCCGCGCCGGAGCAGATTCCGTCGACCGCTGAGTTGCCGCACTTCACACCAGCGCGACCGATCGCTCCACCCATTGAACCGCGCCGCGACGTGCCGCTCTGGCAGCCGAAGCCATTGCCCGAATCACCGCGCTCAACTCCAGTCGCACCTGCGCCAGTTCCGTCGCCATCGCCCGCAACGCCGTCCCCAACCAGACCCGTGCCGCTGTTGAATGTCCCCTTGCGATTGGTGGGTGTTGTCGGACGACTTTATGTCGTGCTCGAGTCCGATCGCGGGCTGGTGTTGCTGGACCAGCACGCGGCGCACGAGCGGATTTTATTCGAGCAGATGCTGAACCGGCTGGAGCAGCAGGGCAATGCGGCGTCGCAAAAATTGCTGCTGCCCGAGACCGTGGAATTGTCGGCGCGCGACGCGCATTTTCTGCGGGAGCAACTGCCGATGTTGACGCGGCTGGGCGTGGGGTTGAGCGAGTTCGGCGAGCGAACCTTCCTGCTCGACGCGCTGCCGCCGTTCGTGAAGGTGTCGGACGCGCGGCGTTTCGTGCTGGAATTGGTGGACGAACTCAAGTCGGCGGGGCAGGAGGTGAACAGCTTGCGGCTGGGCGAACATACCATCGCCAAGACCGTGTGCCGGCACGCGGTGAAGGCGAACGATCCGCTGGCCGGCAAGGAACTGGAAAACCTGATCAACGACCTGCGCCAGTGCGCGATGCCCTACACGTGCCCGCACGGGCGTCCCACGCTGATCGAGATGAACTACCGTGAGCTCGAAAAGAAATTCGGGCGCGTCCAATGACGCGCCGCGCAATCCATCAAGCCGCCTTGCCCGGCTGGGGCGCGACTTCCTCGATCTTCGCGTTCTGCTGGAGGAAATCGATGACCTTCTCGTTGGCGAGCTGGTCGTAGATTTCCACCACGCCATTGCGCTGCTGGAGGTCCTTGATGAATTTCTCCGGCGGAATCTGGTACATCGTCGCGAGGCTCTGGATGCGATTGAGCACCTCCTGCTGCGAAACCTTGATCTCTTCCTTCTCGGCGATTTTTGCGAGCAGGAAGCCGGCCTTGACGCGGGTCTTGGCGGATTCAGCGGCGGCGGAATAGATCGCGTCCTTCTCCTTCTCGATCACCTCGCGCCCGATGCCACGCTGCTGGTTCTCGCGGACGATGTTGTAGACCACGTTGCGCGTCTCGTGGGCGACGGCGGATTCCGGAAGCTCGAAGGACACGCGGCGCAGCAGCTCATCGATCAACTGGTTGCGGACGGCCTTGTTCTGCTTGTAGGTCAGCTCGTTCTCGAGGTCCTTGCGCACACCCTCGCGCAACTTTTCCAGGCTCTCGGCGCCGTATCCCTTGGCGAACGCCTCATCGAGCGCCGGCAGGACCTTCTGCTTGATCTCCACCACCTCGACCTCATAGGTGCCCTTCAGGTTCGCAAGCTGGGGCGTCACGAAATCCGCCGGAAAATCCACATTCACGGTGCGCTTGTCGCCCGCCTTCGCGCCGAGGAGTTGGTCGGCAAAACCGGGGATGAACGAATTCGGCTCCATGTTGACCCAGAAATTCTTCTGTTCTGTGAGCCCGCGGGCGGTCGGGGCGATTTCCGTGAGCGGCTTGCCCCCGGAGGTGCCGGTGTAATTGACCACGGCGACATCGCCGTTCGCGGCGGGACGATCGACCGTCTGGAAGTTAACCTGGCGTTCCCGGAGCAGGTTGATCGCCTTCTCGACGTCCTCGTCGGTGACCTTGGCGGATTCGCGCTTCGCGGGCAGCCCCTTGTATTCGGGCAATTGAAATTCCGGCGCGGTCTCGACGGTGGCGGCGAATTGCAGTGGCTGGCCCTTGCCAAATTGAATCTCCTCGATGTCCGGAGCGCCGACTACGTCGAGCTTCTTCTCGTCGATGGCCTTGCGATAGGCGTCGGGGATCAGCTTCTTCTTGACCTCGTCCTGGATGTCCTTGTCGTAACGGCGGAGCACCATTTCGCGGGGCGCCTTGCCGGGTCGAAAACCGGGCAGGCTGGCGGAACGCTGGAAATCCTTGACCATGGATTCAAAGGCGGCGTCCACCTCCTTGGCGTCCAATTCCACCCGCATGAGCTTTTTGCACGGGGCCAATTCTTCAATCGTGACGTTCACAAGCAAACCTTTCCGTTCCGTTATGATGCAATGCGCCGACAAGGCCGGCTCCCTAATATATCGGGGTCTCCGCCAGATGGCGAGTCGGGGAGTGTAGCAGGTGGGATTCCCGAGTCAAGAACGCCGCGCCGCCAATTACTCCCGGCTGAACGGCGCGCCCAGCGACCTGGGCGGACGCGAATGGCCGACAAATCCGGCCAGCACCAGAATGGTTACCACGTACGGAAGAATTTGAATGAATTGCACCGGTATCGGTTCCGTCCCCCACAGAATCACGCCCTGCAAACGGATCTGAACCGCTTCGGCAAAACCAAACAGCAGACAGGCAAGGGCGGCGGGCAGCGGCTTCCATTTGCCGAAGATCAAGGCGGCGAGCGCCATGAAACCGCGCCCCGCAGTCATGTCGCGCGACCACGACGAGGAAAGAAACACGGACAAGGTCGCCCCGCCCAGCCCTGCCAGCGCGCCGCTCGCCAGCACCGCCAGCCAGCGCACGCGATTCACGCGGATGCCGGCGGCGTCAAGCGCCTCGGGGTGTTCACCGGCAAAGCCGACCCACAGGCCGGCCGGTGTGCGGCGCATCGCCCACCAGCAGATCGCCACGAGCACCCAGCAGAGATAAAGCGGCGCGGAGTGGAAACGTTCGGCGATGGGAATGGTCGGCGTCTGCCCGGTGGCGTCGTAGAGGATTTTGCAGAGGAACGGAGTGAGACCGAGCGCGAGCATGTTGATGGCGGTGCCGGCGACGATCTGGTTCGCGCGCAGGCGGATCACGAAAAATGCGTATACCGCCGCGAGTGCCACGCCCGCCGCAAGTCCGCACCCGGAACCAAGCCACGGCGAGTGCGTCGCGAGCGTGCCCACGGCGGCGCCGAACGCGCCGATGAGCATCATGCCTTCGAGGGCGATGTTGATGACGCCGGAGCGTTCGCTGAAAACTCCGCCGAGCGCGGCAAAAATCAACGGCGTGGAAACGCGAAAGGTGGCGGCGAGGAGTTGCGCGGTCATGCAGTCGCAGTCCTCCGATTTTTCATCCAGGCCCAGAGACCTTCGGCGGAAACGAAAAGAATCACAAGCGCCTGCAGGACGAGGGACAATTCGCGCGTGACATGGTCGGTTTCGAGGTCGAGCGCGGAAGTGCCGTTATGCAGCGCACCAAAGAGCAGCGCGGCGGCCACCACGCCGGCGGGATGGTTGCGCCCCAGCAGCGCGACGGCAATGCCGAGAAAGCCGTATTCCGCGGAAAAGCCGAGCCGGAATTTCCCCGCGTTCCCAAGCACTTCGCAGACGCCCACCAGACCCGCGAGCCCGCCGGCCAGCGAGAACGCGATGATGCGGATCCGGCCCGGGTCCATTCCGGCAGTGCGGGCGACGGCTTCGCTCTGGCCCACGGCGCGGATTTCAAAGCCGAGCGAAGTCCGCCACAACAACACCCACACGGCGCCGGCCACCACCAACGCGAGCGGCAGCGCAAGGCTGACCGGAGCGTTCCCGAACATTCCAAACTGATGAATCAAATAGCCGGAACCAATCGGCCGCGTCTCGGGATTCTGGGAATCAGGATTCTTGAGAAGGTAAACCGTGACGTAGCTGGCGAGGCCGGCGGCCACGAAGTTGAGCATGATGGTATTGATCACCTCATGGCTGCCGCGGCGGGCCCGCAGCCATCCGGGCAGCGCGCCCCACGCCATTCCGGCGGCCGCGGCGGCCATGCCGGCGAACACCGGCGCAATGGGTGCTGGCAACGCCGGCCATATCGCGCCCACAGCCGCCGCAGCCAGGGCGCCCATGGTGAGCTGGCCTTCGGCGCCGATGTTGAACAAACCGGCGTGAAACGCCACCGCAACCGAGAGCCCCGTGAAGATCAACGGCGTGGAATAGAAAAGCGTCATGCCCACCGCATCGGCCGAGCCGAACGAGCCACGCGCAAGAATCTGGAACACGTGCCACGGATTCTCGCCCGCGATCCACGTCACGCCGAGTCCGACCGCGAGCCCAAGCACAGCCGCGAGCAGTGGTTGGAGAAACCGGATCATGAGCCTCCCATTTTGAGGCCCAGCTCGCGCTCGGACACGTTGCCGCGGCTGAATTCGGCCGCGATGCGGCCCCCATACATCACCAGGATGCGATCGGAGAGCGCCAGGATTTCGTCCAGTTCGGACGAGACCAGCAGCACGCCCGCGCCTTCATCGCGCGCTCGGACGATCCGCCGATGGATGGCTTCGATTGCGCCGACGTCGACGCCGCGCGTCGGCTGGGCGGCGATGAGAACGCTGGGCTTCCGTTCGAATTCGCGGGCGACCACGAGTTTCTGCTGGTTGCCGCCGGAAAGCCGGCTGGCGGCAATGGCCGGATTGCGCGGACGTACGTCATGCTCCTCCAGCGCGCGGGCAGTCGCGTCCTTCAGTTCGCGCGAGCGCAGAAACCCGCCGCGACTGAAACCAGGACTGCGCTGCAATCCCAAAAGGAAATTCTCGCTGACGGAGCGTTCCAGCAGCAGGCCCTCCCGATGGCGGTCCTCGGGAATTACGCCGACGCCGAGGCCCCGGATGCGTGCGGCGTCCCAGGCGGTGACATCCCGGCCAAGAAATTTGACCGAGCCCGATGTGCGGCATTGTGGTTCGCGCGGGTGGAGCACGGCTTGCAGCAATTCGCTTTGGCCGTTCCCCTCCACGCCCGCGATGCCGACGATCTCTCCGCGCTGCACGCGAAAGTTCACGTCAGACAACCGCGCCGGAGCGTCCAAATCATGACCAGCCAGTTGCAATCCCTCGACCTCCAGCGCCGCCTCGGGACGCGCAGCGCCGGGCGGCGCCTGGATGCCCAGCACCACCTTGCGCCCGACCATCAGGCTGGCGAGTTCCTCGGGATTGGTCGCGCGGGTTTCCATTTCGCCGGTCACCTTGCCCGCCCGGAACACCGTGACGCGATCGGTGAAGCTCATTACTTCCCGCAGCTTGTGCGTGATGAGCAAAATGGTTTTGCCTTCCCCGCGCAATTGCTGGAGGTTGCAGAACAAATTGCTCGTTTCCTGCGGTGTCAGAACGGCAGTCGGTTCGTCGAGAATGAGAATATTCGCGTCGCGATAGAGAAGCTTGAGAATCTCGATGCGCTGCTGGATGCCGACAGGGAGCTGCTCGATGGGCCGGTCCCACTCTACCGGCAGGCCATAGCGCAGCGCCAGCGCGTCGAGGCGCGCGCGGGCCTGGCGGCGATCGACCATTCCCCAGCGCCGCGGTTCCGCGCCCAGGATGATGTTATCGAGCGCCGAACAGGGGCCGGCCAGCATGAAATGTTGATGCACCATGCCGACACCGCGGGCGATGGCGTCGGCGGGCGAATTCCAAACGCAGCGTTCGCCGTTCAGAAGGATTTCGCCGGAATCGGGACGCAGCAAACCGTAGAGCATCTTCATGGCCGTGGTCTTGCCCGCGCCGTTTTCGCCGATGACTCCGTGGATGCTGCCGCGCCCGGCCCGGAGATTCACACCTGCGTTGGCAACGACACTTCCGAAACTCTTGGCCAGTTCACGTAGCTCGACTGCTGCAGGTGCGCCGGCGGCCATTATTGCCTTTTGTAGTAGTCAGGCACGGCGATCTTGCCGGCGATGATGTCCGCCTTCAATTCGTCCGCGCGCTTGCGCACCGCCTCGCTGAGGATCTTCGCATTGAACTCGTCCACCGAATAATCAATCCCCTTGTTCGAAAGCCCAAACCGTTTCACGCCGCCGGCGAATTGCCCGGATTTGGCATCCTCAATGGTGGAATAAACCGCATTGTCCACACGCTTGAGCATACTGGTAAGAATCAAGCCCGGTTTGGTCCAATCCTGGTTGGCGTCCACGCCGATCGCGAACTTCTTCCGCTCCTCCGCGGCGTCGAACACGCCCAGTCCCGATGCGCCCGCAGCGGCAAAGATGATGTCCACCCCGCTGTCGTATTGCGCCACCGCGAGTTCCTTGCCCTTGGGAGGATTGTTCCACGCATCGCTGGTGACGCCGACGTAATTGGCGGTCACAGCGACCTGGGGATTCGCGTACCTGGCGCCTGCTTCGTAACCCATCGCAAACCGGTGGATCAGCGGAATATCCATGCCACCGACGAATCCGACCTTGCCGGTCTTGCTGGTGAGCGCGGCGATGGCCCCGACAAGAAAGGCGCCTTCGTGCTCTTCGAACAGCAGTGAGCGGACGTTCGGCAGATTGATTTCGGAATCGACAATCGCAAAGTGGATTTTGGGGAATTGGGCGGCGACTTTCTTGACCGATTCCTTTTGGGCAAAGCCTATCCCAATGACCAGATCGAAGTCGCGTTGGGCAAACGCGCGGAGCAGCGGTTCATAGGCATTGTCGTCGGGCGCCTCGACGTATTTGAGAAAAATTCCAAGCTTCTTCCTGGCTTCGACAGCGCCCTCGTAGGCGGAGGAGTTGAAGGATTTGTCGTCCTTCCCGCCGCGGTCGAGCACGAGCCCGACCTTGAACTCCGCTGATGCTGGCTGCGGGAACAGGAAGAATGCGGCGATGATGAGCGCCGCCGCCAGGGTTTGACTGCTGATCCAACCGCCAACGAACCTACGCATCGCCCCTTTCTAGGCGCAAAACGCCGGAGGGTCAAGGTGAGGTTGGATCGGACTGACACTCCCGACTGGCATTTTTCGGCCGGCTGGTTGAAGGTATCCTACGTGCGGCAGCCTAAACCATGGCTCAAAAAACCTAAAAAGTCCTGTTGACTTGCGGCCCTGTTTTGGTACCTTCTCCACTCCTTTGATCAGGATTTAGGATTTTGATGAAAACGCATTTGCCAAAAGTCAACCTGGACCAGCGCAAGTGGCATGTCATTGATGCCAACGGCGCGATTCTTGGCCGGCTCGCCGCCCAGATCGCCAACATTCTGCGCGGCAAGGATAAGCCGGTTTTCACCCCCCACCTCGACGCGGGCGATTTCGTCGTTGTCATCAACGCCGAGAAGGTCACCGTCACCGGCAAGAAGGAAACCGACAAGCTGTTCATGACCTATTCCGGCTGGAAAGGCGGCGAACGCTACCGCTCGGTGGCGCAGGTGCGCGCCCGGACACCCGAGAAACTGATCACCCACGCCGTCCGGGGCATGGTTCCCAAGAACCGCCTGGGGCGGGTCCTCATGACCAAGCTGAAGGTTTATAGCGGTGACAAGCATCCGCACTCGGCCCAGCAGCCAACCGCGCTGACCCCGGCAACATAATCATTTCACTGAAGGATTGTTATGGCTCAAACCTCTGAATTCCTCGGCACCGGCCGGCGTAAGACCTCCATCGCCCGCGTCCGGCTCGCCTCCGGCTCCGGCAAGATTCTCGTCAACGGCCGCCAGTTCGAAAACTATTTTCCCACTGAGGCCCTGCGCATGGTTGTAAGCGCACCGTTCGTGGTCACCTCCACGGCCGGCAAGTTCGACGCCCGCGTCAACGTGGTCGGCGGCGGCCCCAACGGCCAGGCCGGCGCGGTCCGGCACGGCATCGCCCGCGCGCTGCTCCAGGCGGACGCCAACCTGCGCCCGACGCTGAAGTCCGAAGGCCTGCTCACCCGCGATTCCCGCGAACGCGAACGCAAGAAGTACGGCCAACCCGGCGCCCGCAAGCGCTTCCAGTACAGCAAACGTTGATCCTGTCAGGATTTTTCTCCCGCCCCGCAGGTTCAACCTTGCGGGGCTTTTCCTTTTTCTGCACAAATGACCATGAAGACCGTGGATAAGAAGGTGAAGGTTGGAATTGTCGGCGCCTCCGGTTACTCCGGCGAGGAACTGGTGCATCTGCTGCTCACGCATCCCCATGCCGAGCTGACCGCCGTCACCTCGCGCCAATATGCCGGGCAGACATTGGCCCAGGTTTTTCCCAAGTTCGCCCATCACCCGCACGCGCGCGAACTGCATTTCACCGAGCCGAATCCCAGCCTGCTGGCGAAGAACGCACAGGTCATCTTCCTCGCGCTGCCGCACGGTGTGTCGGCGGAATTCGCCGTTCCGCTGCTGCAGCAAGGCTGCCAGGTGATTGATTTGAGCGCCGATTTCCGGCTCAGGAACGCCGCCACTTACAAGGAGTTTTATGGGCACGACCATCCCGCGCCGGACCTGCTCGCCACCGCCATCTACGGACTGCCGGAAGTTTATCGGTCGACAATCAAGCACGCCATGCTGGTCGCCTCGCCCGGATGCTATCCCACGAGCATTTTGCTGCCGGTGATCCCGCTGCTTAAGGCCGGGCTCGTCAAACCAGCCGGAATCATCGCCGATTCACTGAGCGGCGTGAGCGGTGCGGGCCGCAAGGCAGAATTGGATTATCTTTTCGTTGAATGCAACGAAAGCGTGCGGCCTTATGGCATTCCCAAACATCGGCACCTCTCCGAGGTCGAACAGGAATTATCCCTCGTGGCGGGGGCTTCGGTGGTGATTCAGTTCACGCCGCATCTCATCCCGGTAAATCGCGGCATTCTCACGACGCTTTATCTCGCGCCCAGCGCTCATTTCCAGACCGCTGCCGAGGCGGAAGCGCTCAACGCGAAGATCACCGCGTGCTATCAGGCGGTTTACGCGCAGGAACCGTTCGTTCGGCTCCTCGAAGGCAAGGCGCTCCCGGATACCAAGAATGTGGTGGGCACCAACGTCATTGAAATCGGCTGGCGGCTCGATCCTCGCACTGGCCGGCTTATTGTCATGAGCGCCGAGGATAATATTGTGAAGGGCGCCAGCGGCCAGGCAGTCCAATCATTGAACATCATGTGCGGCTTTCCCGAAACCGCGGGGCTCATTTAATTTCATCCCATCCGAAATCCGATTCATGAAGCTTCCCTATCAATCCATTCCCGGTTCCATCACCGCTCCGCAGGGCTTTCTGGCATCAGGCGTGTTTTGCGACATCAAACGGCTCGGCACCGGCAAAGGCTCGAACAAAGGCCGGAAGCGCGACCTCGCACTAATTCTTTCCGAAGTGCCCGCCACCGTGGCCGGCATGTTCACCACCAGCCAGGTTTGCGCCGCGCCGGTGAAGGTGAGCGCACCGCGTGCCGCCCGGGCCCGCGCCCAGGCGATCGTCGTGAATTCCGGCAATGCCAACGCCTGCACCGGCGCGCAGGGACTGCGCGACGCCCGCGAAATGGCGAGGGTCGCCGCTGGCATCTTCCTGATTCCCGAGCAGCACGTGCTCGTGGCCTCCACAGGGCGTATCGGAGTCACCCTGCCCATGGATAATGTCCGCCGCGGAATCAAGGCCGCCGCGGGCGAACTCAACATCTCTCCCGAAAACGCCTCCCGGGCGGCGGAAGCAATCATGACCAGCGATACGCGGTCGAAGGAAGTCGCCGTTGAATTCCAACTCGCCGGACGGCGGGTGCGAATCGGCGGCATCTGCAAGGGCGCGGGCATGATCCAGCCCGGCATGAGCCCCAGCGGCGCACGCCCCGCCACCGCGCCCATGACGGGCCTGCACGCCACCATGCTTTGTTTTCTCACAACCGATGCCGCGGTTAAGTCGCAAACTCTCAAATCCGCGCTCACCGAGGCCGTCGCGCAAAGCTTTAATCGCATCACTGTCGACGGCGACATGAGCACAAACGACACCGTCCTCATCCTCGCCAACGGCACGGCTGGCAATCCGCCGCTTCAGGCGCGCGGCCGAAAGGATCTGCAAGTGTTTCAAGCAGCGCTGAATCACGTTTGTCTGGAACTTGCCAAAATGATCGTGCGGGACGGCGAGGGTGTCACGAGATTCGTCACCGTCCGCGTGAGCGGCGCAAAATCCTTTGCCGACGCCGACTCGGCCGCGCGGTCCGTCGCCAACAGTTCGCTGGTCAAGACCAGTTGGTTCGGAGGCGATCCCAATTGGGGTCGCGTGCTGGGCGCACTCGGCTATTCGGCGGCGAAAATCGTCGAGGAAAAAATTGACGTGGCGTACAGCGCTCCCGGTTCGCGAAAGCTCCTTTACGCGCTTCGGCGCGGCCAGCCCACGAAAACTTCGTTCGACGATTTGTGCAAGATGGTTGCACAAAAGGAATTTGATCTGCACATCAACTTGAACCTCGGCAAGGCTGGCGCGGTGATCTACGCCGGCGATCTCACCGAGGAATACGTCGAATTCAACAAGGGCGACGTCAGCGATCCCGCGTCCCTGGGAGGGTGATCCGATGCAAGACCTGATTTCAAAGGCGGACGTCCTGCTCGAGGCATTGCCTTACCTGCAACGCTTTCACGGGCAGACGTTCGTGGTGAAGTATGGCGGCAGTTTCATGGACTCGCCCGATCCCGCCGTCCGCAACGGCGTCGCGCGCGATGTCGTTTTTCTCGAGGCGGCGGGCATCAGACCGGTCGTGGTCCACGGCGGCGGCAAGGCAATCACACGCGCCATGGATGCCGCCGGGCTCAAGGCGAATTTCATTCAAGGCATGCGCGTGACGGACGAAGCCACCGTGAACGTGGTGGACCAGGTCCTCTCGCGCGAGATCAATCCCGAGATCGTCAAAACCATCGGCTCCCTCGGCGGTCGCGCGCGCGGCTTTTCAGGCACGGACATTTTCGCCTGCCGGAAGCTCTGGCTGACTGCACCGGACGGCGGGAAGCAGGATATCGGCTGCGTCGGCGAGGTGATCTCCGTGAACACCGCGCCGTTGATCGAGTGCCTTCAACAGAACATCACGCCGGTGATCAGCCCCACAGCCCGCGGCGAGGACGGCCGCGTCTATAACTGCAACGCCGACGTCGCCGCCGCCCAGGCCGCGATCGCGCTGAAGGCCCGGCGGCTCGTTTTTATGAGCGACGTTCCCGGTCTCATGCGCGATCCCAGGGATCCTGCGACACTCATTCCGCAATTGCGCGCCGGCGAAGTCGCTGGTCTCAAGCAAACCGGTGTCGTGGATAAGGGGATGATTCCGAAAATCGACAGCGCCGTGGCCGCTCTGCACGCCGGGGTCGAAAAAGTCTCCCTCGTGGACGGACGAGTCCCGCATTCGGTGTTGCTCGAAATTTTCACCGACCAGGGCGTCGGCACGGAGGTCATCCTGTGATATTGCGCCACCCAATCAAACGTGCAACTCTTACAGCGGTGACTGATCCTGACGCCTTTTTGCTCCGTGAGAATACCGGCACGTCCGGATTGGAGCAAACTATCCGCGCCGCGGCGTCCATTCTGGCGCATTACGATATACCACATCTTATCGTGGGTGGTGTTGCCGTCCAGGAACATGGCTACCCACGCCTCACGCTGGATGTGGATCTCGTGGTGCCGGATGTGCTGGAAGCTGTCGAATATCTCACGGCCGACCTCTCCGGTCCGTTCGTCCGTATTCCGCAGACGCGGGATCGGGTGAAGGACAATCGCAACGGCACACTCGTGGATCTCCTGCCTGCCGGCAAAGTGGTCCAGAGCGGATGCCAAATTCCCTTTCCCCAGCCCACGGTGGTTACCGACCAGCCGCAGGTGGCCTCGCTCGAGGATTTGATTTCGCTAAAACTCGATAGCTGGAAGGGATCTCCCGTGCGCCGGCTCAAGGATAAGGCCGACGTGGTCGAACTTGTCACCCGCCGCCGGCTTCCGCGCGATCTCGCGGTCGCTCCCGCCGTACGCGATCTCTATCTTGAGACTTGGGACGCGTTAAAAGCGGAAAAGTGATCCGGTGAAAATATTCATCTGAGCGCGTTGGCGCATTCCATTTGAGCGTGCCCCGGGAATTTTTACGATCAGAGTGAGAACCCAAACATGAAAGAAATCGTTCCTGAACCGCCTCCCATTATCCGCAACGAGGCTGTGGAAATCCAATCGCTGTTCCAGCGCAACGTGATTCCCTCGTACGGCCGCTTCGATATCGTGCTCAGCCACGGTTCGGGCAGCCAGGTGTGGGACGTGGCAGGCCGTCGTTACCTCGATTTCGGCGGCGGCATCGCTGTCACCTGCCTTGGCCACGCTCCCGAGGCAATCACCCAGGCGTTGATCGAGCAGTCGCGCAAGCTGGTTCACGTATCGAACTTTTATTATCACGAGCCCCAGGGGCGGCTGGCGCAGGCGCTCGTCGGCCTGATCGGACCGGGCAAATGCTTTTTTTCCAACAGCGGCGCGGAATCGAACGAAGGCTTGTTCAAGGTCGCGCGCAAATTCGGCCACGACGAGGGACGTTTCGAAGTTCTGACTGCGTTCAATTCCTTTCACGGCCGCACGCTGGCCGGCATCTCCGCCACCGGGCAGGAAAAAGTGAAGAAAGGTTTTGAACCTTCAGTCCCCGGCTTTCGCCACATTCCCTACAACGACCTCGAAGCTGCGCGGGCGGCGATCTCGCCTGCCACGGCAGCGATTCTCATCGAGGGCATCCAGGGCGAAGGCGGTGTGACACCCGCTTCGCCTGAATACCTGCTCGGCCTGCGTCGCCTATGCGATGAGAAAAAGCTGCTGCTGCTCATGGACGAAGTGCAGTGCGGCCATTTCCGGACAGGACGATTCCAGAGCTGGCAGCGGCTGCTGGAAGGTGTTCCCGGCGGCGAGAAGTTCACGCCCGACGGCGTTTCGATGGCCAAGTCCATCGGCGGCGGATTTCCCATGGGCGCCTTCTGGGTCCGGCAGCCCTACGCAGACCTGCTGGGCCCGGGCACACATGCCAGCACTTACGGCGGCACTCCCCTCGGTTGCGCCGTCGCGCTCAAAATCCTTGAGGTTATCCAGAAGGAACAACTCGCCGCCAACGCGCGGGCGATGGGCGACTACTTGCGGGAAGGACTGCAGGCAATCGCCTCCCGCCATCGGACTGTGATCCAGTCCGTCCGGGGCATCGGGCTGATGCTTTGCTTCGAACTCGCGCAAAACGTCCCGGGATTGTCCGACCCCGGCAAGAGCCTTGCCGTCCAATTTACCAATCGGCTGCACTCAGCCGGATTGCTGGTGATTCCCACCGGCACGCATGTCATCCGCTTGCTGCCGGCGCTCAACCTTCACCGCAACGAAGCCGATGAGGCGTTGAAAATCATTGAATCGGTTGCGGCAAATCCCGCAGTCTGATGGTTTGACACAAGCGCAACCCAGCGGAATCCGCATATGAAGCATCTGTTGAGCATCGAGGCACTCTCCCGGGCGGACATAGAAAAAATCCTCGCCGCATCCGGCCCGATGAAGCGCGAGCGCGGACAACAAACGCGCCGGCCACTCGCGGGCCAGACCTGGGCGCTGCTGTTCTCAAAGTCCTCCACCCGCACGCGCGTCTCGTTTGAAGTCGGACTGCGCGAACTCGGCGCCGGTGTCATGTTCCTCAGCGCCCGCGACATCCAGCTCGGACGCGGTGAGCCGGTCAAGGACACCGCCCGTGTCCTGGGCCGGATGGTTCACGGCGCGGTCATCCGAACATACGCGCAGAGTGAAGTCGAAGAATTCGCGCGGTTCTCCGGTATTCCGACCGTCAATGCGCTCACGGATGACGAACATCCGTGCCAGATTCTCGCGGACATTTTTACCTTCCAGGAGAAGCGCGGCCCCATCCAGGGCAGGGTGGTCACGTTTGTCGGTGACGGCGCCAACAACATGACGAATTCCTGGATTTTCGCGGCGGCCCGGCTCGGCTTTGAATTGCGCGTGGCCGCGCCCGAGGGTTATCAGCCTTCACCGGCGCTGCTCGCGCGCGCCGGTGGCAATATCAAGGTGACCAGTGATCTCCAGGCCGCCGCTTCCGGCGCCGATCTGCTCTACACCGACGTCTGGGTCTCGATGGGACAGGAAGCTGAGTCGGTTGAGCGCATTCAGAAAATGTCCGGGTACCAGATAAACGCGGCGCTGGTCAAGGCCGCCAGGCCGGACGCGCTGGTCATGCACTGCCTGCCCGCCTATCGCGGCAAGGAAATTGACGAGGCGACCTTCGAAGCTCACGCGCACACGATTTTCGACCAGGCCGAGAACCGTCTCCACGTCCAGAAGGCGATTGTGGAATGGCTGGTTTCGTGAAAACCGGCCGGCGTGGCAAATGATTACAATTGGCCGGGCCCTGCCGCGTACCGCCGCAAATATTTCAACGCCACGGTAAAATCCTTGGGCAATGGCGCCGTGATTTCAACGATCTCTCCGGTCACCGGATGTGGGACGGCCACGCGCTCGGCATGCAACGCCACCCGTGGAATCAAAGGACGTTCCGTTTCCCCCGGCTTCAGCCGGTACCCCGCTTTCATGCGCGACAGCAGCAACGGCCCGCCGCCATACAATTGATCTCCCGCTATCGGCAGCCCCACGCGCCGGAGATGCACCCGGATTTGATGCGTGCGGCCGGTCACCGGGAAGCACTTCAACAAGGTGTGATTCCGGAATCGCTCCAGCGTCTCAAAGCGCGTCAACGCCTTCTTGCCGTGCTTGGGATCCACGCGCATCAAACCCACTTTCACAGGATGAGGCGCGATCTTCGCGTCCACTTCGAATGCATCCTCGGCGGGAGCGCCCTGCACGACGGCGATGTACGCCTTTTTCGGTTTGTCGGTGCCGAACAGATTCGCCAGCGCGACGAGCACCGGCTTGGAGCGCGCCAGGAGAATGACTCCGCTGGTTTCAAAGTCCAGCCGATGCGCGTTCATGAGGTAATCCAGTCCGCGTGATTTCGCCCACGGCGCTCCGCGCTCAATGCCCGCGTGGAGCAGCTTCATCAGGTTGGGACGGTCGGGATCGTAGCGGTCGGGTGAGGTGAGCAGTCCTGCCGGCTTGTCCAGCGCGAGCAATTGCGCGTCCTCGTGCAGGACGGGTATCTCCCAGAACCCGCCGTGCGCCGGGGCCGAAAGTTTGATCACTTCACCCACGTATCGTCGGCGTTGCGGCCGAATCGGCCTCAATGGATGACCTAGGACGCGCCGCGTCGGGCAGTGCGTTCCTGCTGCGCCTTGAAGGCCGCCTGCACAGCCTCGGCAAATCCGCGGTCCTGGCGGCACTGCTGATTGAACCACTCCTGGAAGGCGTCGTTCAACCGGGCCTGCCGCATGTATTTCAGGAAATCCGGCAAATCCTTCTTCACCAGCGCTTCATCGGCAGGCTTCTTCGACTCAATATACATCACGAAACCTCCGTCCGGCGTCGGGACGAACGGGCTGGCCTTGCCCACCGGGGTCATGAACGCAGCCTGCTTGAAAATCCGTAGGTCGAGCTTGCCCTCCAATTGAGGCGGCAGGCTCTCAGTACTGAGGGAGAACGGCGGAAGCGTTTCCAACTTGCCGCCCATCGCAGCTGCTGCGTTCGCAAACGTTTTGCCCGCCGGCAGTCCGTTGGTCAAAGAATTGGCGAGCCCGCTCGCCGCCTGGCGCGCAATCTGGGTCGCGTAAAGGCGCTTGTAGTCGGCGCTCACCTTGGCCTCCACGTCCTTCAGCGGTGGAATCGAGGAAGCATAGGATTGCCGGAAAGCCAGCGCATAATAACCGTCGTTAGCCGGCACTTCCGCAGAGAAAGGCTCCTCTGATGAAAGAGCGAAGGCGGCCTTCGAGAAGGCGGCGGGAACGTCGAGTTCGCTCGGCCCCTGCTCCTGGTCAAAGGGCTTGGTCGTGTGGACGGTCAAACCCTTCTCCTTTGCCAGCGCGTCGAAACCGGCGAGATCCTTGATGTTCTTCTGGGAGACTTCGTTCACGAAACCATTGGCGGCAAGGCGCGCATACTTCACCGCCTCGTCATTGATGATCTCAGACCGGATCCGCGCCTTCTGCGCCTCGGGTGTCTTGCCCAGCAAGTCCACATTGGTCCCGAACTTCTGGAACTCCTGGTCGACGAGGAAGGAAAGATTGGTGATTTGCGACTCGACCTTCGCGGCATAGTTGGTGGCATCGAACTTCACGTAGTCCACCTGCACGCGATTGGGAATGACATACGCCGCCTGCCGGTTGGTGTAAAACCGCGCGAGGTCCTCGGCGCTCACGGTGACTCCAGCCATGTAGTTGGATGCGGGAAAATAGGCGATCTGCGCGTTTAAATCCTCGTGCTCCTTGCGGTACATGTCCTCGGCTTCCTGCGGCGTCACGAGCCTGCCCGTCACACCGGTCGTGAGCATCAACTGTTGCAGGCCGATTTCATGACGGAGGAACCGGTCGAAATCCCCAAGGTCCATTCCCTGCGGCTTGAGAACCTGCTCTTCCCATGCCTCCGGTGAATCCACACGAAAACCGGCCAGGAGGCGTCGCCCGAGGTCGGCCGCCGCTTCGGTGCTCACCTGGATGCCGAGATCCTTTTGCTTCTGAATCAGCATCAGGCGGAAATAGGTCTCGGTTTCGGGATTGAAACCGCGTTCCTCGGCGGCCGCATCAGGCCAGCGCCCGGAATTCGCCAGATAACGCAGAAGCACCTCGCGGCGCGCGTTCACGTAATCGTTCTGGCTGATGGCCTTGCCGTTGATGGTGCCAAATTGCGCTTCCCCACCCCCGCGGCCGAGCGGGTTGCCCAGCTTGGAACTCGTCAGCGCGAACATGAGCATGCTGATGATCATGAGCGAGGTGGCGAATACCATCAGCCACGTTTGATGTCGTCGAAATGCCCCAAACATAAATTCTGTTAATCTCGATTAATTAAGAGTGGTCAACCTAACCGTGTTTCCCAGCCCGGGTCAAACGCAAAACCGACTCTCTTTTGTCGCCCGCAGCCCGCGAGAACAGCGCTATTTTCACGAGTCTCCATCTCCTTTGTATCCAGATGCTTGCGGAATCAGCGCGAAATACCCGATTTTTTTTGTAAGAAATCACCAATCTGCTACGTATTCCGGGCAGACAGAGGTCGTATCATGTTCTCAAACGCCGTAAAGCCTGCAAGCTGCCAGCCTGGGCATGGAACTCCTGCCCGGCCGATGTCCATTCCTCCAATCAACCACCAGACATGCACAACCAACCTTCTGACAAAGCCAGTCCTTGCCGGACTCTGCTCCGGCTCCTGACACCACTCCTTCTGGCCGCCGTTTATTGCGGGTGCGCCAGCTCCCAGAACCAGGTCCAGCAAGCCGCCAAGGATTGGTGTATGACCATCCGCGGCAGCCAGGTCATTCCTGTCTATCCCATGACCGAGGACATCCAGCCCGGGGACATTTTTCTCGTGCAGGTGCCCATCGACCAGCAGCAAATACTCTATGAAACCAAGGGCTTCCTGGCCCTGGATAATCTCGTCGCCAGGTTGAATCCCGATGGCTACCCTAAATTCTACGATCATTCGTTCCTCCCGGCCAGTTCGACGAACGTCCTGCCCCGCGATTGGATCCGGCCCGACGGTGTGGGCCAGTACCTGGGAACGAACGGCACCAATACGCGCTCCTGGCAGGCGGCGCCCCGGGCGGCGTTTCCCAGCTACAGTTTCAGCGTTCAAAACGGCTCGGGGCTGAATCTTGCCGTCCCGGTCTACGGTGTGCCGGTTGGGTTAAGCCTGCTGGCCAGCGATGCGGCAAGCGGTACGGTGCAGATCGAGGACGCACGCACCCTGGGCGTGGATACGATGTCGCTCTGGGCGCAGGTGCAAGCGTGGGCGACAAACTGCGACAATAAGGCGTTTCTCTCCAATTTCGGCCCGCTGCCGGAACAGCACCACACGAATTTCTTGCGGGTGGTCACGCGGGTTTACGCCTCGGGCAAAATGCTGGTCACCCTGAAGGATGCGAGCAGCCGCAGCGGAGGCGTGGACGCAGGTGTTCCCAAACCGGTGAATCTCCTGACCCCGCAATTGTCGAGCGGAACAAATACCGCCGACACCGCGCTCCAGAATTACACCAACGCGTGGAGCGTGCTCTCGGAAATCGTCAAGGGCGCGGCCGCCCTCACCAATTCGGCCGGGCAGGTGCTCCCCGGCGGCAGTCTGCGCCTGGCCGCCGCCAGTTCCCGGAGTGTGAGCATCGATGAAACCTTCGATCCGCCGGTAATTTTGGGATATCTCGGATTTGATTGCGCCGTTTATGACGATGGCAAACTCGGACCGCCTTTTCCCACGCAGGCTTTGTTGGATGCCAAGCTGGCGTACAAGTTCACACAATGGCAGACGGCCTTCAACGATCAGGTCGCCCTATTCAATTCAATTATCAAGGACTACAACGCTGCCAAACCAGAGCGGCAGACCGCCATCCGCGCGGAAGCGGCCAAGCTGGGCCTGACCGACGCCTCCACGCCGGCAGACGAGTTTTCCAGGCAATTGCGCCGCAAGGTGACTCCCGGCGATCTCAGCATTGGAAGGCAGTTCCAAGCTCTTGCCGATTTTTGCCAGCAATCATCCTGATCCGAAAAGGAGCTGAATATGGCTGAATACACCAAAACCGTTCCCATAAATCCCGGCGATCCCAACGCCACCCTGGGCGCTGTAATGGACATGATTATCTTCATGACCCAGGACAGCGATGAATTTATCAAATACGACATCGAGAGCGACCAGGTGGTGCTGACTTTTGAGGCAGTGAAGTAGACCTCGGGCAACCCATCGTCCGGCCCTGGCTGAGATTGCCTCTTGGCAATGTGCAGCCAAACAGGGTAAGGAACGATGATGCGATTTAAGTCTTTGTTGGTGGCAATGACGTCGGCGATCCTGCTGGCGCTGGGTGTCACCGGTTGCGGAACCTTCATGGCCAGGCGGATTGCCCAGGCCCCAAATTCATATCCCACCTGGTTTGCGCCCAAGGCGCGCGTGGAACTGGATTTCAGTCCCCGGATGCTCACGAATTTCCCCGCTCGAACCATCGAGGTGGGGCCGCCCACGGCCCGCCTGCGTTACCGGGTGGTCGAGCCGGCGGATTACGCTTTTCACGAAGGTGTGACCAACTGGGTGCGGCATGGCAAAAAAAACTTCAGGTTCACGTTCCATGCGGACGTGCCGGGTGTGACCAATGAATGGACCGCCGCGCCGCGCGGCACGGTCCTGTTGCTCCATGGATATGGACTGGCGCAATTTTCCATGGCGCCCTGGGCCATGCGGCTGGCGGAGGATGGCTGGCGCTGCGTCCTCGTGGATTTGCGCGGGCACGGCAAGTCGACCGGAAAGCGGATTTATTTCGGCGTGACCGAGACACACGACCTCAGCGAACTGCTCGATGCCTTGAAAGTGAACGGCAAACTCACCGGCCCGGTTGCAGTCATGGGCGAATCCTACGGCGCGGCATTGGCCCTGCGGTGGAAGACGGTGGAACCGCGCGTGGGCGCAGTGGTCGCCATCGCCCCTTATGCAGAACTGTCCAACGCGGTGGTGAACATCGGCCATGATTACGCGGGCTGGGTGCCGGATTTTCTGGTGAAATCGGGTGCCGAAAAACTGCCCAAGGTGCTGCACGTGCCCCAGGATGAATTGGATACTACCACCGTTCTACGACGCGACCCAGTAGCAGCGCTGTTCGTGGCTGGTGGCGAGGACAAAATCGCGCCGGCGTCCGTCGTCGCGCGGCTCGAAAAAATGGCCGGCCCGGGCAGCCGGTTGATCGTGGTGCCGGGCGCGACGCACGAGGCCGTAACCTATTATTTCCAGCAGTTGAGCGAGCCGGTCCTGCAATGGCTGAACGGCGCCAAAAACAATTCCAGTTTGGGCGAAAACACCCGGCCGGAAGCGGTTGCGAACACGACGCCAAAGGACTCCGTGGGCCAGCGTCCGGGAACCTGAGTCAGGGCGAACGCCAATTCGCGGTCAGGTTCATGCGCTGAATCCCATCGGCACATTCGGAGACCCGCCCTTGCGTCCTTCAAGCGAGAGGGAATATTTTCCTTTGGTGGGGGTGGTTCCCCATTTGAAATCGAGATGGCTTGACCAAGGTTGCCTGATGGAAATGAAAAAAGCCAAGACAAGGTCACGGACGGCCATTCCCCGGGAGACAAATCGGATTCACCGGCGCGCCGCAACTTCCGACGTGCTTAGCCCGCCGCCCAGACCGGCAAAGATCAATCCCAAATGGGTGGCGAATTACCGGCACCTGACCGAACTTCGGGATTATTTCCTCGGGCAGCGCGGCCTCCTGAGCCGCGACGCACGCGAGGAGCAACCAAGCTTCAGCGAACACATGGCCGATGCGGGCACCGACAGTTATGACCGCGATTTCGCGCTCGGGGTGCTCTCGTCCGAACAGAACGCCCTTTACGAAATCGAGGAGGCCATCCGCCGCATCGAAGGCGGCTCTTATGGCATTTGCGAACTGACCGGCAAGCCGATTCAACGCGACCGCTTGAACGCGATTCCCTGGACGCGATTCTCCGTGGAAGCGGAGCATCAACTCGAGCAACGGGGAGCGGTGAATCGCGCGCGCCTGGGTGATCTCGGTTCCGTCGCCGCCTCAACTCCGGACGAGGAAGCCGAATCCGAAACGCCGGAAAAGGAAACCGAAGCGGAAAGCGGAAGCAGCGCGTGATTCGCGCGGAGGCGTGCGGTTAGAACTGGCCGTTGATGCCGAAGCTGACGCGGGGTTGTCCGGCTTCGGTGGTGGGAGTGTTCAGCAATGGCCAGCCAAAAATAAAGCGCGCCTCCCAATGGGTGCCGATGGTTCCAACGAAGCCGACGCCGGCGCCCCAGAGTGAGGTGTTGGGAGTCGCCCCTTGCGGGTCGAGCAGGTAGGTGGTCCCATAATCCATGAACAACGAGCCGCGCACGGTCAGCGGAGTAGAGGGACCCGCAACCAACCCGACCACGTGCGGCGGTGTCTTGATTTCTCCCGAGATCCGCCAGCCAGTGTCGCCGAACACCTCGCCTTCACGATACCCGCGGATGCTCGCCACGCCGCCGTTCCCGAATTGTTCGTTGCTGATGAGCGGCTGGTTGGCCCATTGACCCTCGGCGTGCAGAACCAGCCGCCATTCGCTCACGCCATGCCGGAACAGCAACTGGTCCCGCGTGAGGCTGCTGTTGAGGATCTGATAATAACCAGTTCCCTTCTCGGAGCCGGCCACTTCTTCAAAGTCCTCGGACGTGCTCGAACCAATCCCGCCAAACGGATTGGCCGTGTAACCGAAACCAAAATCGAAGCGGCCTTGGGAGTCGGTACGGCTGGCATCCCATCGAATGTTGAGCGGAAGATAATAGAGCGCGTGCTCGGTGGTGGGAAGCGGCGACAGCAGAGTGCCGACCACCGGCGTTCCGACGTCGCCAGGGGTATGGTGAAGAATCTCGATGAACGTATAGATATAAGTCTTATCACTGTTGATGCGGTAAGTCTTGTAATCAAGCCCTGCCGAGACCGTCGAACGAATGCCGTCGAATTCCGGCAACGGCTGCGTGAAACGAAATCCCAGGTCCTCGTTGATCGTGATGTCTTCCTGGCTGGTTCCCTTGGTGACGGTGCGGTCCGGGGTCTGAAGCAGCACTTCCGGACTGGGCATTTCCAGTCCGGTGTCGATCGTCGATCGGCTGGCGTAAACGTTCAACTCCGGCAATCCAGAGGGCGGAGGCAGCCGGAATTTGCGCGTGGCTTCGTCGTAACCAAACGTTCCCGGCCGCGCGGTGATAAGGTCCTCGATTGCCTCCGGGCTTCCGATGGGCATGCGGTAGAACCCGCTGTAGTTGGCCACCAGAGGCTCGTCGTAAAAGTTCCACTGGTCGCCATGTTTGAATTGCTCCGGTGAAAACGAATACTGAGCGCCAAGGGAATGCTCCCATTGCCAAAGGTTGTCATAAACTGCGGAGCTGTTGACGCGCAGCTCCGGCGTCCCCGGCGAGCTCTGGTTGTTCAGTTCGCTTTTTCCATGAACCGGAAGCTGGTCCTTCACTCCCAAAATCAGGCTGGTCGTGTCCGGCTCCGGCCCGGGGCGCATCTCCGGATAAATCTGCCGGTCGCGATTGGCGTTGGCCCGGTCCAGTTCGGCCTGGAACAATGTGCTGTTCAGGATCGTGTTGGTCTTCAATCCGGGCAGGGCGCGCATCACGTTGTTTGAACTGAAGTACCGGTTCTTGCTGACGATGATCTCCGTGACGCGCCCTTCGAGGACCTGCACCCGCACAATTCCATTCGTGAGCGTTTGCTGGGGCAGAACCGGCTTGACCGTGGGAAAGCCGCGGTTGAGGTACTCCAGCTTGAGTTCGGCCAGGGCCGCGTTGATGTCACTGATGGTGATGTTCGTGCCGGTGTACTTCATGAAGATCGAATCCAGCCGATCCTCGGATAACAGCGTGTTGCCGACGACCTCGTATCCCTGCACGAGAAAATGCGGTGCCGAATTTGTGCCCGGCGTGGCGGTGGGGGCATTGGTTTTCGTCGTCCCGGCGGGAGTGTTGGTTTGACTGTGCGCCAGCGGGGCGATCACGAGCACCAATGGCAATAGAAATTTTCCGATTGCGCGCAGGCGCAACGGCAGTGGCCGGCCCGCATCGGGCTGCCGGCGCAAGTGGAAATTTGCCCGCGCGTTGGTCACAGGAATCTCGTCGCGCGCCTGGAAGGAATGCGAAGGGCTGGAACGGAGAGGCAGCTCATGCCGACAACATGCGGACAATTTTCTGCCGTCCCGGTTGCTTTTTATTATGCTGCTGCCGCCATTTTCCCGGGCTGACCCCGAAGTGCTTTTTAAACATCAGGCTGAAGAGACTGTTGGATTGGTAACCGCTGGCCACTCCCACATCGATGACCTTGGCATTGGTGGTGGTAAGCAACTGGCACGCGCGCGCCAGGCGCAGCTCGGTCTGCTTTTCCTGGAAGGACATTCCCACCTCCGCGCGAAACAACCGGCTCAGATGTCGAGGGCTGCAATTCATGCGCGGCGCCAGGTCGGCCAGTGAGGCTTCCATCAGATCCGATGCCACCATTTGCCGCAAAAGCTGTCGCAGTCGGCCGCGCCCGTCCGGACTGGGAGTCGCATGAGCAGTCGGCTCCCTGAGAACGGGGCCAAAGCAGTCGCCAAAAAAAAGGACCAGTTGCACGCGCAGGAAAAAATTATCGGCGCCCACGCTGCGGCCCTGGCTGAGCGCGGCAAAACGCAGCGACAGCGGGTCGCTGGCCGGAAGCGTGCGTGAAGCAAATTGCTCGGAAGCCGCCGCGCCGCGCAGGGCCTGCTGTTCGCCCAGGCTGAGCATTCCGGGCAGCCGGTCGGGTTCGAGGCAGGCGTAAACGAGAACAACATCGCTCAATTGGCTGGCTCGCAACACACCATGCGCCTCGCGAGTGATTAACAGCGAGGCGCCGGTTGAAAGTTCCTCAACGCGCCCGGGCACACGCCAGTAACCAATGCCGGAGCGCACCTGGACAAATGACCAGCCGCGCAGCCGGGGAACCCATTCGGCGCTCCGCGGCACGGTAATCTCGCGAATCACGAGATGGGGCTCGAAGGTGCGCAACGCTTTCATGGGCAGCGAGGATGGAGGCGCGCTGTTACGGAAACTCGTCGGTCGTGTGACAAGATGGAAACGAAAGCCGCCGGACGGAGTCCGTAGGGTGATTACCCCATTTCCGACGGCATCAAGGTTTTCTACCTATCAGTGGTGCCCCGCGGCTGGTTCCGTGGCGGCGAAATCGGCACAGAAAAAAATGTTGCAGCAGGTCCCTTGCGCATTACCAAAGCGCCACTAGGTTGCCTTTCCGGGCGAATGCCGCCCGGGCTTTAGAAAGAATTTGACGCCTCGCATGAGCACCAGGAGAAGGACTCCGGCAAAATCGCCGCCACGCGGCCTGGAAAAAACCCCCACTGGAATTGCCGGCCTTGATGAAATCACCCGCGGCGGACTGCCCAAGGGCCGTCCTTCATTGATCTGCGGGAGCGCCGGCTGCGGCAAAACGCTGTTCTCACTCGAGTTTCTGGCACACGGCGCGGAGCAGCACGACGAGCCCGGCGTTTTCATGGCGTTCGAGGAGACCGAGGAGGAATTGGCGAAGAATTTCATTTCGCTCGGGTATGACCTCAAGCGCCTTATCGCACGCAAGAAATTGCTGGTTGATTATGTGCGGGTCGAGCGGAGCGAAATCGAGGAAACCGGCGAGTACGACCTGGAGGGACTCTTCATCCGGCTGGGCCATGCGATTGATTCGATCGGCGCCAAACGCGTCGTGCTGGACACAATCGAGGCGCTCTTCGGCGGGTTGCCGGACGAGGGCATCCTCCGGGCCGAGTTACGGCGGCTCTTCCGCTGGCTCAAGGACAAGGGCGTCACGGCGCTGGTCACCGGCGAGCGCGGCCGCGAAACGCTGACGCGCCACGGCCTGGAAGAGTACGTGGCTGATTGCGTGATCCTGCTCGACCACCGGGTTTACGACCAGATTTCCACGCGGCGGCTGCGGATTGTCAAATACCGCGGATCGTCGCACGGCACCAATGAATATCCGTTCCTGATCAGCAGCGAGGGAATCTCGGTGATGCCCATTACTTCGCTGGACTTGGACTATGTATCGCCGGAGGCGCGCATTTCGACTGGCATTCCGCGGTTGGACGCGATGCTGGGTGGGAAGGGCTATTATCGGGGAAGCAGCATCCTGGTTTCCGGTAATGCAGGCACCGGCAAGAGCAGCATTGCGGCCGCATTTGCCGCCGCTGCGGCAAATCGGGGCGAACGCTGCCTCTATTTCGCCTTTGAAGAATCGCAAAGCCAGGTGATCCGTAATATGCGGTCGATCGGGATCGATCTCGCACCGGCGGTGAAGAGCGGCTGTCTGCGGTTCCATTCCTCGCGGCCAAGCCAGTACGGCCTGGAGATGCATCTTTTGGCGATTCACGATTTCATCCGCAAGGACAGGCCGCGCGTGGTGATTATTGACCCGGTCACGAATCTGATCAATGCCGGCTCGGAAAGCGAGGTGCGCTCGATGCTGACGCGCTTGATTGATCGCTTGAAGACGGACCAGATCACGTCCTTGTTCACCAGCCTGACCACCAGTTCGATTCCCGGCCAGGAAGACTCAAGCGTGGGCATCTCGTCGCTCATGGATACGTGGCTGTTACTGCGGAACCTTGAAAGCGGCGCGGAACGAAACCGCGGCCTCTACATCCTCAAATCGCGCGGCATGGCGCATTCCAACCAGATTCGCGAATTCATTCTGTCGAGCGAGGGGATCAAACTGATGGACGTTTACGTGGGTCCGGGCGAGGTGTTGACCGGCTCGGCGCGGCTGGCGCAGGAATCCCGCGAGCTGGCCAGGGCGAGCATCAGGCGGCAGGAAATGGAGCGGCGGAAGCGGGAGTTTGATCGTGGGCGACTGGCGATCGAAGCCCAGATCGCCAGCCTCCGGGCGGCGCTGGATGCCAAAGCCGACCAGTTCAAAATGCAGCAACTCGAGAATTTGCTGGAGGACAAGGCCTCTGCCGCCGCCCGTGTCAGCATGGCGGCCAGCCGCAGGGCCGACCCGTTCGAGCACATCAACGGACGCGCGCGCTCACGGCAGGCAAACGGAGTTTTAAAATGACCACCATGCATACCCACGCGCCCACAGCAACTACTGATAAGAACGGCGCCGAAGTCTGGAAGTTGCGGCTCTATGTCGCCGGTCAGACACCCAAATCGTTGACAGCATTTGCCAATCTGAAACGCATCTGCGAGGAGCATCTCGCGGGCCAGTATCAGATTGAGGTTGTGGACCTGTTAAAGAATCCGACCCTGGCCAAGGGCGACCAGATCCTTGCCGTTCCCACACTGGTGCGGAAACTGCCCGTGCCGGTGCGGAAGATCATCGGCGACCTCTCCAACACCGAGCGGGTGCTGGTGGGTTTGGACGTGAGACCCGCCGGAAGCGGAGCCGAACCGTGAACGCCCGCCCAACCAGGAATGATGCCGCTGAATTTTCTGAGAACCTGGAAATTACAAGGAGCGAGACGGACAATTACCGCCTCCGCCTCTTTGTCACCGGAACCACGCCCAGATCGATCCGGGCCATCGCCAACATCCGCCGAATTTGCGAGGAACGCTTGAAGGGGCGCTACGAACTTGAGGTGATCGACATTTACCAGCGCCCCACGCTCGCCAAAACGGAACAGATCATCGCCGCTCCCACGCTAGTCAGGCTGCTGCCGCTGCCCTTGCGGCGCTTGATCGGCGATCTGGCCAACACCGAACGCGTGCTGATGGGACTCGATATCCGACCCAACGACCAGTCATGAAAGCGGAATATTGCAAGGACTGTCTGCCGTAGAGAATGAACGCAGTTGCAGCAAAGAATGGCCAGGTGGAATTGGCGGCGCTGAAGGCGCGCCTGGCCGAGGCGGAGGAAACCCTTAACGCCTTGTACAATCGCGAGGTGGACGCGCTCCTGGTGGCTGGACCGCTGGGGGATCAGGTGTTCACCTTGCGCGGGGCCGAGACGCCCTATCGGTTGTTCGTCGAGGCAATGAATGAAGGAGCGCTCACGGTGTCGCCTGACGGCACGATTCTGTACAGCAATCAGCGCTTCGGTGAAATGGTCCACTGCCCGCTGGAGCACGTAACCGGCTCCAACTGGCAGCGCTTTTTCCCGGCCGGCGAGCAGCGCCATGTGAGCGTCCTGCTGGAAAAAGCCCGCAGCCACGGCGCAAAAGCGGAGTTCAACCTGAGCACGCCCGAGGGCCGCAATCTCCCCGTGCAGATTTCCGCCCGCCCCTTCCAACTGGATGATTTCCACGCCATTGGCGTGCTCGTCACCGACATCGCGGAATCCAAGGCGGCGGAAAACGCGCTGCGCGCCGCTCGCGATGAACTGGAATGGCGCGTGGAGGAACGGACCCGGGAACTGGGGCAGGCCAGGGAGAAACTCGCGCGGCACAATGCCGATCTCGAGAAGCGTGTGCAGGAACGGACCGCGCGCCTGCAGGAAAGCGTCGAGGACCTGGAGGCATTTTCCTACAGCGTATCGCACGACCTGCGCGCACCCCTGCGTTCGATGCAGAGCTTTTCCGAAATCCTGGCGGAGGAATGCGCCGGCAAGCTGAGCGCGGAGGAAATGGATTACTTGCGGCGCATCATCGCCAGCGCGGCGCGATTGGACCGATTGACGCTCGAGGTGCTGAGCTATTCGCGCACCGTCCGCGCCGAGGTGTCCCTGCATCGTGTCAATCTCGACACAGTGGTCCGGGAGGTCATCGAACAATATCCCGAATTGCAACCGCCTGCGGCAAACGTGGCTGTTGAAGGCACCCTGCCCATGGTCCTGGCGCATGAGTCGCTCCTCACGCAATGTCTTTCCAATCTGCTGATCAACGCCGTCAAGTTCGTGCGCGCGGGCACGGTCCCGTGCGTGCGGTTGCTGGCTCAGGAAAGCGACCGGCGTGTGCGGCTGTGGATCGAGGACAATGGAATCGGAATCGATCCGCGCAATCACGAACGGATTTTCCGCATGTTCGAGCGGATTGCGGGGACCAATGAATTTACCGGCGTGGGCATCGGTTTGAGCATTGTCAAGAAGGCGGCGCAACGGATGGGCGGCCAGGTGGGCGTCGAATCGGAACTGGGTCGCGGCAGCAGATTTTGGATCGAATTGCAAGGAGCGGAGGCATGAACAACGGGACGGTTTTACTCGTCGAAGATTTCGACAACGACGTCATTCTCCTGCAGCGCTTCTGGAGATTGGAGGAAGTGGGAAACCCATTGGAAATTGTGGCTGACGGCCAGCAGGCGCTCGACTACCTCGCGGGTCGGCGGGAATTCGCCAACCGCACCGAACATCCCGTGCCGCGACTGGTGTTGCTGGACCTGAAGCTGCCGCTGGTCGGCGGCCTGGAGATACTCAAGTGGATGCGATCGCAGCCCGAGCTCCAGAATCTGCCGGTGCTGGTCATCAGCACGTCCGGCCTGCGTCGCGATGTGGATGAGGCCTATCGACTGGGCACGAATGGATTCGTCGTCAAACCTTCCAAGGTGGCCGACCTCAGGCAACTCGTCCGCTGGATCCGCGATTTCTGGTTGAAGGACGGCGGTCTGACCGAAGCCGCGCTGGAAGCCGCCCCCGCAGCCTTTATCCTCAATCCTTTCTCGCAAATGCAGGGAACTGCGCCGGCCTAGACAGGGAAGACGAAACTGAATTGCGAGTTTCAAAATCAGACAGCCGCCGGCCCTTTCCGGGCCGGCGGCTGACAATTGCCGAACGATTGGATTTCCAATTGATCGGAAGTTGATCAGTAGCCGCAAGGAACGCACGGATGACCAGCGGCGGCAGTGCCGGAGCATGGGATGGTCGTGTAGCCTACTGGACCACTGTAGGTGATTTTGCAGCGGCCATTACAGCGACCCCGAAACTTGTCGAGCGGTTTGTGGCGCGTCAAAAGAAGAGGCGGCCATGGGCCGCCTTGGTATGCTGGCATTTACGGCACTGCAAGCGCACCTCCTTGTCGGAAGAACACCTCACCATCAGACGCGCTCGGTTGAGTCGTAATGGGGTGGAGACACCGGTTTCCGAAAATTCCCCAACCCACGCGTTCGTGCCGTGTCAGTCTTGCCTGAGGAATGTTTGCTGAAGGGTCCGGGCAACGTCGTTCAGGGCTGCGGATCCCATGGTTTTGGAGAAGAAGAAGTCGGCGCCCAATTCGCGCGCATGCGACTGGTGTTGCATCCCCGAGGAATCGGCCAGAACGGCGACTTTCAGGTTGGGTACAGGATGGCTCTTGAGCCATTCGAGGGTTTCTCGACCGCCCTTGCGGTTCATCCGCCAGTCGATGATTAACAGGTCGGGAAGCGGGTATTGCTCCCGATTGGCATACACGCCGCTGCCGGTTAGGTAATCAATGACTTCATCCCCGTCGCGCACCTGGCCCACGATACAAAGGCTAGGCGCCGCGGTTTCGATGGCGCGGGTGAGAAAGAAAAGATCCTCCGCTGAATCGTCCGCAAGGAGGACTTTGCACTGGCTTTCTTTCAACACAACACAGGGAAATTCCTCCCGGCGGATGAAAATGTCAATCGGGTAAAAGCCTACAAACCCCTGTTTTTTTTGCGGATGGAACGAGGGCTATAACAACGAGTCAGCCAGTCGGGCAATGTTCTGCAGTGTGCGGGTGGCGAGGGGGCGTTTGTTCCATTCCTCCGCGGTCAGCAGGCGGCTTTCGCGCGCATAGCGCTCCTGCACTTTGCGAACCCGCGCGGCCACTTCCGTGTCGTAGATGAGTACGTTCACCTCCGCGTTGAGAGCGAAGGAGCGAATGTCAATGTTCGTCGAGCCGATGAGAACGATGTCGCGATCCACGCTGAGGTGCTTGGCATGCAGAAACCGGGGTTGATAGAGATGGACGCTGACGCCGGCTTCAAGAAGTTCGTCGTAATAGGAGCGTTGCGCAAATTGCGTGACCAGTTGGTTGGCGTGCTCGGATACAAAAAGGATCACTTCCACGCCGCGCAGCACCGCGGCGCGGACCGCTTCGAGGAAAGGTTCGTCGGGAACGAAATAGGGCGTTGTGATGACCACCCGTTCGGCGGCTGCGTAGAGCAGGTCCACCATCAGGGCCTGGCCGTTCTCGCGTTGGTACCCGGGGCCGCTGGGAACGACTTGAATGACAGAGGACCCGGCGGGCTTGATGTCCGGGAAGAGGCCGGGGGCGTCGATCTGACGGCCGGTTTCGAAATAGTGGTCCGCGAGAAACACAGCCTGCAGTTGCAACACGCCGGGTCCCGTGATGCGGAGCATGAGTTCCTCGTTGGGATACCCGGGGACGAAATTTGGATCCACGACGTTCTGCGAGCCGGCGTAGCCGATTATGCCATCGATGACCGCAAGCTTTCGATGGTTGCGCAGGTCGAAACGGGCGGAGTTCCGGCGAAAGAGTCCAACTGGCAGCAGCGCGAGAACTTCGATGCCGTTGGCGCGCATGCCGGGCGCGAGCCGGGCAAGTGCGCGCTTGGAGCCGACGGCGTCCATGAGCACGCGGCAGGTGACGCCACGTTTGACGGCGCGCGCAAGGGCGTCAGCGACGCGGTGGCCGGCGGTATCGTTCCCGTAGATGTAGAAAAGGAGGTGAACGTGGCGCTCAGCCTGGTCGATGTCGGCAATCAACCGGTCAATTGCGCCCTGGTAGTCGGCAAGCAGTTCGGCGTGATTCCCACCAAACGGTTCGAAATCCCCCAAACGACGGGCGAGCGCGACGATGGGAGCGAGATTCGGCGGGAGTTGCGGATGAATGCACTCTCGTGAGCCGAGTTGGGCCTGGACTTTGCGGATCTGATTGGAGGCGCGCTGCTGCCGGTCGAGCCGATCCTTCGGCAGGTAGATGCGGCCGAAGAGCGCGTAAAGGACGAGCCCGGGCAGAGGAAGCAGAAAAATGAGAAGCAGCCAGGTGCGGGATGCCGCGGCGCTGCGGCGTTGCGGGACGTAGACCAGCATTGCCAGACGGATGGCCCATTCGCTGATCAGGTAAACCAGACTCCAATGCATGAGGTATGTCAATTGCTCCGGCCGCCGGACTGTAACAGTGCAGTTTGAGCGCGGTCCATGCCTTTTTGCCAAAGTGAATCATGGGAATTTTTCCCGGCGGTAGTCGGGCAATTGAACGCATTCCGATACCGGTAACCCTTTGCGGCACAGTCATTCCCATTCCGTTTCAGACGCCGAATCATCCCGGTAAACCTTGCAAATTGCCGCCAACCCAGTACTTAGTGTGTGTCATGAGGCGAGTTGGTGGCCTTATTTTGGCGATGGCGGTGATGGCGGCAGGTCCGGGAAGGACTTTTGCCCGAAGGCTGGAATCCGCCGAAGTCACGCTCGATTACGTGGCAAAGAAGGCGGAAGACCGCGCGCACCGGCCATTTCGATCACCGCGCGCTGATCTCCCGGACGTGCTGCGGGCGGACAAGCTGGATTACGATAAATATCGGGAAATTCGCTTCCGCAGGGACCAGGCGCTGTGGAGCACGGATAAGCTCCCGTTCCAGATCGAATTTTTCCATCCCGGGTATTTGTACGAAGAGCCGGTGCACATCAATGAGTTCTCGTTGAATTACGTGCAACCGGTGCGTTTCGTGCAGGATTTCTTCGATTATGGCAAGCTGCGCATCAAGAAGCAAATCCCGGCGAACACAGGTTATGCTGGTTTTCGCATACTGTATCCGCTGAACGACACTAATCGCTTCGACGAACTGGGCGCGTTTCTCGGCGCGAGCTATTTCCGGCTGCTGGGGAAGGGACAGCGTTACGGCCAATCCGCGCGCGGGCTGGCGCTGGACTCCGGTGAATCGGGCCGTCCCGAGGAATTCCCAATCTTCACCGACTGGTGGTTGGGAAAACCCCAGCCGGGCGACACGGACCTGCATCTGTTTGCGATTCTTGATAGTGTGAGTTGCACGGGAGCCTATGAGTTTCACATTCGCCCGGGAGAAACCACCGTGGCAGAGGTTGAGGTGATCCTGTATCTGCGCGAGGAGGACAAAATCCACGCGGTGGACCCTCAACGCCGGCCTTTGATGACCATCGGCATGGCGCCGCTGACGAGCATGTTCTGGTTCGGCGAAAACTCGGAGCGGAAGTTCGACGATTACCGTCCGGAGGTGCACGACAGCGACGGCTTGCTTGCGAGGATGGAGAACGGCGAGACGTTGTGGCGGCCGCTGAACAATGCCTCGGTGATGCGCCACCAGCGATTCGGCGCGAGAAACATCCGGGGTTTTGGCCTGTTGCAGCGAGATCGGGATTTCGCCAGTTACCAGGACATCTTCAATTTCTACCACCTGGTGCCGAGCGTTTGGGTTGAACCACGCGGTCATTGGGGCGAAGGTGACCTGCATCTGGTGGAGTTGAGCACGTCGTATGAGGGCTTGGACAACATTGTGGCATTCTGGGACCCGAAAAACAAACCGGCGCCGCTGCAGCCGTTTCGATTCGGGTATACGCTCTATTGGACGCGGGAAACGGATGTGAAACTTTCTCCCAACAAGGTGATTGCAACACGCATCGGGCCGGACGCGCGCGATTCGCGGCGGCGGCAGATATTGATTGATTTCGCGGGCCCGAAGCTGTCAGCGCTGCCGGAGGGCGTGGAGCCCCAGGCCATTTCAAATTGCAGCGACAACGCGGCGATTGTCGAGAACCAGGTGTTTTCGATGGCGCCGTTTGTAGGGTCGAACGGGGTTTGGCGCGTGCTGCTGAAGCTGGATCCCAAGCCGGACAACAAGGACCCGGTGGACATCCGGTGCACATTGATGAAAGGAGAGGAGGCCCTCACCGAAACATGGACCTACCACTGGAGCCCGCCCTGAGCGCAGTCGCGGCGGAGTCCGCGGAACAGCCCGGCCGCATGGCCGGACGCTCGCTTGAGGAATGGAACGCCGCCTACGCGAAGGTGGAGAGTTATTTTCACGCCCTGCGCGTCCGCAACAAGGTCCTGCTGGGCCGGCTGGTCATCCAGGTGCTCAGACGCGCCATGCGCCGCGCGCCGCAGGAAGGGACGCTTTCGGCAACCGAACTCGCCGCCGAGGAAATGGACCGGGTCGTCACCGAATGGTTCGCACAGGTGCTGCAGGTCCCCGTCACCGGGACCGATCAAATGCTTTCGACGCGCGGACGGCTGGCGTTGTTGCTCGCGGACATGCCCGGCAAGTGGCAGGATCAATTCCTGCATCCGGGCCCATGGCCGGATGAATTTGTGAACGCCATGCGCAAAGCGTACCTGCAAGCCGGCCCCGACTTTCAGCTTTCCAAGATGAGCCCGCGGCCGCTGCACCTCGGTCCGATTACCACTCTGGGAAATATCAGCCGGTTGCCGTACGCGAGGATGCTGATCATCTGGACGGCTTTTGCGCTGTTTCTCGTGTTGATCTTCCATCTTACCCACCGGCCATGAGCACCGCCGCTTCTGTCCCGGAACCCTCGCCGGAAGTGCGCCCGTCGCGCTCACTGGGAGTTACTGCCTGGCCCATCGGAAACCCCGGGCTGCGCATCTTTTATTTCTATTCTTCGGCGCTGCTGCTCACCGGCGTGGTGTCGCTCATTTTCGCGGACCTGCTCTGGCGCACCGGTTGGTCCACTTCGCGCACCTTGCTGTTGGTGTTATTCATCCTGCTGTTTCTGTTTGCAGCCATCGGTTGCATGCATGGTGTCTATGGATTCTTCCTGCGATTGCTCGGAGACAAACGGCGCATTACGCGGCTGGTTGATTACGCGTCGCAAAGTCTCGAAGGCACGAGCACCGCGCTGATTTGCCCGATTCACAACGAGGACGTGGTGCGGGTTTATGAGGGGTTGCGGGTGACGTATGAATCGCTGGAAAAAACGGGACAATTGGAGCGGTTCGACTTTTTCATCCTGAGCGATTCCACCGATCCGGATAAATGGGTGGAGGAAGAGCAACGTTGGTACGATTTGATCCGCGAATTGGGCGCGCTGGGACGTATTTACTACCGCCGTCGCGTCACCAATGAAGGCAAAAAAAGCGGCAACATCCGTGATTTCCTCAATACGTGGGGCCAACGGTATCGATACTTCATCGTGCTGGATGCGGACAGCGTCATGCGCGGGCAGACGGTGGTCGATCTCGTCAAACTGATGGAGGCCAACCCGGGCGTGGGGCTGATCCAGACCGTGCCGGCGCTGGTGAACGCGGAGTCGCTGTTCGGGCGCATCCAGCAATTTGCCAACCGCCTTTACGCGCCGATTTTCATCGCTGGACTGAACTATTGGGCGCAGGGACTGGGCAATTATTGGGGGCACAATGCGATCATCCGCACCGATCCGTTCATGCAATATTGCGACCTGCCGCAATTGCCCGGGCGCAAGCCGTTCGGCGGTCAGATTCTGAGCCATGATTTTGTCGAGGCCGCCTTGATGCTGCGGGAGAACTGGCAGGCGTGGTTCGCGTATGATCTCGAAGGAAGTTACGAGGAAGCGCCGCAAGGGCTGATTGAGAACGCGCAGCGCGATCGCCGTTGGTGCGCGGGCAACCTGCAGCACGGGCTGGTGCTCTTCGCGCGTGGACTGCGGGGCGCGAGCCGGCTGCACCTGTTGCAGGGAATTTTCGGTTATCTGGCCAGCCCGTTCTGGCTGCTGTTTCTGCTCACCTTCAATTGGATGTGGGGTTTTCAGAAATACACCGGGCTCTCCGAAATCACGGGCGAGGGCTTCACGCCCTACATCAACCTCACCGGCACGGAACACGCGTTCCTGGTGTTCATCATCTGCATGGGCGTGCTCTTTCTGCCCAAGATTCTCGCACTGGTGGATATCGCGATCGATCGCGAGCGGCTGCGCTCGTTCGGCGGCCTGCCGAAGACGGTGGCCAGCATTGTCGCCGAGACGGTGTTTTCGACGTTGCACGCGCCGCTCCAAATGCTTTGGCACACGCGTTTCGTGATCACAATCCTGCTGGGGATGGGCGTGGGTTGGGGCCCGCAGAAGCGCACCGCTGACGGTACCGCCTGGGGTTACGCGATCCAACGCCACTGGGGGCACACGCTGGTGGGGGTAGTCTGGGGTGGATTGATCTGGTGGCTCGAGCCGCACGTGTTCTACTGGTTTCTGCCCGTCTGCATGGGAATGGTGCTCTCGATTCCGGTGAGTGTGTTCACCAGCAGGAGCAGCCTGGGGGCGCGCACGCGCAGCCTGGGACTTTTTCTCACGCCCGAGGAACTCTCGCCACCACCGGAACTCGATACCCTGCGCGTGCGCATGGCGACAATGGTGGCCGTGGGCGAAGCCGACGAGCAACCCAAGGACCTGGGCCTCGCGAAAATCGTGCTCGATCCATACGTCAATGCCATCCACGTATCGCTGCTGCGCGAGAAAAGGTTCAATCCCGACCACGCGGACGCCCTGGTGCGATTGGGCGCCGGCCGGCCTGAAGTTCGCAATCTCGGCGAGAAGTTGCTCGCCGAGGGACCGGACATATTGAAACCTTCGGAAAAGTTCCTCGTGATGTCCGACGCGGAAACACTTTCATGGCTGCATCGGCAGATCTGGCTGCGACCGGGAACGACACTGTCGCCCTGGTGGCAGACGGCAATTCGGCGTTATGCGACAAGGTGAGGCATGAGCAAACGGCGGAGAGGTTTACAGGGCACCGCGGGTCTGGTATTGATTGGGCATGATTCAGCCGGAGGAGCTGGTTGGGCCCGAGTGGGCCGAATGGTATCGACTCACACCGGTACAACGCTGGTTGGAGAGCGAGAAACTGTGGCAGACATATCTTGCACTGGGGGGCTCGCTTGATTCCGAACCCGATACGCAAAGTCCTTTCTTCGATGCGCGCTCAGCGCGTCCGCGCGCTGCTGATGGGCGGGCAGGCGTGCGTGTTCTACGGCGCTGCCGAGTTTAGCCGGGATACAGATTTCGCGATCGTAGCCGCACCAGCCAACCTCGCGCGTCTGAAAAGGGCGCTGGCCGAACTCAAAGCGGAGGTTATCGCGGTTCCACCATTTGAACTGAAATATCTGCGGCGGGGGCATGCCACGATCAAACCATGAGCAAGCAACTCCCGGAAATAGACCCGGATCTCGCGGCGTGGATTGGCCGGCAGAAAATGTTCTTTGTGGCCACTGCCCCGCTGTCGCCGGAAGGGCACGTGAACGTCTCGCCGAAGGGCGGCGAGTCGTTTCGGATTCTGGGGCCAATGGAGGCCGTCTATCAGGATTATACGGGCAGTGGCGCCGAGACTGCGGCTCATGTGCGCGAGAACGGGCGCATCGTAATCATGTTCTGCGCCTTCGAGGGGCCGCCGCGCATTGTGCGGTTGCACGGGCGCGGCACGCTGATCACGGCGGAGCATCCCAGATTTGGCGAATTTGCCGGGATGTTTCCGGCGCATCCCGGCACGCGGGCTTTTCTGCATGTGAAGGTGAGCCGCGTTTCCAGCTCGTGCGGGTATTCGGTGCCGCTTTATGATTTTCGGGGGCACCGGGATACCCTGGAGCGCTGGGCCGCGGAACGCGGCCCGGAAAAGCTCAAGGTTTACCGGTCGGAAAAGAACCGGCGAAGCATTGATGGCCTGCCAGCCCTGGACACAGACTAACCAGGCCCCGGCGCGCGGCATGGGAGAAATTCGCGGCGCTTATAAGGGTTTTTGAGGATTTGACCTATAAGGAGCGTTTGCCTAAACTGGGCGTTCTGTCATGAACATAATGATTTGTGATCCCATCTCGCCGAAGGGCATCGCGCTTTTCGAGCAACGGAAGGAATTCAAGGTGACCGTGTTGAAGCACCGCCTGCCCGAGGCGGAACTGCTTCCGCTCGTGGCCGACGTGGAGGCGATGGTGGTGCGGTCCGAGACAAAAATCACCCGCAAGGTCATCGAAGCCGCAAAGCGCCTGCGCGTGGTGGGTCGCGCCGGTGTGGGCGTGGACAACGTCGACGTGGACGCCGCCACGCAACGCGGCATCGTGGTGATGAACACGCCGGGCGGGAACACCATTTCGACGGCGGAGCTGACCTTCTCGATGCTGATGTCCCTGGCGCGAAAGATTCCCCAGGCGAACGCGTCCATGAAGGCGGGCGAATGGAATCGCAAGGCGTTCTCCGGCGTGGAGCTTTATAACAAGACTTTGGGCATCCTGGGGATGGGTCGCATCGGGACGGAAGTCGCCCGCCGGGCGATTGCCTTCGGCATGCGCGTGCTGGCGTATGATCCGTATCTGACGCTGTCGCGGGCGCAGGCATTGCAAGTGGAGTTGCTCGAACTGGATGACGTGTTTGCGCGGTCGGATTTCATTACCGTCCACATGCCGATGTCGGACGAGACGCGTGGGATGATGAACGCGGCGGCATTCGCGAAAATGAAGCCGGGAGTGCGGGTGTTGAATTGCGCCCGCGGCGGGATCATCAGCGAAACGGACCTGGTGGAGGCGATCAAGAGCGGCAAGGTGGCGGGCGCCGCGCTGGACGTCTATGAGACAGAGCCGCCGCCGAAGGAATTTCCGTTGCGGGATTTGCCGCAGGTGATCATGACGCCGCACCTCGGGGCGAGCACGGAAGAGGCTCAGGAGAACGTGGGGATCGAGGTGGCTGAGGCGATCACGGACTATTTATTGAACGGGGCGGTCCGAAATGCGGTCAATTTACCCAATCTGGACGCGAAGACGTATGCGCTGGTGAAGCCGTATCTGGCGCTGGGCGAGAAGCTCGGGCGGCTCGTGGCACAATTGGGGGTCAAGCGGAATGAACGGCTGGTGGTGACTTACGGCGGCAAGGCCACCGAAGTGCCGGGCGACCCGATCACGCGGTTTGTGCTGAAGGGTTTCCTGGAATCGGCGGGCGGGAAGGACGTCAACCAGGTCAACGTGCGGACCCTGGCGAGCGCGCTGGGACTGCGCGTGGAAGAGATCAAATCCAACGAAGAGACTGATTTCAGCGAATGGCTGCACGTGGCGGTTTTCAGCGGGGACCAGAAGGTTTCCGCGGGCGGAACGTTGTATGGATCGAAACGGCAGCCGCGCATCGTCCGGGTGAACAGCCAGCCGGTGGAGATTGTGCCGGAAGGCGTGCTCTGTTTTTTGACGAATAAGGACCGGCCGGGCATTGTCGGATATCTCGGCACGCTGCTGGGCCGGCACCAGGTGAACATCGCGAGCATGAGCCTGAGCCGGGACATCGCGGGCGGACAGGCGCTGACGGTGTTGAACCTGGACAGTGTGCCGCCGCCGCCGGTGCTGGATGAGATGCAGAAGGACCCGGACATAAGCAATGTCCGGGTCGTGAAATTATAATTGGCAGTTTGATTTGAAGAAGCAGGCGATCGAAACGAAAGAATTCAATAGAAACATGAAATCGAACATTAAAATTTTGGGTGTGTGGCTGGCGACGGCAACCCTGGCTGCGACGGGTTTTGCGGCAACCGACAATTCGACGGGGACCAACGCGCCCGCGGCGGCAAAGCCAGGTGTGAAGCTCGAGGACTTGCTGCCCGATCCGGTGATCGCCAAGGGCAAGGGATTTGAACTGAAGCGCAGCGAACTGGACGACGTGCTGGCGAGCTTGAAGGCAAGCGCGATCGAGAGCGGACAGGCGATTCCGCCGACCCGACTGCCGCAGATCGAGGTGCAACTGCTCGATAATCTGATCCAGACCAAGCTGTTCCTCGCCCAGGCCACCGACGCGCAGAAGGCCAGGGGCAAGGAGGAAGCCGATCGCCGCTGGGATTCGATCAAAAAGAAGGCTCCGAGTGAGGAGGCTTTGGCGCACGCATTGAAGGCGCGCGGCTTCACCGTGGAAAAGCTGCAGGCCAACTTGAAGGATGAGGCAACGGCGCAGCAGGTGATGTTCGACAAGGTGTCCGTCTCGGATGCTGACGTGAAGAAGTTCTACGATGACAATCCGTCCAAGTTCGAACAGCGTGAGGTGGCGCACGGACAGCACATCCTGATGACCATTCGCGACAGCAGCGGCATGGAATTGTCCGACGAGCAGAAGCAGGCCAAGCTGAAGCAGATGGAAGCGATCCTGAAGCGCGCGCGTGACGGAGAGGATTTCGCAAAACTGGCGAAGCAGTACTCCGAAGACCCGAACTCAAAGGAGACAGGTGGCGATTTCAAGATTTCGCGCGGCCAGGGCGTGCCGCCGGAGTTTGAAGCGGCGGCGTTTTCGCTGAAGACAAACCAGATCAGCGACGTCGTGACCACGGCGTATGGTTATCACATCATCAAGCTCGCCGAGAAGGTCCCGGCGCATCGCGTCGAGTTGAAGGAAGTCAGCGACGATGTGAAGACTTACCTGGCGCAGCAGGAGGCGCAGAAGGTGCTGCCGAAGCTGTACGCCCAGATGAAAAAGGACGCAGGCGTGGAAATCCTCGACGCCGATCTGAAGACCCGCGAGGAAGTGGCGGCGAAGCTGGCGGAAACGGCCGCAGCTGATGCCGCAGACAAGCCGGCCAAGGCCAGCCAGTAATCAGTATTTCTTGGAAAACTTCTTGCGCGATTCCTCGGGGGGAGGAGTCGCTGCGGAAGTTTGTCCGCCGTCGGATTTGGCTTCCGGCGCAGCCGGGGCGGGACCAGCGGGCCGCGATTGCGGGGCTGGTTCCGGTTGGACGTGAGCTTCCGCAGCCGGTTCGCCACCCTCTCTCGTGGCTTCGACAAACGCCATGCGCAGGGAAGTCAGCGCCTGTTTCAGAAGGTTCTCCTCCTGCTTGCTGAGGTTACCCTTCGTCTTGGCTTCGAGCATGGCGAGTTGGTCGATGAACATGCGCGCGGAATCGAGGTCCTGGATGAATTCACCCGTCTGGGGATGCGCGACCTTGCCGAGCAGCATCATCGCCATGTTGGTCTGCTGAATGACCATGTTGGCAAACAGCGCCGCCATGATTTCCTCCTGGCTGGCTCCGGCCAGCGGATCGTCGTGGGTGTGGATGGAATCGCTCATCGTTCGTTGTCCTTTTTTTGCCGGGTGATTTCGGCCATCAGAAAATGAATCAACCGCTTCAGGCGGGCTTCAAGATGGACGGTTTCGAGAATGGTCTGGCGTTGAACGGACCCGGTGAGAACCGCGCATGAAACGAGGTCCGCCACCTGTTCGGGATCGTTGATTTTGTCGAGATACTCGAGAACTTCCTTGGGCGAAAAGCCGGCTGGCGGCTGGGGATTCTTGTTGCCCTTGGACATGATGGGAAAAGGAAAGGGCATGCCGAGGGAAACGCGTTCCTCAAGCAATTCACGCACCTTGGCAACCAACGCGTCCACGACAAGTTCGTTGCAGGGAGGAGATTCCAGCGGCCGGATGCGTTGCACGCGATATGGCTTGTAGCGGACGGTCTCCTCGAGTTCGACACGGGCGAGCCCCTGCAGAATGAGATGCGAGGTGCCGTCCTGATGGCCGACGGAAACGCGGATGAGGCCAAGGCCGGCGACGGGCGAGGGAGTCTCGCGGGTGCGACCGGGCTTTTGCATCGCGACGGAGAACATCCGGTTTGAGTTGAGGGAATCAAGCAGCATCTGGCGGTAGCGCGGCTCGAAGATGTAAAGGGGCAGAAGCGCCTGAGGGAAGAGCGTGGCGTTCGGCAGGGTCATCACCGGCACTTCGCTTGGCAGTTTCATGCCTACAATTTAGGGTAGCGGGACGTTTTAGCAAGGCGGAGATGCAATAAGTGTGCTTGCTTAATTGAAGCACACCGCGCATCTTGGTGCTCGTATGAAAATAAAAGTCGCATTGATCGTGCTGGTCCTTGTGTGCCTTGGGCTCACGCTGGGACTGATTTCCCGCAACAAACAGGCGAAGGAAACGGAAAACAAGCTGACGGCGCAGGTGGATTTGCTTTCGAATAACTGGGTCACGGTCAGCGGCCAGCTGGATGAACAGAAGCAGGTGAATCTGAAGGATGAAAAGGATCTTGCGGATCGGCGGACGGAGATCGCGAAGCTTTCCAATGACCTGTCGCAGACATCCGAAACACTGATCAAGACTGAGGCGGAGTTGAAGGCGGCAATGGAGGAAAACGCCAAGCGCGATGCGAAGATCGCGGAACTCGAGAGCCAGAAGGAGGCACTCGACAAGCAGGCCGTGGATTTAAAGACTTCGATTGCCGATCTCGAGGGGCAGATTACCGACACGCAGAAGAAGCTGGCTGCGTCGGAAGGCGACAAAGCGTTCCTCGAGAAGGAACTCAAGCGCCTGATGGCGGAGAAGGCCGAGCTCGAACGGCAGTTTAATGATCTCGCGGTGTTGCGCGCCCAGGTGCACAAGCTCAAAGAGGAGCTTTCGATTGCCCGGCGGCTGGAGTGGATTCGCGAGGGGATTTTCGCCAACGCGGACATGAAGGGCGCGCAGAAGCTGATGCAGACGGCCAGCGCCACCGTGCCCAAGCAGGACACGAACAAGTACGATTTGAATGTGGAAGTGAACTCGGACGGCAGCGTGAAGGTGATTCCGCCCGTGAACGCCACCAACGCCGTGCCTCCGGCCACCCAGGCTGCGCCGGCCCAATGACGTGACGACTCCGCTCGTGGACTCGCATGGCCGCGTGCTGCGCGACCTGCGGGTGAGCATTACGGACCGCTGCAATTTCCGCTGCCTGTATTGCCTGCCGGAGACGGAGGCGGCGCAGAATTTCTATCGCGGCCGCTGGGCCAATCATCCCAATCCCCAACCGATCGCCTGGAAATGGCAGCCGCGATCGAAGCTGCTCAGCTTTGAGGAAATCGAGCGCGCGGTGCGCGTCGCGGTCGGGTTGGGCATCGAGAAGGTCCGGTTGACGGGAGGCGAACCGCTGCTGCGACATGACGTGGAGGAATTGACCGGACGCATCGCGCGAATCCCCGGAATTGCAGACCTTGCATTGACGACCAATGGTTTTCTGTTTCCACGCAAGGCGAAGGCATTGCGCGATGCCGGATTGCGGAGGGTAAGCTTCAGCCTGGATTCGCTCGATCGCGCAAATTTTCAGAAGATCACCGGGCGCGACGGATTGGGCGAGGTGCTGGAAAGCATCAGTCTGGCGCAGGAACTGGGAATGAACCCCGTGAAGGTGAACGCGGTGATCATCCGCGGCATCAACGATCACGAGATCGAGGCGCTGGCGGATTTTGCGCGCGAGCGGGACCTGGCGATGCGGTTCATCGAATTCATGCCGCTGGATTCGGCGCGGGCGTGGTTGAAGGAATTGGTGATCACCGGCCGGGAAATACTGGAGAGGTTGCAGGCCCGGCACGGCGCAGGCCTGCGACCGGCGCCGCAGCGATCGAAGGCGGAAACGGCGCGACGCTGGGTGTTTGCGGACGGACGTGGAGAACTGGGACTGATTTCACCGGTGAGCGAGCCGTTCTGCGGGCATTGCAATCGGCTTCGACTGACCGCGGACGGGAAGATTCGAACCTGTTTGTTCAGCGTGGTGGAGCATGACCTGCGCGCACGGCTGCGGGACGGAAGCAGCGACGAAAAAATCGTGGAATACTTGCGCGCGGTGGTGTGGCAGAAGGAGGAGCGGCATCACATCGGCGAGCCGGAATTCGTCCAACCCGAGCGCACGATGAGTTGCATCGGCGGCTGATCAACGCCGTTTTGCGGCGAGGATCCCAACGCAGAAAATCAGGCTGAAAAGCGACAAACCGACGCCGTCAAGGAAGGCAGTATCTTCGTAGGCCAGCACAATTTCATGTTTCCCCGCGGGCACTTCCAATCCCTGATACGCGTAATTGGCGGGCCAGAGTTGCACGCGCCTGCCGTCGATATACGCATGCCAACGATGGTAATAGGCCTGCGCGATCACGAGCATCGCGGGCGCAGAGGCTTCCACCTGGGCGGTCACGCGTTCGGCGCTCACCTGTTGTGAAACGACCCTGGCTTGTTCGCCGCCTTTCGCCGTGATGGAGGATTGCGCGCGAAGGGGCAGATAAACGGTTTTGCGCGGTTCAAATTGTTCGCTGATCAAGGTATGGAAGGCGGTGGAGTCATTCACAAAAACAGGTTTCTGGCCGGTGGTGAGCATCGGCATGCAGGAATCGCGCGCAACCCATTCCGTGATATTGGTGGGTTCGCTGCTTTGGGAGACACCGAGGAAATCCTTCAACGGAGAGAGGCCATTGGTAACCGTGTAAAGCCAGACCGTTACCGCGTCCGCCTCCGCGAGGTAAAGCGAATAGAAGCCGTCCACTTTCGGAACGTGATCGAGCAGATTGTAATCCGAAAAGAGAGCGAGCCGGCGGCCGGTGATGTCGTCGGCTGGTTTCTCCAGTGTTGCAAATTGCATCTTGAGCACCGACGTGGGTGTGGGCATTGCGCGTGATGTGCCTGCGGTGAGTTGCCCGTCCCAGTGATAATACTGCCGGATGGCATCTTCGGAATAGACGGACTTAGCCACCGTCGGACTCAGGTTCGGACTGTGCGTATAAACATCGAACCAGAAGAGCAGGACCAGGCCGACGCTGAGCAGCTTCGAAAGGCGCGGGGTGATCTCGCAGCGCAGGGCGATCAATGCACCGAGAATCGCTGTCAGGAACGCGCCGCGCGAAAGGGCATTCCGGATCGTTCCGGTCACGTCGTAGCTGATGGCCGGATCATGGCGCGCATGGGGAAATTGGCAGGCCATTGCGGCAATCGCCGCGATGAGCAACAGGAGGCCCGCTCCGATCATGAGGAGCCGCCGGCGCTCCGCAGGCCATTGCGGCGCCGGCAGAGCTTGCAGGCGCGCCACACCGCAAACTGCCAAAGCGGGAACCGCGAACGAGGCGAGCACCACGGCTTTGATCGGGAATCGGAGAAAACCCAGTTGAGGCAGTGCACGCCTCAGCAAGCCATAGACAATTCCATTGTTTCCCATGGCAACGGCGACACTTGTCACGGCCAGGGCCAGAAGCAGCCAGACCCGCAAGTTCCGCGCGCGCCAGAAGGCGAACATGGCGAATGCAATTGTCCCCACTCCGAGATAATAGGAACCTGTCCAATATTGACCCGGCTGGCTGTAGGGGCCGTTGGAGGAGGGCTGGAGATGGAAGAGCGGGACCAGATAGTTTAAGACTCCGCTACGCGGCATGGCCCACTGCGCGTCGGAAAAATTGACGGTCCGCTGCGAGCGCCTCAGCAAATCGAGAAAGGGAAGAAGCTGGGCTGAGGACAAGAGCACCACCAAAGCCCAGGCTGCGGCAAGTCGCAGCAGGAGTTTAATTCGCGGCGTGTCGCCGGTTGCGAATTGTCCCAGCCACAATGCACCCAGTGCGCACCAAGTCAGCAGGATGACTTCCGGCGCGCCCGCCAGCATTTGCATGGCTCCGGCGAATCCCGCCACAACAATCGCCTTTCCGCCCTTGCGCCAGGCGCTGTCCATGGCCAACACCACCCAGGGCATCCAGCCGAGCGCGGCGATGTTGTTTGACCACATGAGGGCGTACCAGGTGAGCCCGTTGAAGGCGAAGGCCACGCCGCCGATGGCCGCCGCCAGCCGATTGCCTGTCCAATGCCAGGCGAGGAAGTACATTCCTATCCCGGCGAGAAACAGGTGAAAGAGGCAGAAGACTCCCAGTGACCAATTCAACGGCAGCAGGAGATAGATCAGCGAAAGCGGATAAAGCGTGAGCGTGTTCCACTGGGCGAGAAAGGGCAGGCCGCAGTTGTTGTAAGGATTCCAAAACGGCATCTTGCCGTGCCAGAACGCTTCGCGATGATAGAACGCAAGCGGGTAGGTGAAACCACCGAAATCGCGGAGAAAGAAAGTCTCGGAGCCCATCACCACTTGCGCGAAACAGACAACGATCAACGCCGCCAGCACCGCCGCAAACCGACCCGGCGTGAACCACGTGTCAGCAGCGGGAGCGGGCTCCGCGATTTTTGGTTGTTCAGAGGCTACGCTGGACATGGCATCGAAGGTCGGCGAAGAGCGAGGCTACAGACGAGCAAGGAAATAATCGAGACAATCGCGCCCGCCAGAAAATAATTATCGCGGTAAACGAGCGTCACCTGGTGGCTTCCCGCCGGCACTTCCAAGGCCTGGAAAGCGTGATTCGCCCGCCAAAGCGGCACAGCGTGGCCGTCCACGCGCGCATTCCAATCGTGATAATAAGACTGCGCAACGGTGACCAGCGCGGGAGCGGGAGCGTCGACTTCGAATGTGAGTTTTTGGGCGGAGAATTGGCCGGGGGCGATTTGCGCAGCGACGCGGTTTGTGGCGGTGACCTGCGACTGGGTTTGCGAGGGCAGAAAGACGGTCGTACGCGGGTCGAAGTCCGGCCTGAGCATATTGGTCAAGGCGGCTGCGCCGTCGGCGAAGACCGGTCTTTGCCCGGCTGTAACCAGCGGCAAGGCAGAGCTGCGGTTCGCCCAATCGAGACCATCGCCTTGAGTCAGAGGCGCGTTAATGCGAGCAATGCCCAGAAAATCCTTCAAGCCATCCACGTTGCTTCCCTGTCTATCGTAACTAAAAAGGAACGAAAGCACTTGATCATATTGTTGCAGGTAGACGGAGAAGAAGCCGTCGGTTTTCGGAATGCCATCGAGCAGGTTGCAATTGTCGAACAGCGCCAGCCTGCGGCAAAGATAATCCTGGGCCGGGTCCTTGAGATAGGTGCGTCGCGCTTTTTCGATGGCCGGCGCCGTGGGCATGACGCGGAAGTCGCCGCTGGGGGATTGCGGTGCCAACTGCAATTGCGCGCGCATCAAACCGGGCTCGTAAACTCCGCGCGCGACTGTCGGATTGATTGCAGGCGCGTGAGTGAAGACATCCGCCCAAAGCAAGGCCAGAACGCAAAAGCCGGAGATCAAACGGGGCCGGAAATCCGTTGCTTTGCGCATTAAAAAGAACGCTCCGAAAATCGGGGCGAGGAACAGCACGCGGACCGCGCCGCTCTTCCAAGTTGCGGCCCAATCGTCCCAGCCGAGCGGATGCTTCCAAGCCCAGGCGACAATGGCAACGATGCCAAGGACCATCATTGCGGCAATCGTTGCGAAACCACGCCGCGCGCGAACAGGCTCGGCGGAGAGGATCCAGGTGCTGCCATAAGCCGCCAGAAATGGCAGCGCAAAGAGTGTCAGGGTGATGAACTTGATCGGATAGCGCATGAATCCAACCTGCGGGAAAGCAATCCGCAGGGCGGAGTAAATGCCTCCGTGCATCCCGAGCGCCATCAGAAAGCCGAAGATCCCAGCGGATGCCAGCAACAGCACGCGTTTATCCCGAACGCGCCAAACGGCCAGCAGGGCCAGGGCAATGATTCCGATTCCGATGTAGTAGGAAGGCGTCCAGTACTGGTCGTTCTGAACGTAAACGCCCTGGCCGGAGGCGAAGCAGCGGAAGAGCGGCACGAGGAAATTTGCCCAACCGGATACCGGCATCGCCCAGCCGGAATCACTGAACCCGGGACTGCGACTGGAATGAATGATCAGGTCCAGGAATGGCAGTAATTGCGCGGCGGCGAGGCCGGTCACCAGCGCCACAATCAAAAACATGCGGCCGATTCGTTGAATCCAAGGTGATTTGCCAAACGCCCCGGCTGCACAGATCCACAGCCAGGTCAGCAGGATGATTTCCGGCGAGCCGGTTAGCATCTGCATGGCTCCAGCCAGCGCGGCCAGGCTGATGCGGCGCCCGCCGCCGGCCCGACACGCTGTTTCGACGGACAGGACCACCCAGGGCATCCACGACCACGCGGCGAGATTGCTGATCCACGCCAGCATGTGCCAGCTCAACCCATTGAACGCGAATGCCACGCCGGCGACCGCAGCGGCGAAGGAATTGCCGGTCCAACGCCTCGCCAAAAAATAAGCCCCCATCCCGGCGAGGACGAGATGGCCAATCTGGAAAACGCCCAGCGACCAGGAGAGCGGGAAAAGGAGATAAAACAGCGAAGGCGGATAGAGAACGGCGGTGTTCCATTGCGCGAGCAGGGGCAGGCCGCAATCGTTGAGCGGATTCCAAAGCGGTAATTCGCCGCGCCAGAAGCATTCGCGATAGTAGTGGGCAATCGGGTACGTGAACGCGCCGAAATCGCGGTAGAAGAATGTGGCGCGTCCGGTGACAACATCGGGAAATGTCGCGCAAACGAAAAGAGCAAGGACCGGCAGGAAGCGGCGGGCGGTGAACCAGGTTTCAATCCCCCGCCGGTTCGTTTCGGCGACACCCGCAACCGCAGTCTCGCTCGAGATCATGTGGGGCCAATTTGCCAGAGGTGGGCGTGAACCCAAGCAAAAACCGGGCGGCCGGCTCATGCGGGCGCTAGTGCGCGGCGGTGAGCATGAGCACCTGCTCGAGCGTGGAGACACCATCCTTCACGCGATCAAGGGCGACCATGCGCAAGGTGCGCATTCCCTGCCCGACGGCGACCTTGCCCATTTCACGCGTGTTCGCGCGCGCGATGATCAGCTTGCGAATCTCATCGCTTACGGTCATCGCCTCGATGATCGCCATGCGTCCGGCATAGCCCGCGCTTTTGCAACGCTCGCAACCACGACCGCGGTAGAGCGTGATGCCGTCGAACATGCTGGGATCGATATTAAGGTCCTGGTACATCTTCGGAGAGTAAGTGACCGGCTCCTTGCAATGCGTGCAAATGCGGCGCATGAGGCGTTGTGCGCAGGCCAGAATGACGGACGAGGAAATCAGGAATGGCGCGATGCCCATGTCATCGAGACGTGCGATGGCGCCGGGGGCGTCGTTGCAGTGCATGGTGCTCAGCACCTGGTGACCGGTGAGCGCGGATTCCACCGCGATTTCGGCGGTCTCAGTGTCGCGGATCTCTCCGATCATGATGATGTCCGGGTCCTGGCGGAGAATCGAACGCAAGGCATTGGCAAAAGTCAGGCCGATTTCCTTTTTCACCGGCACCTGGTTGATGCCCGGCACCTGGAATTCCACCGGATCCTCAACCGTGATGATGTTGTAAGCCGGGTTGTTGAGTTCGTTGAGCGCGGAGTAGAGCGTGGTCGTCTTGCCAGAGCCGGTGGGGCCGGTCACGAGGATCAGTCCGTGCGGCGCATCCACGGCGGCTTTCACCTGCTGCATGGTGTCGGGGTCCAGACCGAGTTTGTCGATGTTGGCGGAGAGGTTGCTCTTGTCCAGCACGCGCAGCACGCACTTTTCGCCATGGACCGTGGGCAGCAGTGAAACGCGGAGATCGTAATCCTTGCCACTCACCTTGACGCGCATGCGTCCGTCCTGCGGCAGTCGCCGCTCGGCGATGTCCAGGCTGCTCATGATCTTGAGACGGGAGGCGAGCGCCAGTTGCATCTGCTTGGGCGGCGGCGTCATGTCCACCAGCGAACCGTCGATACGGTAGCGGAGCCGGACCATTTTTTCGAACGGCTCGATGTGAATATCGCTCGCGCGGTCCTTGATCGCCTGGACGAGAATCAAATTGGCCAGCTTGATGACGGGCGCTTCCTCACTGGAGGCGGCGAGTTGGTCAAGGTTGACCTCCTCCATCATCTCCTTGGTGACCTCAAGATTGTCGGCGTCAGGATCGTCCTCGGCCTTCTTCTGGGCATCCTGGATGATGTCCTCCATGCTGCCGCTCTTGGCCGCATCAATGTTATTGAGCTTCTCGATGATGGATCGCTCGGGGGCGATCAACGGCACAATCTCCAGCTTCGTCAGGCGCTTGACGTCATCGATGGCCAGCACGTTCAGCGGGTCGGCCATTGCCAGGAAGAGCCTGTTTTCCAGGCGTGAGATCGGCACCACCTTGTAATTGTGGGCGACTTCGCGCGGGAGGACGTCGGCGACATCCGGCGGAACCGTCAGGCGGGAAAGATTGACCGGTGAAGTGTTGAGCACGCGGCCCATTGAGACCGCGAGATCCATCTCGGTGACAAATGCCTTCTCGACAACCAGCTTGAGGAGGCGCGTGCCTTCCTTTTTCTGGAGTTCGAGCAACTCGTCCACCTGTTTGGTGGTGAGCAAGCCGTCCTCGACCATCGCGTCTGCGATGCGTTCTCCGAAGGATTTGGCGACAGGAGGCATGGGAGATTACCGGAATGCTTTGCGCAAATTGGAGACGATCTCGGCCGGCGGCGCGAGGTACCAGAGAATGCGGCTCTTGGTGGCTTCCCCGATTTCCTTGGCGGCCTGGCGATTGAACGGATTGGCCGTGGCCACCAGGATGGATTTGCTCATGCGATCAAACGGCAGCACGCACCAGCGCTGGCAGGACTCCGCCGGAAAGGTGCGGCTCAGGTCCAGGTCGACGTCATACTTGTCCAAAGGTATGTAAGCCAAGCGCGATTTATCCGACAACAGCTTGAGACTCTTTTCCGAGAGCAGAATACCCTTGTCGCCGAGCACCTGGATGAACGGCTCGATCACGCCGTTGGGCGGGCCGGTGATGTCGGGCGTGGTCCAGCACAAATCAAAATCGCCGGCAGAGATGATTTTGCTCTCGACGAAAATCTTCTGCATCATCTGCCGGCCGTCGTCCACGTCGGGGATTGTTTTGCCGGAGGCCGCCTTGAGCTTGCCGGGAAGTACCTTGTTCTTGGAAAGAGCGGCCGGCTCGGCAGTGGTGGGTTCAGCGGAAAGGTTGTTGGCCTTGTTCTCGATTTCCTTCAACGCGGTACGGACATCGGGGTCGTCTGGGAAGCGCTGGAGGATGGTTTCGTATTCGAGGATTGCGGAGGAAAGTTGGCCGAGCTGGACGTAGGCCTGGGCTATGCGCTTGGAGGTGGCGACGACGTCTTTTTCGCGGCCCAGCTTGGAGTAGGCCTCCTTCAAGATTTCCAGGGACTGATAGTCCTGGGGCTGGGACTGCGTGATGACCTCAAACATCTCAATGGTCTGAGATAGCTGGGCCTCTTCGCTTGTCGTCAAAGTGCCGGACATGATCGTTCGTTCTGCTAAGCCGCTCTCTACGTATCGGCAGGACTCAGGAGCTTCCTGAATAAAAAATCCGCGCCTTCGGTAGCAGTTTCGCTGCCAAGTTCTGCGATGGGAACGACTTAACGCGGCTTGGCGCTTGAATCAGGTGTTTGCAATCCCCGTGCCAAGTCCCCCGGGCGGAGCGAATGATCGGTAATTGCTTTTCCCGCAAATGTCTGGATGGTAATTAACTTGTGGCGGAGCGGTTGGCGATCTGTACATGGAAAACCCGAAACCCGTAATGAAACCTGCCGCGGGCGCGCGTTTGCAGCGCTTCGTGGGCGACCGACTGCAATTTGTGCTGGCGGACCAGCAGGGACGTCCCATCCCAGAGGGCTGGCATGCCCGCCTGCGTACGAACCTCGGCCGGGCGGGCTTGCTGTGTAAAGAAATCATTCAGGCGCATACCAAAAAATTGCCGGTGGCGGGCGCCTCCTGGCACGATCTTCCAATGCGTCCGGGGCCCGATGCCTGGACGCTCGACCTCCCGCTCACCGAGACCGGTTATTTCCGCGCCAAGCCGTACCTGATCGATCCGCAGGGCTGGCAGCACTGGCCTGATGGGCCCGACGTCGGCATCTCCGTTCACCCGGACAATTGCCGCACCGCCAACACGATCTACTGCGCCTTCCCGCGCATGTTTGGCGAGACCCGTATTGCACGGCGCACCGAGAACGAAAAACTCGAGGCGCAGATCAAACAACTCGACACTCAGGGCTACGCGGTCATTCCGCCATCGGGCAAATTCCGTGACCTCATCCGCCAACTCCCGCACATCGTCGACACGCTGGGATGCCGTATACTTTTGCTGCTGCCGATCAATCCGGTGCCGACCACCTATGCGCGCTTTGGGCGATTCGGCAGTCCCTACGCGAGCCAGGACCTCACGGCGATTGATCCCGCGCTGGTGGAATTCGATCGTCGTACGACAGGCGTGGATCAATTCTGCGAGCTGACCACCGCTGTTCACCTCAAGGGCGCGCGCGTGTTCCTCGATATCGTGATCAATCACACCGGCTGGGGCTCGCGCCTGCAGGAGGAGCACCCGGAGTGGTTTCTCCGCAACGCTGACGGAACGTTCGCCAGCCCGGGTGCGTGGGGTGTCACATGGGAAGACCTGGTCGAGTTGGAACATCGCCACGTGGAGCTGTGGGACGTGATTGCCGAATCACTGCTTGTCTGGTGCCGCCGCGGAGTGGATGGGTTTCGTTGCGATGCCGGCTACAAGGTTCCCCTGCCAGCCTGGCAATACATCACCGCCCGCATCCGCCAGGAATTTCCCGAGACGGTCTTTTTTCTCGAAGGGCTCGGCGGCGCATGGGAACTGACGGACACGTTGCTCGGCGATGGCGGCATGCAGTGGGCCTACTCGGAACTTTTCCAGAACTACTCGGCGGTGCAGGTGTCCGGTTATCTCGATCACGCACTGCGCCAGACGAGCCACACCGGATTGCTGGTTCACTTTAGCGAGACCCACGACAACGATCGCCTCGCCAGGCGGGGCCGCGCGTGGTCGCTGTTGCGGAACCGCCTGTGCGCGTTGGCGAGTTTCAGCGGCGGTTTCGGGTTTACCTGCGGCGTCGAATGGCTGGCGCCGGAGCGCATCAATGTTCATTCCAGCCGAGGGCTCGCGTGGGGCAGTCCGGAAAACATCATTCCGGAACTCGCGCGCCTGAATTCGCTGCTCGCAAACCACCCCTGCTTCTTCGATCAGGCCAAACTCACGCGGTTGAGCAAGCCGGATTCTCCGATCTACGCGTTACGCCGCGATTCGGAGGAAGGCCTGGACTCGCTAATTTTATTGGCCAACACCGATGACGAGCGCCCGGCAACACTGAAGCTCTCCGCCGATGTTTTTGCGGGCTGGAGCGAGGCGCGGTTTGAATTGCTCGGCCAGGCCCTGCCCAAACTGAAATCGCTCGAGGACGGGTCGTTGGAATACGCGCTTGGCCCGGGCGCCTGTTTTTGCATTTCGCCGCACGCGGAACCACAGGGGCTCGCAGGAGAGAATTATCGAGGCGCCCGGGCGCAGGCTGCCTGGGGCACGATTGCGCTGGGCCGCGTTCTGCCGGTGGAATTGATCCCGAACATTCCGTGGCGCGATCTGGCGCATCTGGTGGAGGAGGATCCGGCGCGTTTTCTGGCCGCGGCGTCCGCGTTCGCCGCAAGTGCCGGTGTCATGTCGTTTGCTGATCTTACTTCCTCGCCGTTTTCCGGTTATCCCGCGGTGGTGGTCTGGAGTTCGCCGGACACCCGGCGCGTGCTGCCCGTCCCACCGGACCATTGGCTGCTGGTCCGCCACAACTCGCCGTTCCGCGCCACACTGCAAACTGCAACAGGGCAAACGCACGCCGCTTCCATTGCCGTTCGCGGCGGGCATGCGGCCTGTTTTGCCCCCGGGCAATGTCCCGGCGACGCACGATTGCTGCTCGAATGCTGCGAACCGGTGAACCGGCTGTTGCGATCTCCCATTCGTTTTTTGGCGCACGGGCCGGTGCTGGATTCGGCGGGCCAAAAGCCGCTGGCATTAACCAGCCTGCCGGCGCTGCAGGACATTGCCGCAACCGCTGACGAGGTAAAGAGCGAGGCCGACCGCGTCCAGCCGCTCGAGCAACCCCTGGTGCTGCTCACCAATGGCATTGGCGGGATGGCGCGCATGTGCGTGGACCTCGGCGCGATCAAGTCCAAATATGACTGCCTGCTTGCGGCAAATTTGAATCCGCGCGTGCCCGTGGACCGGCATGTGTTCGCGAAACGCGTTCGCGTCTGGATCAATGCCGACGGTTTCATCACCCCGTTGAATCTGCATAACCTTGCTTCCTTTGAGCCAGGTCCGCCTGCCGTGTGGCGGTTCCTCGCAAGCGCGGGCGACGGGCACACTGTGGAAGTGCATCTGACCGCCGCGATGATCGCGGGCTCCAACACCACCGTGCTGTATTTCGACCGGCCGGTTGCCCGCCCGGTGCATGCCAGAAAGGGTTCGGCACAAGTGGATGTGCGCCTGAGCGTGCGCATTGACCTCGAGGACCGGAATTTCCACTGGGAAACCAAACGCAATGGCGGCGCTGATTATCATTTCACCGGCCACACGCGTGCGCTCGAGCACCAGACGGGGTTTGCCTTTGTGCCGGCACAGGATCGGCAGTTGCGTGTCTTCAGCAGCAGCGGGTTTTATCACGAAGAACCCGAGTGGTCGGAGAATATCCCGCATCCGGTGGAGCAAAGCCGCGGACAGGCCGGTTCGGGTGACGCGTGGAGCCCCGGCTGGTTTGAAATTCCGCTCGCGCCCGGCGCCCACGCTTCGCTTGTAGCGTGCGCCGATCCCGCCGATCCCCTGCCCGAGGCCGTCGAAGCAGCGCGTTTGCCTCTGGGAATTGCGGAGAGCCCGTTCGAGCCAGACGATGTTTTTGGCCAGCAACTTCTCCGCGCCACCCGCGCGTTTGTGGTCCGTCGCGATGACAGCGTGACGGTCATCGCCGGTTATCCCTGGTTTCTCGACTGGGGCCGCGATTCCTTGATTGCCGCGCGGGGATTGCTGGCGGCCGGCATGACGGAACAGGTCCGGCAACTTCTGGTTACGTTCGGGCGCTTCGAGGAAAACGGAACGTTACCCAACACCATTCATGGCGACGATGCGTCGAATCGCGACACTTCCGACGCTCCGCTCTGGTATGGCGTGGTCTGCGAGGAAGCTGCTGAAACGTTCGGAAACGATTTGTATTCCCTCAAAGTCGGATCGAAGAACGACACGATCCTCGGCGTGCTAAGCGACATTGCGTCAAACTACGCCAGGGGTACCCCAAACGGGATCCGCATGGACGCGGCGTCGGGCCTGATCTGGAGCCCCAGTCACTTCACGTGGATGGATACGAATTATCCCGCTTGCACCCCGCGCGAAGGTTACCCGGTGGAAATCCAGGTGCTGTGGATTCGATTGCTGCGGCAATTGGAGCGCATCGGGCCGGCTGCAGACCGCACCCGCTGGCGTGATTTGGCGGAACAGGCGCAGGCGTCCTTCGAAAAATATTTCTGGATGGAAGACCGGGGTTGGCTCGCCGATCTTCTCGCGGCCAAGCCGGGGCAACCGGCCGCCGCAGCCGTGGTCGACAATTCGCTGCGCAGCAATTGCCTGTTCGCCGTGAGTCTTGGGTTGCTGTCCGGCGCGCGCGCGCAACGGTGCGTTGCTGCCGCGGCGCGGCATCTGGTGGTGCCCGGCGCGCTGCGGACGCTCGCTCCGCTTCCGGTCTCGCCGCCGCTGCCAATTTACGATCGTAATGGGCGGCTGCTCAACATTCCGTCGGAGCCGTATCGTGGTCGCTACGAAGGCGACGAGGACACCTCCCGCAAACTCGCCTATCACAATGGCACGGCGTGGGCTTGGACGTTTCCCATCTTTTGCGAAGCGCTCGCGCGCGCGTGGGACAACTCGCCGCAGGCGCTCTCCGCTGCAAGGGCCTATCTGGGCAGCATGGATCGCGCGCTCTTGGATGGATGCATCGGGCAGCTTCCCGAGATTGTCGATGGCGATGCGCCACATACGCAGCGCGGCTGCGACGCACAGGCATGGTCCGCCACCGAGGCGCTTCGGGTTTGGAAACTGCTGAAAACGGCCTCTCCGTGACGGACAGTCAACGGGGCTTTACGGCGCGCTCGTGATCGCCGACCAGGAATGATTCTGGGCCGCCGCATAGATGGCGAAGGCCTTTTCATTCTGAATCAGCACCGCGCGCACGATGCTCGAATCATCGGCACGGCCGAGGTTCAGCACGCTGTCGGGGATGATGCCCACCTTCTTGTGTGCGTATATCAGCGCAAACACCGCCTGCGCGATCGCGACGTAGGGCAGGTCCTTGTAGGCCCCTTCCATCGTGTCCTCGACGGCGTCGGCCAGGAACTCGAGTTGATCGACGAGATGAGGGAAGAGCGGTGCGTAAATCTGCGTGAACTCCAGCTTCCATTGCGGGAGTTGTTTAAACACTTTCTCCGTAATCGCCGGCGTTATCGCCGCCGCGCCGCGGTTTACAAAATTCGCGATCTCGGCCATGCGCCGATCCTATCGAAACCGGTCCGATATGCAAAACACAATTTCCCTACACTCCTCATGGGGCCTCCACCCCAGTCGTCCCCGCCGGGCCCGTCCGGCCCGTGAATCCCGCCAGCATCACGGCGATGGCGTCCAGGTCGGCGGCTTTGGCATGGTCGGGATCGCTCGTTTGATAGCGGTTGAGCATGAGGCTGAACGCCAGGCGTTCGCCAGCCGCCGAGGTCACGTATCCGGACAAACTGTTGGCCCACGTGGAGGTCCCGGTTTTCGCGTGAACGGCGCCGGCGGCCACAGTCTGGCGCATGCGCGCGCGCAGGGTTCCGTCGGTGCCCGCCACCGGCAGCGCGTCGAAATATTCCTTCGCGCACTTGTGGCGGCTCATGAATGCCAGGATTTTAACGATCGCATTCGGCGTGGCCAGGTTGCCGTTGGACAGGCCCGAACCTTCATTCAGCAACGCTTCGCCTGCGGGCACACCCGCCTCAGTCAGGAAATCCCTGAGCGCCCTCATGCCTGCGTCCTCGGAAGTCTCGTCCGGCGCGAATGGTATCTTCCCGTGCGACATGCTTCCCAAATGCGCGAGCAGCAGGTCGGCGTAAAGGTTCACCGACGATTTTTCCACTTCACGGACCATGTCATCGAGCGCCGGCGACCGCGCCGACCCCAGTTCCACCCATTGCCCGTAGCCAATTGGTTGGGCCTGCCGATCGAGCCAGTTCACCAAGCGCGTGTGCCCGGAAACGGTGATGCCGTGGCGCGCCAGCGCCTCCCGAAACTGCTCCATGAAAAGTCCCGCCGGCCGGTGTACAGTCACGTCATCGCCTGCGCCCGGGGTTTCCTCTGGCACGCCGCCGGATACGTAGACCACATTTTCACCCAGTGGCCGATAAAGACTTAGTCCTGCCTCCGCGTTTCTCGCGACTGTCTGCGTCAAATTGCTGATTGCGATGTAGTGTGTCGGCGGTACCACCGCCACGATTCCCGGCAAGCCGGCCTGCGCCCCGGCCCGGACCACCACTGTCAAGGCGTTGTCATTGATGGTAAGCGCTGAGACCTCGGCCGCAAAAGGATATTGCAGGTCGTTCCAACTCCAATCTGATCCAAATGGTGGCCCGTGAAAGAAACTTTCGTCGCCGATGAGATCGCCGTTGATCTTTTTCACGCCGGCGTTGACGAGGGCGCTAACCAGCGGTTCGAGCGCGGCCGCAAGATCACCGTTGTGAAGGTGTCCGGTGATGGTCGGGTCGCCGCGGCCGTAAACCACCAGGTCACCTTTGAGCGTGCCACGGGAATTGGGCCGTTCCTTGGCGTAAAGAGAGGTGGTGATCCGGTAATCCGGCCCCAACCGGTCCAGCATCAGCGCCATGGTGAAGAGTTTGGAATTCGACGCGGGGGCGAACAGTCGGCCCGCATTGCATTCGTAGAGCGTCTTGTGCGTATCAAGCGACACGACCTTCACTCCCCATAAGGCGGCGTTGTAGCGCGGTTGTGAAATCACGGAGTAAATGCGGCGCTGCAGCGATTCAACGGATTCCGGCGTCGGCGATGGTCCGGCAGCGGCGACTTCGGTGCGGCATAGCAGCAGGGCCAGGGCAACCGTTGCGAGTTTCGAGAGGAGGGAGTGCTTGCTCATGATTTGGGAGGCTGCGGGCGTGTCATTTGGAAATTCCCGTGATCGGCTTTGCTTCGGTAGATCGAGAAGAAATTCGTTCCAGTGACGCGTCCGTCGTAGTGATAAATGCCGCCTCTAAACCAGCCGATATCCGCGTCACCGTCGAATTGATAAACCCCGTTCGTCTCCGTCACCTTCAATGTGATGGTATAGCCGACGCTCAGGATTGTTTTGTACTTGGCGTGAAAGCGCGCCCGGTACTCAGCGTCGGTCTGCGGCGTAACGAGGCATTGCAGCTTGTCCGTGTGGCCGGTGATTTCACTTTGCCACGTGCCCGTCCAGGGACCCGCCAGGCCGTTGGTCGGAATCGGCTCCGCAATCGCCTGCTTCCAATCGCGATGGAAGCTGGAACAACCGGCGCCCGCGAGCACCAGCAGCATCGGCAGCAGGTCCCGTCCGGCCCGCTTCAGCAATTGGGCGATTCTCCGCACGCCAGTCCACCCTATGGAGTTCCGCGACTGGCTTCGAGCAAAAACCATCCGTACTTTCCCTGGCGAATTGATCCGCCGGTGAGCGGCGGCAAACTCGGGCATTCAGTTCAACTGGCAATGGACAGGGTGGCTACATACGCCCCGTCTGTTCCATCCACGAAAGGCACCAACTCACGTTCACGCACCAGCTTGAACCTGGTATCGCGGCCGAGGAACTCGGCGATAACACCGTTATTCTCCTCGGGCTCAAGACTGCAAGTGCTGTAAACCAGGGTTCCGCCCGGCTTGAGTTGGGCGGCGGCACGGCGAAGCAATTCCAACTGGCCGTTGCGCAGTCTTCCAATTTCCTCCGGCCGAATGCGCCAGCGCAGGTCTACACGGCGTCGCATTACACCGGTATTGGAACAGGGAGCATCCACCAAAATGCGATCGAATCGCCGTTCGCCGGCCTCAGGACTGATCAATGCCGTTTCCACGCACGTAATCCCCATTCGGTCGCAGTTTTCGCGTACGAGCTTCAGGCGTGCGGCCTGATTGTCCTGGCCCACGATGAGCCCACGATTTTGCATCAATTGCGCGACAAAGGTCGTCTTGCCGCCGGGCGCGGCGCAGAGGTCGAGCACCGTCTCACCAGGCTGCGGCGTCAGTTCAGCCACCGCCATCAGCGTGCTCGGATCCTGGACGTAGAACCATCCTTCCTGAAAACTGGGCAGGGTGGTCAGGGACGGGTGGGACTCCAATTCAAAGATCAGGTTCTCGCCGGTCCAATCCCACTTTCTCGGAGAAAACTGCACGCCTTCGTCCTTCCAGCGACGGACAAGCTTGTCAGGAGCGGTCTTCAGCAGGTTCACGCGGGCATAGGTCGGCGGAGGCGTATTGTTCCACTGCATCAATTCCACCGCCTTCTCGCCCCATCGTTGGCGCCAGCGCTCCCAGAGCCACACAGGATGTGACCAAGCGGTGGCGGCATCGCGCGTCTTCAGTTCCGCCAACAATTGGCGGGTTTCCGCCACCTCGCGCGAATAGCCGCGCAGCACGGCGTTGACGAAGCCAGCCTGCTGCCCGAGGCCGAACTCGCGGGCGAGTTCCACGGTTTCGTTCACTGCCGCGTGGCTGGGAATCCGATCCAGCCAGAACATCTGATACAGCCCCAATTGCAGGAGAATCCGCAGCATGGGCTTTTGGGTTCGGCCCGACGTCTTTCGGGCGATGAGCCAGTCCAGGGATGCCTGCCAGCGCACCACGCCATAGACAAGTTCCTGGCATAACCGGCGATCCGCAGGCGGAAGGGAATGGGCCGCAAGCTCGATTTCCAGCAGGTTTTCAGTATATTTATCTTCCGGCAGGCGCCCCTTAAGGATGCGCGCGGCAATTTGTCTTGGTTTTTGGGCGCTCACGACTTTTAATAATGGCATTGTCCTGCGGGGACGCGAGAAATAAGATGGCTTTATGAAAGAAGAGTTCGAAAAACTGGTGGCGGCGGGAAAGTTGGAGCGGCAGCATGTCGAGCCGCTGGTCCAACTCACCACCAGCGGGTATTGCATGCATCGGAGCTGGGGATTTGGGAAAATCACAACCGTGGACACGGTTTTCGCCCGCTTTTCCATTGATTTTCAGGGAAAACCCGGTCACGCCATGGATCTGGCGTTCGCCGCGGAATCGCTCAAGCCCATTCCCAAGGACCATATCCTGGCGCGCAAGGCGGCCGACCTCGAAGGGCTCCGCCAGATGGCTGCGTTGCATCATCTCGAGCTGATCAAGCTCGTCCTCAAAAGCTACGGCGGCAAGGCCACTGTGGACCAGATCCAGTCGGTACTCGTCCCCGACGTCATCAAGGACGACTGGAAGAAGTGGTGGGAAGCCGCCCGGAAGGAATTGAAGCGGGACGGCCATTTTCAGGTGCCCCTCAAGAAGACGGAGCCGCTGATCTACCAGGCCAAGGAAGTCGTTCTCCAGGACCGGTTGATGGGAGAATTTCGCGCAGCCAAGGGCCTCAAGGCGCGCATCACGGCAGCCACGGAAATCCTTCGTAATATTGCCGATCTGACCGACAAACAGTCCGCGGGCACAGAGTCCATCAACGCACTCAATGCCGAAATCGCCACCCATCAGCGCACCCAGCCGGCGGTGGCGCTCGAAGCCATTTTCATCCGCGACGACCTTCGCGAGGCCACCGGAGTGCCGGCGACCGAAGGGGAGCTTACCGCCCGCAACATCTGGGCGCAGGAAAACAAACTGGGCATGCTTTTGGAGCAGATGCCCGCGGTGAAGCATCGTCGCACGCTCGAATCCTTCAAGCAGGTCAACCCGGAGCGCTGGGTCGAGATCATCCGGGCCACCTTGAATACCGTTCCCGCCAAGCTTTGCCGCGAGTGCGCCAATCTGCTGATCGAAGATGGCAAGATGGACCTGCTCAAGGAAACCCTGGCCCGCTTGATCAGCCAGCACACCGCCGCCAGTGAGCTTCTCCTCTGGCTGGCCAAGGAACGGTCGGACGCCTTTGCCGACATCCTCGGCCCCGAGGTTTTCCGCGCCATGCTGAGCGCCATGGAACGCGATCAATTCAACGAAAGACGTTCCAATCGCCTGCGCGATTTCATTCTCGACGACCAGGAACTGCTGGTGGAGTTGATCGGTTCAGCCGATCTCGAGATCATCAAGGATTTGACCCGCGCGTTGCAGCTTTCGCCGTGTTTCGATGACATGGACAAGCGCTCGCTTCTTGCGCGCATCGTCAAGAGCTATCCCGCGGTCCAGTCGCTGATCTCGGGCGAGCAATCCAACAAGCAGGAGGCCAATCTGGTTGTTTCCTGGGAGAGCCTCGAACGCCGCAAGGACGAATACACCGAACTGGTGCAGAAGAAGATTCCCGCCAACTCGAAGGAAATCGCAATCGCCCGCAGCTACGGCGACCTGCGCGAAAACCACGAGTACAAGTCGGCCAAGGAAATGCAGAAGCTGCTCATGCGCCGGAAGTCAGAATTGGAAGCCCAGCTTGTCCGCGCGCGCGGCACCGACTTTGCGAATACCAAAACCGACGCGGTCGCCATCGGGACGATTGTGCAGGTCACCGATCTTAACACCAACCATCCGGAACACTTCACCATCCTCGGCGCATGGGATTCCGATCCGGAAAAGGGTGTGATCAGCTATCTGACGCCGGTCGCGCAGTCTCTCATCACGCATAAGCCGGGCGAGCAGGTGGAATTCGACATGGATGGCGCGCACAAGCGCTATCGCATCGACTCGATCCAGGCTTATAAGACGGCCTGAGCGGAGGACCGATCTTACGGTTCCGCCAAAATCTTCGCCCTCTCGGTGTGATACTGATAGGGCGTAATTTTGTCAGCCTTGTACTGCTCGAGCAAATCTGCCAATCTCTGCTCCTTGGAAATTGCCGATGCACTTGGGGCAGGCGAGGCTTCGGGAGCAGGAGCCGGGGTGGAAGTGACCGCCTTAACTTCCACCGGCTTGGCCGGGACTTCAGCCGTGGCAGCAGGAGCAGCCGGTGTGGGCGCCGCCTCAGAAGCCGCCGGAGTGGAAGCCATGGGGGCGGACTCAGGCGCAGGGGCGGCAGGCGCCGACATTGCCGGAGCGGGTTCGGGGTTTGCAGGAGGTTGAGCAGCTACGGGCATTGGTTGCGCCACCGGAGCGGGAGTTGGTTGCGGGACTGCAGGCGTCGGGGCGGTCGCGACAATCGGTTCCACTTTGGCAGGCGGCGCACTCGCCTGGGAGCCCTGTTCCAGTTCCGCCATTTTGCGTCGCAAAGCTTCCTCGGCCTTGGCCTGCGCATCCGGGTTACGCGTAATCACCATTGCCTTTTTCGGAGCGGCCGAAGCTGTCTGTGCGGGCTCAGGACTGGGGGTCACCGGCGGAGCAGCTGGAACCGGAGGAGGCGTATTGGCGACTGGTGCCGAGGGTGCGGGGGTCGCGGCTGGCGCGACCGGTGCCGCAGGCGCCGGCTGCGTGGTGGCCGGTGAGTTGCCGAGTTCAGACATTTTTTCCCGCAAAGCTTCGCGGGCTTTGGCCTGCAAATCTGAATCAACTCGCTGTCCATACAGGGAACCAACCGCCCCCATGATTACCACGCAGAAGACCGGCAACGACTTTGGGATACGCATAAATTCATTGTTACTGAAAAGTTTTTCAACGCGCAACTGCTTTCGGACCTTCCAGCGCACTGGAATACAACCGTCGCCACGCGGGTGGCCAGGCGCAGGAGACGACCGATTTTAGAATCAAATTCTTCACCTCGGGCCGGCTGACTTTGATCCGCTGTTTTGGGTCCAAAACGTTGCCCGAACGCAACTTGCCCAGCGTCCGCACACCAATTAAAATCGGCCATGCACAGGCCAGCCGGATGCGGATGCACCGGCTGGGGAGGATGTTGGTGTAGTCCCAACCCGCCGAAAGGTGCGCCTGCGCCCGATCCAGATAACCCGAATAAAGCGCCCTGAATCTCGGTTCATTGGCCGGGTCGAGCAGGTCTTCAGGCCTTACTCCCGCGCCAGCCAGTGCAGGAGCCGGCAAATAACAACGGCCGAGGCGCAAGTCCGCCGGCAGATCGCGCAGGATGTTCACGAGCTGCAACCCTTTCCCGAACCGGACGCCGTTCTTGAGCAGGAGATTGTCATCGAGCCGGGCTCCGGGAAATGCGTGCGTCCGGCACATCCTGGTCCAGAATTCCCCCACGCAGCCCGCCACTCTGTAGGTGTAATCATCCAACTCCTCGTCTGTTTTGAGCGCCGCAATACACTTCTCGGACGCGCCATCGAACCGGCGCAAATCCAGTTCCTGCCCGCTGGTAATGATGCTTAGCACATCTCTGACACGTTGCAGGTCGGCGTCGTTCAATTCGGCAAGCAATGCCAGCGCCTCCTCGCAACGCTCCAAAATCATCTTTTCGGCGGGGGAGCCTTGTTGCCCTGCCAGGTCGCGGAAATCAACGGGCGTACGATTGGCCCCCACAATCCGCTCGCGCAAAGCCCGCAATGCGTCCAATCGCCGCCCCAGCGGCACCAGGCCGGTGTCAGCGATGGTGTCGGTCGTGCGCGCCAGCAGATAGGCAAGCCCGATCTGCCGTCGAATCGACGACGGCAGCACGCGCATGGTCAGGTAATACGTGCGCGATACGTCCTTTAACAATGAACCCAGCAAAGCGGGTGCAGGCTGGTTCGTGGCGGCGGACATAACGCAGTCAGCCTTTCCCCAGCTTCGCTTTCCAGCGGACGAGTTGAAGCCGAATTTCCTTCGTTCCCGGCGCGCCGGTCATATTGCGCTTCGCCATGGCCCGATCGAGGTCAAACACGCGAAGGGCATCCGCGCCGAAAGCCTTGTCCACCGACCGCAGTTCCTCCACGGTCAATTCATCCAACCGCTTGCCCGACTTTTCCGCCAGCGCCACCACTGCACCCACCGCGTGATGCGCCTGCCGGAACGGCATTCCCTTGCGGACGAGATAATCGGCGAGGTCGGTTGCGAGCAGGGCCGGATCTCCTGCCGCCATGGCGCAGGTCATTTTGTTGATCGTCACGTTTGCCAGCATGGCAGCCATCAGGCGGGTCGAGGCCCGCACCGCGTCCGCCGTATCGAAGAGCCGCTCCTTGTCCTCCTGCAAGTCGCGATTGTAGGTCATCGGCAATCCCTTCAGCAGCGTCAGCAGCGCCATGAGATTTCCATAGACCCGGCCCGTCTTTCCGCGCGTGAGCTCTGCGACGTCCGGGTTTTTCTTCTGCGGCATCAGGGAGGAGCCGGTGGTATATGCGTCGGCGATGCGGATGAAATTAAACTCGCTGCTCGCCCAGAGGATGATGTCCTCCGAAAGCCGCGACAGGTGCGCTGCGATCAAGGCGCCGGCGGCGCAGAATTCCACGGCGAAATCCCGGTCGCTCACCGCGTCCATCGAGTTCTGGGTCACCAGCGCGCGGCCTCGTCCGTCCACAAATCCGAGTTCCTTCGCCACAAATTCCCGGTCAATCGGCAACGTGGACCCGGCAATCGCCCCGCTTCCTAGCGGGCAGACATTCACGCGCTTGAAGCAGTCCGCCAGGCGCGCCTCGTCTCGTTCCAACATTTGGGCATAAGCCAGGAGATGATGCGCAAGATATACCGGTTGCGCCCGCTGCAAATGCGTGTAGCCCGGAATAATCACGCCGACATTCCTTGCGCCCAGTTCCACCAAAGAACGCTGCAATGCCATGATTTCGCCGGAAAGCGCGATGATCTCGTCCCGCAGCCACATCCGGACGTCCAACGCCACCTGGTCATTGCGAGATCGGGCCGTATGCAGCTTGGCCCCGGCGGGCACACGGCGAGTCAACTCGGCTTCGATGTTCATGTGAACATCCTCCAGCTCCGGTTTCCATTCGAACGTCCCGCCTTCGATTTCGCCCCCTATTGTGTCGAGCCCGCGCACAATCGCACGCTCCTCCGCCCTGGTCAGGACGCCGATCCGGCGAAGCATTGCCGCGTGCGCCATTGAACCGATGATGTCCTGCCGCCACAAACGCCAGTCGAACGAAATGGATTCGGTGAATTGCGCCACGTCGGCCCCGGGACCGCCCGCGAACCGCCCGCTGCGCGAGACTGGAGAACTCTTTTTCATGTTCCGTTGCCGCCGACTCTGCGTCCAACCGCCTCCAAAGTCACGCCGGAAACCGGCCCCATTCTCCTTGCCCTTCTCCTGTTTCGGTGCTTATTCTTATGCTGTTACAGGGCTCAATTTGGGTGGGTTTGCCTTTCCAAGGCCATGGTTCCTAGCTGGCATGAGAACCCGGGGATGCTGGAGCCGACAATCCAGAGGGCTGTGGAGTGTCGCTTGAACCGGCCGTTGGACCTCGCGGCCAAAGTCTTCCCTTTCCGGCGCAGATCTCATCATCCGCATTCGCCTGCTCCCACGTGAGCGCCACATAAAGGATGAATCATGCGCCCGACCCACCCACAGCCCCCGCCGGACGAAGACCGCGCCAGCACTTCCCGGCAACTTTTCATCATTCTCTGGAGCTGCGCGCTGGCGGCGACGTTTTTTGGTTTATTGGAGATGATCGCCTTGCCACAAAACGGCGGGCGATGGGTGGTAATGGCGGTCCTGACCGATTGCATCTGCGTGGGCGTCTACATTCTGGCCCGATCCGGCCGCGTGCAGCTTTCCGGCGTCCTGCTGCTGATCACGATGGGCATCATGGTCACTGGATTCGCCGCCACGGCCGGCGGCATCCGCTCACCCGCGATGATGGCCTATTTAATCTTTGTTTTTGTCGCGGGCATGCTCTTCGGCCCCCGCGCGGGGATCGCGATGGGCGGCATTTGCGCCGTGCTCGAACTGGCGCTGATTTTAGCCGAACGCTTCCATCGGCTTCCGGCCAATCAGGTGAGTCATACGCTGGTTTCTCTGTGGCTGGTGGACGTCATGTTCATTGCGCTGATCGTAAGCCTGCAATATCTGGCCACGCACACCGTTCAGGGTGCGTTGCGGCAGGCGCGAGGCGAACTGGCCGAGCGGAACCGCGCGGAACGCCGTTACGCGGATCTCGTGGCTTCGCTGGAGGCCATTGTCTGGCGAGCGGATGCGCACACATTTCAATTCAGCTTTGTCAGCCGCCAGGCGGAACGTATCCTGGGCTATCCGGTCGAGCGTTGGATTCGCGAGCCTGATTTCTGGAAAGGCCACATGCATCCCGAGGATCGCATCTGGGCGCCGGCATTTTGCGCGAAGGCCACCGCTGCGCGGGAAAGCCACGATTTCGATTATAGGATGATCGCCAACGATGGCCGCACCGTCTGGCTGCGGGACATCGTGCATGTGGTGGTTGAGGACGATGAACCCAGGGAACTGGTCGGCGTGATGATTGACATCACCGCCCACAAGCTGGCCGAGGAGGACTCGCGCCGCAACGAAGCCCGGTACCGGACGCTTTTCGAGGCGGCACAGGACGCCATTTTCCTCATGGAAGGGGATCGTTTCATCGAATGCAATCCCCATACATTGCGCATGTTCGGCTGTCTGCCCGAGCAGATCATCGGGAAAACCCCGATCAATTTTTCCCCGGCCCGGCAACCGGACGGGGGCGACTCGGCCGCGATGGCGCGGGAACGCATCCAGGCCGCCATGCTCGGAGTGAACCAACGTTTCGAGTGGCGCCATTGCCGGCTCGATGGGCACGAGTTCGACGCTGAGGTTTCGCTGACCCGGGTGGAGCTGGGCGCTGCGCCACGGTTGCTGGCCATGGTTCGCGACGTGAGCGAACGCAAGCTGGCCCAAACGCGGCTCCAGCAATCCAGCGAACAACTCCGTGCGCTCACGCTCCGTCTGCAATCATTGCGCGAGGAGGAACGCACGCATATTTCCCGGGAAATCCACGACGAACTCGGCCAGATGCTCACCAGCATCAAGATCGACCTGCGCTGCATTGAACAGGACCTGGAAAAGCTCGAACCGGCCACCGCCAATCCCATCCTCGAGCGCGCCGTTGCGGCCAGCGAAACCGCCGACACGCTCGCGCGCACGGTGCAGCGCATCGCGGCGGAATTGCGCCCGGGACTTCTCGACAGCCTGGGTCTTGTGACAGCCCTTCAGTTTGAAGCCGCACAATTCCAGGAACGCACGGGAATCATCTGCCGGCTCCAAACGCCCGACCCGGAACCCAAGCTGCCGATCGAGCTGGCCACCGCGTTCTTCCGCATTTTTCAGGAGGCGCTGACCAACGTCGTGCGGCACGCCGACGCCACCGAGGTCGTGGTCCGGTTCGAGGAGAACGAGGGCTCGCTGTTTCTGGAGGTTCGCGACAACGGCCGGGGCATCACCTCCGCTGACTTGCTGAGTCCCGAGTCGATTGGCGTGCTGGGCATGAGAGAGCGCGCGCGGCAGTTTGGAGGTGACGTCTTGTTCCAACCCGGAACGGGTGGCGGGACGGTGGTCAACGTCCGGATTCCTTCGAAACCGGAGCACATCGAGGTCGTGGCATGAATGTGTTGATTGCGGACGATCACACCGTGGTCCGGCATGGTTTGCAGGAGATCCTGAACCGCAAATTCACGGATGTGGAGGCGGTGGAAGCGAAGGATTCGCGCGAAGCGATGCAACAGTTTGGCGCGAGGCGCTGGGACCTAGTCCTGCTCGACATTAACATGCCCGGCAGAAGCGGGCTGGATGTGCTCGAGGAAATGAAACGGCTCCAGCCGCGGACGCCCGTCCTTGTGCTCAGCGCATACCCCGAACAGGAGTTCGCCATTCGCGCCATCAAGTTGGGCGCTTCCGCCTATCTGAACAAGCAGAGTGCATTTGACGAGCTGATTGCGGCGGTGAAAAAGGCGCTCGCCGGCGGCCGTTACATCACCACCTCATTGGCCGAGCGAATGGCCGACAGCCTGGGCAGCCCGGATTCCGGCGCGCCGCACGAGACGCTGTCCAACCGGGAATTCCAGGTTCTGCGCCTGATCGCTGTTGGCCGCTCGATCAAGGAGATCGCCGCGGAATTGAACTTGAGCGAAAAGACCATCGGCACCTATCGCGCGCGCATCTCGGAGAAGATCGGATTGTCCACCAACGTTGAACTCACGCGTTACGCGCTCCAGCACAATCTGGTGGATTGAACGGTTCGTATCGGGCGCAGAATCGTGTCGGGTAAATGCCTGACAGGACATTTCGCGCCGCCCCTACGTGTATTTTAGGTTTTCTCCATCTGGCGCGCCTTGGTATCGAGCGTAACCTGTGCCCATGAGAAAGGAACTGAGTTCCATCGTTACTGTGCCGATCACGCGCTGGCAAACCGTCAGGTGGCCCGCCCTCGTCGGCTCCGAACTGCCGATCATCCGCCCCGACGAACTCGTTCCCGCAGCAGCCCAGTCCAAATTGGCCCCGGCCCCGCGCCGCGCGGCTGCTGCATGGAGCAGACGATGATGTTCGTTGCGGCCCGGTCGTAAAGGATTTGCGGTATTTTCAGTTCATCCGGCAGATGCTTCCCGAAGTGCTTTTTCAGAGTTCTCTCCAGCCTGATTGCCGTTCGAGGAGTAAATCAATTTTGATCTTATGCAGATGTTAAGCACAGAAGCAACAGCCGCCGCCGGCAAAGTCAAACAACCGGCCGGGGGTCCATTGAGAATCCTGGTCGTGGACGACCACGCGATCGTCCGCCAGGGCATCCGGACGCTGCTCTTGCGCGAATTTCCACAAGCGGTGTTTGGCGAAGCCGGCGACGGGCAGGAAGCCCTTCAAATTGCCCAAGCGGAAAAGTGGGACCTGGTGCTCCTCGACATCAATCTGCCCGGCCGCAGCGGAATTGAGGTTCTTCATGAACTGGTTGTGGTCCGGCCCGGGTTGCCCGTCCTCATGCTCACGATGTACCCGGAGCGCCAGTACGCGATGCGCGTACTGAAGGCCGGCGCTGCCGGATATGTCACCAAGGACCTCGTTGCCAACGAAGTGGTGGGCGCCATCAAAACGGTGATCGCGGGAGGGCGTTATGTCAGCTCCTCATTGGCGGAGGCACTCGCTGAAAATCTGAATTCTCCTCCGCTGCCGCATCACGAAATGCTTTCCGACCGCGAGGACCGCGTTCTCCGCCTGCTGGCGCAAGGCCATAGCGTCAAGGAAATCGGTTTCGAACTCTCGCTCAGCGTCAAAACGGTGAGCACTTATCGCACCCGCCTGTTGAAGAAACTCCGGCTGAAAAACAACGCCGAGATCATCCGTTACGCGCTGCTCCACGGCCTCGTGGATTGAGAACTGCCAGCGGTTCGGCGGCCCCGCCCGACAGCGCAAAAAATGGTTGTGGGGTGCATACCCCATTACATTGTGGGGTGGCGAACCCATAGTGGGGACTAGTCGTGAAAGCATGAGCACACTGGTCACCCGAGCTTGTGAAAATCGGCTGTACGAGGCAGCGCCCAAGGCAGCGGCGCCACCCATTGCCAGCCCTTTCCGTGCGGCCAAACCCGCTCTTGGCCCTTTCCGGCCCCGGCTCTCACTCGAATTCCGCGCCTCGCCTTTGCTGCGATACGCTCTCGCGATTCTGGCGGTGGAAATCGCCATGCTCGTGCGCGTACCGTTGGACCCTGCGCTCGGCGACCGCACGCGATTTGCCATGTTCCTGGCTGCCGCCGTCGTCAGCGCCGGACTGTGCGGCTGGAGATCAGGCCTCCTCGCCCTGGTCCTGGGAATTTTTGCGGGAGATTATCTCTATACATTCTCGGACCCGATCTTTGGCCCGTTGGCGCCGCGTCCGGGAGGATTTTATCTCGTGTATTTTGCCGTGGGTGGGGCAGCGATTTGCCTCATTGAAGCGCAACGCATCGCCCGGCACCGCACAGAGTCCGCACTGCGGCGAGTGCGCGCGGAAATCGTCGAGCGTCAGGCCGCGGAGGCGGAGCGCCGCCAACTCGTCGTGGAACTCGAGGCGGAGCGGGCGCGACTGGCCGACAGCGAGGAACGGTATCGTTCACTTTTCGAGCAGAATCCCGACGCCGTCTTCACGCTGGATTTGCAAGGCCGGTTCATGACTTTCAATCCTGCCGCCCTGAAATTGTGCGGTTACTCCCCCGACGAAGTGCGCAATCTTTCCTTCACCAACCTCATTCCTCCCGAAGGCGGGGAGGATGCGCTGCGCCACTTTGCCCTCGCGCTTTGCGGGGAACCGCAGGTGCTCGAGACGGTGTTGGTCACCAAGGATGGCCGCTGGCTCGACCTGTCGGTCACGGGCGGCCCGATATTGGTGCAGGGCGCGGCGGTTGGAGTGTTCGCGATTGCGACCGACATTACGGAACGCAAGCGCGCGCAGGCCTGCCTGGCCGCCTTCTCGCATCTCGGCCAGAAATTGAGTTCCGCAACCACGCAGGTGGAGGCCGCCCGCAGCCTCGCGGATGCGACCGTCGAATTGTTCGGCTGGGACGCGTTTGGCTTGAGCCTCTGCTCGGTCGAGGACAATTGGTTTCGGCCCATCCTCCACTCCACGACCCTTGAGGGCCAGCGCGCGGAAATGCTGCCGCTTGGTTTGGAAACCGGAATTCCCGCCGGCGTCCGGCGCGTCCTCACTCAAGGCCCCGAGCTGGTGCTGAAGAGCGATCCTTCTGCGCCGCTGCCCGAATTCGTGCCGCTGGATGATCCCACTCGGCGTTCGGCTTCGCTGATGTTTGTGCCGATCCGCTGGAAGGCGAGGAGCATCGCAGTGTTGTCGGTCCAAAGCTGCCGTCCCCAGGCATACACTCACAAGGATCTTTTGATTTTGGAAAGTCTCGCCGGGTATTGCGGCGGCGCACTGGAGCGCATCTGCGCGCAGGAAGCGGTCGCCTCGCTGCAATCGGACCTTGAGCGGCGCGTGCAGGAGCGCACCGAACAATTGTCGGCCGCCAACCAGGAGCTGGAGGCGTTCTGCTACTCGGTTTCGCACGACCTCCGCGCGCCGCTGCGGGCGATTTCCGGTTTTACCCGGATGCTCGCGGGCACCAACGAGGATCACCTTGATGAGGAGGGCAGGGACTGCCTCAACCGCGTCATTCAATCCAGCCGCGAGATGGATCGGCTGATCGAGGATCTCCTGCACCTTTCACGCATTTCGCGGGGCGACATGCATCGCCAATTGGTTGATATCAGTGCGATGGCGCGCGCGATTGCCGGCAATTTGCAAGCGGCAGAGCCTTCGAGGTCCGTCGAAATCAGCATCGCGCCCGGCCTCACCGCGCAGGGGGACGCGCGTTTGCTGCGGATCGCGCTGGAAAATCTTCTCAACAATGCGTGGAAGTTCACGGGCCGGAAGCAGGTTGCGCGCATCGAGCTGGGACGCGAATCCACGAAGGAGGGACCGGCTTACTTCGTCCGCGACAACGGCGCGGGATTTGAGATGGAATACTCGGGCAAACTGTTCATGCCGTTTCAGCGGTTGCACACAACGGCGGAGTTTCCGGGGCACGGCATCGGCCTTGCGACGGTGCAGCGTATTGTGAACCGGCATGGCGGAAGGATCTGGGGCGTGGGCCAGACGGGGCACGGAGCGACGTTTTACTTCACCCTGGCCGCATGACAATTGGAAACGGTTCCCACCGGCGCGAGGGCGTGAATGGCGGGATGGGGTACTTGCCCCGGTTGCGCGTTTGGGGTTGTTTGGGCGCAAATCTTTTATCTGGGATTCGGCTTGCGAAAACCGTCGTGAGTCGCGTTGGTTTTAGGGTGCACGTGTGATACAGTGACGTTCGAAGATGACTGGATGACAACATGAGCCGACCGATTCGAGTGCTGCTGGTGGAGGATTCTGAATACGACGCCGCATTGCTTTTAATGGAACTTCGCCAAGGCGGCTATGATCCCACTTGCGAACGGGTCGAATCCGCGGACGAAATGATGGCCGCTCTGGATCGCGGCCCGTGGGATGTTGTAATCGCCGATTACGTGCTCCCGCGCTTCAGCGGGCCGGCTGCATTGAAGCTTCTGCAGCGGCGTGGGTTGGATCATCCCTTCATCATTGTTTCCGGGCACATCGACGAGGACACGGCGGTGGCTTCGATGAAGGCGGGCGCTCACGATTATGTAATGAAGGATCGTTTGACGCGCCTTGTCCCCGCCATCGAACGCGAGATGGAGGAGGCCAAAGTCCGTCACGCCCGGCGTCAATCGGAACAACAATTCGCCCGCGAACAGGCGTTCCGGCGCACGATCGAGGATTCCATTCCCTCCGGCATCGCCGCGGCTGAGCGCAATGGGCGGCTCACCTATGTGAATCCGGCCTTCTGCCAACTGGTCGGTTGGAGCGAAAGGGATTTGATCGGTGCAACTCCGCCGTATCCATTCTTTCCGCCCGAACATCAGGAATCACTGATGGCCTCGCTTGCGCCCATTGCCGAGGGCCGTGTCCCGGCCGAGGGCTTCGAACTTCCCTTCCAGCATCGCAGCGGGCGCAATTTTGATGTGTTGCTGCTCTCCAAGCCGCTCCTCGACAACAAGGGCGCCGTGGCTGGCTGGCTGGCTTCGGTCACGGACATCACCGCTCGCAAGGAGGCCCAGGACGCCCTGCGGCGCGCGCATGATGAATTGGAGCAGCGCGTTCGTGAGCGGACTGCCGACCTGCGAACCGCCAATGCCAGCCTCGAAGCGGCGATGCACGAACGCCAGCGGCTCGAGCATGAGTTGCTGGAAATCACCGAGAAGGAGCGTCGCCGCATCGGGCTCGATCTCCACGACGACCTTGGCCAGAAGCTCACCGGCCTGACCCTGATGGTGAAGGGGCTGGAGGTGAATCTCCGCAAAAAGAATCTTCCTGAGACAGCCGATGCGGCGAAGATTTCCGCGCTGCTTCACCAGGCGGTGGTTCATGCCGGCGGTCTTGCGCGGGATCTCGCGCTGGGCGAACTCCAGCAGGACGACCTGCCCGCCGCACTGCGCGAACTTGCGGCCAATGCCGAGCATCTCTTCTCGATTGCCTGTTGCTTCAAAGCCGAAGGAAAGATTCCCCGCCTGGAACGCAGCCGGTTGACGCAATTTTATAAGATCACCCAGGAAGCGGTCACCAACGCCATCAAGCACGGCAAAGCCACGCAAGTGACAGTCAGCGTCGTCGGCGAGCCGGACCGTCTTGTCCTCACGATCCGCAATAACGGCCTGCCATTTCCGTCAATGATCGACCGCAACAAGGGGATGGGCTTGCGGATCATGAATTATCGGGCGAATGTCATCGGCGCCTCGCTCGACATCAAGCCCGGGCGACCCGACGGAACGCAGGTGATCTGCTGTCTGCCCCTGCCTGTCACCCCGGCCCGCAATGGCGGCGATTCCGGGAAAAACGGCAATGGCATCCATGCCGTCCCCGATTCCAACCTCCAGCCAGTCAATCGTCTGGCGCGCAAGAAACCCGCCCGCAAAAAATAGTTGCCCTGCGACCAATTGCCGGGAAGGTTATTTGCCTTTATGGCATTGGTTCAGGTGCACCCAATACTGATGGCGGAGGACGATGAAAACGACGTCTTCTTTGTCGAACGAGCCTTCCGCCAATCGCAAGTTCTAAATCCCCTTCAGCGTGTCAAGGACGGCGAGGAAGCCATCGCGTATTTGAAAGGCGAGCGATGCTTCGCCGACCGGGCCCAGTATCCCTTGCCCCATCTGATGTTACTTGACCTTAAGATGCCGCGCAAAAATGGGTTTGAGGTGATCCAATGGATCCGGCAGCAACCCGGACTGAAGCGCCTTCCGATAGTTGTCCTCACCTCTTCGAAGGAGGACCCGGACGTCAACCGGGCCTATGAGCTTGGCGCCAACACCTATCTCGTCAAACCTGTGAAATTCGAGGGACTCGTGGACATGATGAAGGCGCTCAATCTCTACTGGCTGATTCTCGCCGAGAAACCGAGCGTCGTTCCCTGAGCTTCCGGGAGGACATCACTGGCGCGAACTTCGTCAGTTATTTTTTCCAGCGGAGAGCGGATTCAAAACGGGATGGCCGGCGGCGCGCTGGCTGCGGGCGATGGCCTTGGTGATGAATTCCTTGGCCTGGGAAACTGCAGCCGGCAATTTCTGCCCAAGCGCGAGGAACCCGGTGATCGCGGCGGAATAGGTGCAGCCTGTGCCATGAGTGCGCAGGTGTTTGATGAAGGGAGCGGTTAGGAGCAATTCGGTGTGGCCATCGTAGAAAATGTCGGCGGCTTCGCGCACGTTTTTAAGGTGGCCGCCCTTCACGAGAGCCGCGCAGCCGAAGCGCCGATGAATTTCGTGCGCGGCGAAGCGCATATCGTCGATCGAAACAAGCCGGCGACCAACAAGGAGGGATGCTTCGTCCAGGTTTGGAGTCACCAGCGCAGCGCGGGGGAGGAGTTGGTCACAAATTGAGCGGACAGCGCCCGGCGATATCAGGCGGGCGCCGCTGGTGGAAACCATCACTGGGTCGACGACGAACGGAGGCCGGTTTCGCCGGGCAAAAAAGTCGGCAACGACGCGGACAATCGCGGCGGAAGGGAGCATGCCGGTCTTGGCAGCGTCGGGGGGAAGTTCTTCGAACATGGCCTCGAGTTGGCGGCGCACGAGATCTGGACCAGCCGCCTGGGCGCCGATGACTCGCCGTGGGTTTTGGGCCGTAATGGAGGTGATGGCGGATGTGCCGTGGACGCCGAGAGCGGCGAAGGTTTTGAGATCGGCCTGTATGCCGGCGCCTCCGCCACTGTCGGAGCCGGCAATGGTGAGGGCGATTGGGAGCGTGGAGCGCTTCGGCATGGAAAGAGTATAAGGGAACTTGGACGGATGTCAGGTGTGGAGGGACCGAAGGCATTAGGCGACCCACTCCCGGCCAAAGGTAGTGGCTTGACGGGGGTTTTGGGTCTGGTAGGGTGGCGAAGATGCATTCAAGCAGCCTTAACTTTGAGCGCAGCTTTACGGGCTGGTTTTACTTTCGCCCGGGAGGCTGGCGTGTGCGGCTGCGCTAGTCACCAAAAACCCCCAAGCCAGCCGCAGGTCGCCCCTGCGGTTTTTTTGTGGTGACCCCGGCAGAACCAACAATCGACGTATGATCATTGTCCTCAAACCGAAGATTTCAAAGAAAGACGAAGCGACCGTCATTCGGGAGATTAAGAAACTGGGCTACAAACCGCATGTCATGCGGGGCGTGGCGCGCACGGTGATCGGCGCAATCGGCGACGAACTCACGCACCAGACGCTGGAGAGTCTGCCGAGCCTGTTCCCGAATGCAGTCGAAAGCGTAATGCCGGTGCAGAAACGTTATAAGTTCGTCAGCCGCGAGGCGCACCCGGCAAATTCGCACGTTACCGTGCGGGGAAATGTCATTGGCGGGAAGAAACTCCAGGTGATGGCCGGCCCCTGCTCGGTGGAGAGCGAGAAACAACTTTTGACGGCGGCGCACGCGGTGAAGAAAGCGGGCGCGACGATCCTGCGCGGCGGGGCGTTCAAGCCGCGGACCTCGCCGTACGAATTCCAGGGGCTTGGGTTGAAGGGATTGAAGCTTTTGGACAAGGCGCGGCGGGAGACGGGACTGGGGATCATCACGGAATTGCTATCCGAGGACCACGCGGAGATGGTGGCGGAGTTCACGGACATCATCCAGATCGGGGCGCGCAATGCGCAGAACTTCCAGTTGCTGATCGCGGCGGCGCGGACGGGGAAGCCGATTTTGTTGAAGCGCGGGCTTTCGATGCGGATCGAGGAATGGCTGCTGGCCGGCGAGTATGTGCTGTCGAACAACAATCCGAACCTGTTGTTTTGCGAGCGCGGGATACGGACGTTCGAGACTTATACGCGCAACACGCTGGATCTCTCGACGATTCCGATCATCAAGAAGGAGTCGCACATGCCGATCGTGATCGACCCGAGCCAGGGCGCTGGGCGCGCGGACCTGGTGATGGCGATGTGCAAGGGCGCGGTGGCGATGGGAGCGGACGCGCTCTTGATCGAAGTGCACCCGAACCCGGCGGAGGCATGGAGCGACGCGGCGCAGCAGTTGTCGCTGGAATTGTTTGCGAAACTGATGGAGGACTTGAAGCCGTTCATTGCGGCGGCGGGACGCGAATAAGTTGCGGATTGAGGGTAGGGAAGAGATTGCCCGATATCGTGGATCGCGGCTGGCTTGTGAAATAGACGCCACCTCTCGCGCATTTCATGGCGTAGCGTTAACTCGCGGGCAGGATCGCTCAGCTTCCGGCGGCGATTTTGCGGCGCCAGCCGAGGCGGTGGAAGAGGAGGGAACCGATTTCAAGTGCGGGCGGCACTTTGAACCAGACGGTGAGACCCCAATAGATCACGCTGGCGACAGTCATGGGAACGAAGACTGAGCCGAGTCGCTGCCAGAAGGCGGCGTGCCCGATGTTTCCGTCCCACCAATGACTGAGAATCCAGGAGATTACGCCAGCGACTGCCACAGCGCCGGCCATGTGGAAGACCGGTTTCTCAAGCATCTCGAGCTTGAGACTGCCCAACTTGCGGCGCAGCGCGTAGAAGAGGAGGCAGGTGTTGCAGATGGCGCTGGTGCTGTTGGCGATGCCAAGACCGCCCTGGCGCAACGAGCCGACCAGGAGGATGGCAATGGCGATGTTCACGCCGAGACAGAAAATGCTGATCTTCATGGGAGTCTTGGTGTCCCCGAGCGCGTAAAAGGCGCGGGCAAGGATGTTCGAGAGCGAGAAGGCGAGCAACCCGGGCGCGAGGCAGGTGAGCGCGAAGGCCGCGCGGTGGGTGGATTCGGCCGTGAATTTGCCGTGCTCGAACAGCAGCCGGATCATCGGGCCCGCCAGCGTGAAAAGCAGCATGGCGGCGAGAGCATTTATGAACACGATGTGGTCGAGGCCGTGGTTCAGGGTGGATTTGAATTCGTTATATTTTTTTTCCGCGGCGAGGCCCGAGAGCGTGGGAAGCATGTAGGTGGCGAGCGAAATGCCGAAGACGCCCTGCGGCAGTTCGAGGAGGCGGATGGCGTAATTGAAGGACGCGACGATCGTGGGATCCACCCAGAAGGCGACTCCCTGGGTCATGACGACATTGAGTTGAAACGCAGCCACGCCGATCGTGCCGGGGATCATCTGTCGGACTACGCGGCGGACGGTGGGCTCATTCCAGGGCGAGACCCAGTAGTAGCGAAAGCCCTGTCCGCGCAGGGAGGGCAACTGGAAGGCGGCCTGCGCGATGCCGGCAACGATTACCCCGAAGGCGAGGGCGAATATCTGTTCCTGCAACGTGTGGCCCATGTGCGGGGCGAGGAACAGAACGGAGGCGATCATGACCGTGTTCATGACCAGCGCGCCGCTGGCGGGGATGAAGAAATGGCCGCGCGCGTTGAGCATGCCCATGAACACCGCCGTGAGGCAGATCAGGAGCATGTAGGGGAACATGATGCGCAGGAGCCTGAGCATGAGCTCGGTGTTGCGCGGGAAGGAATGGAAAGTGAGCGCGACAGAGATGACGATGATCGCCAGGACCACCACGATGGAGGCGGTGACCAACAGGCCGGAGATGACGGCGTTGGCGGCGCGCCACATTTCAGCTTCGGAGGCGGTCTTTTCCTTTTCCTTGAAAATGGGGATGAAGGAGGCGGTCAGGGCGCCCTCGCCAAGAAGGCGACGGAAAAGGTTCGGGATGGTGAAGGCGAGCTGGAAAGCGCCGGCGACCCATTCGTCGCCCATGAACCCGGAATAGACCATCTCGCGAAGCATGCCCATCACGCGGCTGGACATGGTCGCGGCGGCCATTGCGCCGGAGGATTTGAGCATCTGCGACATTGAACGATCAGTTTACGGTGAAATGGAAAAAGTGAAATCAGGAAGTGATTGACGGGACAGATTCTTCAACCGCGAATTCCGCATGCGGTGGACATAAACGCGCCACCTCTCCCCCATTCCATCGCGGAGAGGGAGAAAGAGGCTTTGGGTTATTGAGGAGGACTTTGCTTTGAAGGTCATCGAGCCGCATGCAGTACTTGCGGAGGCGGTTCAGAACTCAAATTCCTCCTCGTCGCGGGCGAAGGTGAAGGGGACGCCTTTGAGGAGGCGGGCGGCGACCTGGCGGGTGCGCTTGAGATTGGCCCAGAACGGACGGGCGAGATGGGTGAACACGATCCGTTTGATGGGGCGGCCGCTCAGATAACGAAACAACGCCTCGGGACTGAAATGGGCCACTTCACAGACGAGCAGATCGAGCGGCCTTTGCAAAAGCGGGGCGAGGTCCTCGGGGCGGCCAAGATCGGCGCTGTGGCCCACGCGGATGCGGCCGGATTCGATCAGGAAACAAAAGGCCTGGAACTTTTGCGGATACTTCCTTTGAAACGCAAGGCGGAGTTGATCGAGATGCGATGAATGAAAAGGCGTGACCCGCACATTCCCGGCGGTGACGGGACGGCGGAGTCGCAACGGTTCGAAGCGGAGTTTGAATTGCAGCAACTCGGGATAGATCATGCCGGCCTGCTGCATTTGCTGGATGGGCTTGATGCCATCCGCGGGCATGTGGACGGTGAGCGGCTTGGTGCGGCGCTCAAGCCAGAGCCCCTGGAGAAACATGAAGAAGCCGCCGGTGTGATCCGAATGCAGATGGGAGATGAACAGGCGGTCGAAGTCGTCGTAGCCCCAACCGGAAGCCGCGTAGGTCCGGCTGAGGCCTTCGCCGCAATCCATCAGGATGGCCGTTTTGCCGAAGCGATAGAGGAAGGAACTGTGGTTGCGGTCGGCGCATGGCCAGCCATCCCCGACTCCAAAGCACTTTAAAGAGAACTTGCCCATTTAATCACGATGCCGGCCGCGTCGTGAGCGGGATGCTACCGTTGAACCCCGCCCGAGGCAAGCCAAAGAGCTGAAAAATAGCAGGAAACAGGCCAAAATCAGGTATTTGGCGCGGTTTCCCCGGCCAGAGCCGGGTTGCGGTAGTGGATGATTTTGAAGTCGGGCCGGTCAAGGATTTCGTCTGTCCACTCGAAAAGATGCTCGAATGCCGGCATGAAGGCGTCACCGTCCACCGTGCGTTTGACGAGAGTGAGGTAGAGGTCCGAACAAAGAGGCAGCGCCTGTTGATAGATTTGCGCGCCGCCGCAGATGAATACCTGGCGGGACTCGGCGGCCGGATTGATCTGGTCGAGCGAGGAAACGGTCCGGACGCCGGGATGCTGGAAATGCGAGCGGCTGAGGACGATTGTCTCACGATTGGGCAGTGGCCTGCCAATGGAGTCAAAGGTCTTCCGCCCCATGACCAGGATGTGACCGGTGGTGGTCTGCTTGAACCATTTGAAATCCTCGGGCAGATGCCAGGGAATGCGGTTACCCTGCCCGATCACCCGGTTCTCGGACATGGCGGCGATGGCTTTGAAATGGTTCATGTCACGGCAAACACGGAGTTATGTATGCAGGGGGCAGGAAAAGAGGCAATGAGTTTCGACTCGCAGGCACGGCTCCAGGCGGGATCTGATGCAACTACCAAAATCTCTTTCGGCTGATGAACTCGGCCGGTTGCCGCCTCCACTCCTCACAAGCAGAAAACCGGGCTCAAAAACCCGGGTAGGAAACCTTCAAACTTCCCCGATCCACTTCCGATCCTCCCACACCGCCTTGAGCGACGTGAGATTGCGGCGATCGAGGATGTTCTTCATCGCGGCGATGGGTTTGCCGCGCTTCAAATTCGTCCAGGCGTCATTCGCGCTGATGGCCACGAACTGCAGCACGCTGGGATCGCGATAGCAATCGATCATGCACCGCGTGCAACCGTCGCGGATGAGCTTCGACTCGTCGAACTCATAAATGTTGCACATCGGCTTTTCCCAGAAATGACACCGATACAGGTTCAGGTTCCAATCGAGGTAGAAATACTTGTGCCCGCCCAGGCAGCCGAATTTCTCAGGCTCCTTTTTCAGGTGACGCTGCATTTCGCTCAAGGACTCTGTGGGATTCACCACCGGAAACCCGCTGCGCGCCTTCATCTGCTTGATCTTCTCGAACACGCCGATCAACTCCTCGGTGCGATAATTCACCAGGCTCGAATCGCTGAAACTCAGGTAACTCGACGCCAGCGACGTCAACGGATAGCTGAACGTGCAGCTCTTGAACCCGAGGGTCTTCAGGAAGTCCGGCAATTTCTCGTAATCATCAATCAGCTTGCTCGCCGTCACGCTTGCCGTGGTCTGGATCCCAAGTTCCTCAAACACCTCGTTCGCGTGCTTGATCTTGCGGCAGACATCGGGAAGCCCGCGGTTCTTTTCATGCTTCGCCACTTCGTGCGAGTCGATCGACATGATCACGCTGCTGAGCCCATCGCTCGCCAGGTCGCGCATGTTCTGGTCGGTCCACAGCGATCCGTTGGTGCAGATCATCGGGTGGATGCCCGATTCCGCCGCGTAACGCACCATAGCCCGCAGTTCCCGGTGCACCAGCGGCTCGCCGCCCACGAACAGCAGGTAGCCGATGTGATTGCGCACGGCGATATCAATAACATCCCGCGCCTCCTTCAACGTCACGCTGCGGCGCTGCTTCGGGTCGAACCGATCCACCGCAAACCCGCAAAAGTCGCATTTGGCGTTGCAGATGTTGGTGATCGCAAACTGCAAATAACCCGGCCCGCCATGGTCCAGCACCTCGCGGAACAATTGCCACGTTCCCTTGCGCGGCTTGGTGACCGGTTTCGAGAAATCCACCGGCGATTCAGCCGGTGCGATCTTCGCTTCGGGTTGGTTGTCGGTTACAGCGCTCATCCTGCCTTCGCTTCCGGGCAATCGCAAATCACATCCTGTCTCACGGACTAGGCTGCCGCCGGAGCCGCAGCCGCCGCGGCCGACTTCGAAGCCGCCAAGTCGCTGCGCCGTTGCGCCATGCTCTTGAAGAACTCATAGCCTTCGCGCAGGCGGCGCACGCAAACGTCCTTGTCCTCAAGCATGGTCTTGATGATGCGCAGGATCGGTTTTGGGCGCAGGTAGTAGCGGTGATAAAACTTCTCCACGCTCTCGAAAATTTCGTCCTTGCTCAGGCCCGGATACTCGAGGGCGCTTTGCTGGAAGCCGTCGCCTTCCACCAGGTCGGTCTTGTCCTTCTTGGTGAACCAGCCGTTCATGCGCGCCATGTCATACAATTCCGTGCCCGGATACGGCGCGGCCAGCGAAACTTGCAGCGAAAACACGTCCAGTTCCTGCGCGAAACGGATCGTGTTCTCGATCGTCTCCCGCGTCTCGACCGGCAGGCCGAGAATGAACGTGCCGTGGATCACCACGCCCGCCTGATGGCACGCCTTGGTGAACCGGCGCATCTCATCCATGGTCACGCCCTTCTTGATGCGCGTGAGGATGTCGTCGTTCCCGCTCTCATAACCGACCAGGAACAGTCGCAGCCCATTGTCCTTGAAACTTTTTATCGTGTCGTAATCCAGGTTCGCCCGGCTGTTGCAACTCCACGTCAATCCCAGCGGCCCCAGCTTCTTCGCGATCTCCCGCGCGCGTGGCAGGTTGGCGGTGAAGGTGTCGTCGTCGAAGAAAAACTCGCGCACCTGCGGGAAGAGCTTCTTCATGTAGGCCATTTCGTCGGCCACATTCTGCGGCGAACGCACGCGATACTTGTGCCCGCCGATCGTTTGCGGCCACAGGCAGAACGTGCACTGCGCCGGGCAACCGCGCCCGGTGTATAGGCTCACGTAGGGATGCAGCAGGTAGCCGATGTAATATTTCTCGATCTGGAGGTCGCGCTTGTAGACGTCCGCCACCCACGGGAGCGTGTCCATGTTCTGGATCATCTCGCGCTCCTTGTTGTGAATAATCTTCCCTTCCTTGTTGCGGAACGACAACCCGTCCACCGTCTCCAGCGGCCGGCCCTCGGCAACTTCCTTGCAGGTAAAATCAAATTCCTTGCGCCCCACCCAGTCGATCGCCGGCGACGCCTTCAGCGTCTCGGTCGGCAGCACTGCGGCGTGCGCGCCGACAAATCCGATCTTCGTGTCCGGCCTTTGCGCCTTGATCGCCTCCGCCACCTTGCAATCGTTCTTCAACGACGGCGTGCTGGTGTGGATGATGACGTGCTCGTAATCCTTTGCGATCCGCAGGCACTCGTCCTTGCCGACGTCATGCGGGGGGCAATCCAGCAATTTCGCGTCGGGAACCAACGCCGCCGGCTGCGCCAGCCACGTGGGATACCAAAAACTCGTCACCTCGCGCCGCGCCTGATACCGCGAACCGGCGCCGCCGTCAAAACCGTCAAACGACGGTGGACTTAAAAACAGGGTCTTCATCGCCATATTGCTTCTGATTAATGCAAAATTCCCGCCTGCGCGGGTGGAAATATACTCCGGAAACGGCCCGCCGATACCCTAACGAATCCCGGGCCGCCTAAACGTCCTTCTTGGTGATCTTCGCCAGCAACTCGTCGCGCTGGGTCGTATCGCCTGTGCCACAACTGCCGCCGCCCGTGCTCTCCTCCTTGCGGGAGAAGACCGATTGCGCGCCGTTCATGGCTGCGCGCGGCGAATTGATCGCGGCCTTGGCCTCCGCCAGATGCCCCTTCCCGATGGACATGCCGTTGAAAGCATGCACCTTCACGCCTTCGCGATAGGGCTTCGGCTTCGGGCTGAAATTGTACTTGAAGTTCTTCCAGTTGTCGCTCGGCAGGGATGAAAGCGCCCCGCTCGGATCATACCCGCAGTGGACCATGCAATTCTCGCAACGCGGATCGCGCGCGACGCCGTTGACCACGCCGTACTTGTTCCAATCCACCTTCTCGAGCATTTCGTGGTAGCCCGCGTAATGCCCGTCGGTCATCAAATAACACGGCGCCTTCCAGCCCTTGATATTCCGGGTGGGAATCGCCCAGGCCGTACACGTCAACTCGCGCTTGCCGGCCAGGAACTCCTGGTAAACCACCGTGCCAAATATCGTGAAGCGGTGGCCCCATTCCTGGATCTTCGCAAATTTTTCCTTGGTCATCGCCCGCGTTAGGAAGAAATCCTCCGGACGCTTGTTCAATCGCGTGACCATGTCCTTCTTCGCCGCGTCGTATTCGTATCCCGGCGAGATCGTGTGGCCGTCCACTTCGAGCGAGGAGAAGTACTCGAACATCTGCTCGATTTCCTTCATGTCGGTCTCTTTATAGACCGTCGTGTTCGTGGCCACCTGGTAGCCGAGCAACTTGGCCATCTTGATCGCCTCAACGCATTCCTTGAACACTCCCTCGCGTTCAACGATCAGATCGTGCGTGTATTCGAGGCCATCCACGTGAACGTTCCAATACATCCACTTCGTCGGACGAATCACCGGCCGGCCATCGCTCTTGCCCTTGCGGATGGTCTCAGCTTCCTTGTCCGTGATCAATTTGTCCGCGAGCAGCTTGGTGATGGTCGGTTCCTGTTCCGCGTTGTAAATCGCGGCCAGGTAATCGCGCATTTTCTTGCGCATGAACATCCCGTTCGTGCACACGTAAACGATGCGGCCTTGTTCGAGGATTCCGTTGACCAGTTCCTCGATCTTCGGATAAATCAGCGGCTCGCCCCCGCAAATGGAAACCATCGGCGCGTCGCATTCGGTGGCCGACGCCAGGCAATCCTCCAGGGACATCATGTCCTTGAGACTGGTGGAATATTCCCGGATGCGCCCGCAGCCGGTGCAGGTGAGATTGCAGGTATGCAACGGCTCCAGTTGCAACACCATGGCGAATTTTGGGGTGCGCGCCAGTTTGTGTTTGACGATATGACGCGCGATCTTCGCCGTCAGGGCCAGGGGGAAGCGCATGGTAGTTGTTGGTTATTGAATTTGAGCTACTTGCTTGACAGGCTCGGATTGCGGCAGGGTGCCGTTGGACGGTCGCGTGTCAGGTTCAGCTTTCATCAAACCAGGCAGAAAGAACGAAGCAGGGGAAACGCTGTGGGAGGCTGTGATGCCTCCGCAACCCGCCCCAACCATCAGAATCAACGCCGGAATCATTGCCAACCGCAGGTATTTACAATTAAATCGCATCTAAGCACTTCAGTATAATTTGGGTCATGATGTTAGCAATACTTAATTTCTGGGGTTCTGAACCTACTGAACGACGCCAAAATCCTTGCAAAATCGCGCTTTCCATCGCGCGACTGGCAGTTTTCCTGACGTTACTCACCCCAGTTGGAGCGGCTTTTGCACAGGATGGTTCAATCTCCACCTCCGCCTCCAATTATACCGTATTTGCCCGGAGGGCGGAACAGGCGTTCCAAACCGCCCGCACCCGCTTCCAAGACTCCACCAACGACGCCGAAGCCGAATGGCAGTTTGGCCGCGCTTGTTTTGATTGGGCCGAGTTCGCCACCTCCAAGGCCCAGCGCGCACAGATCGCCCAGCAAGGCATTGCCGCCTGTCGCGCGTTGCTCATCCGCGATACCAATTCCGCGCCCGGCCATTATTACCTCGCCATGAACCTCGGCGAACTGGCAGAGACGAAAGGAATCGGCGCATTCCGGCTCATTTCGGAGATGGAAGCCGAATTCAAGACCGCCTCGCGGCTCGATCCGCACCTCGATTATGCCGGCCCTGACCGCAGCCTCGGAATGCTCTATCACGAGGCACCCGGCTGGCCCGCGAGCATCGGCAGCAAAGCCAAGGCCAGGCAGCATCTCCTGAAAGCCGCCGAACTTGCTCCCAATTATCCGGATAATCTCCTCACTCTCATCGAAGCGGAACTGGACTGGGGCAACCACAAGGCGGCCCAGCATGAGTTGTCCCAGCTCGAAGAACTCTGGCCGGCCGCTCAAAAGCAATTTGCCGGGCCGCAATGGGAGTCGCTGCAAGCTCAATGGCAGGCGCGCCTGAACACCATTCGTAAAAGACTGAGCGGCGGTTCGCGAAAATCGACTGAATCACCCCGGGACAAGGAGTGATTTCGGCTCCCCTTCAGACCGCTACAATCGCCGTCCAACTGCCCGCTCCAAATTTTGCCTTGAGCTTCTCCACTGTCTGCTCGGCCACGCCCCTATCAGCGAAGAGCGCGAAAGTTGTCGAACCACTCCCGGACATGAGCGTGGCCGCCGCGCCATTCGCCCGAAAAAATTCCTGGAACAACGCCAGCAACGGATACTTCTCCAGCGCGGGCGCCTCCAGCGAGTTGTAAAACGCCGCGCCGGCTTTCGTCAGGCTATCGCCTTCGAGCAGCGCCAGCAATTCCTTCGCCCGGCCCGGCCGCCCATTCAATGCCTCGGGAAAGCGCTTGAGATTTTGATACGCCCACGCCGTCGAAATCCCAAAACCGGGATGCACCAGCACCAGCGTGACGCCGTGCAACGCCGCAAAGGGCGACAGCGACGTAATGTGCTCGCCGCGCCCGGCCGCCAGCGCCGGTCCGGTTTGCAGGAAGAACGGAATGTCCGAGCCCAATTTCGCCGCCAGCTCGTGCAACCGGGCGCCTGCGAGCGGCTGACCAAACAATTCATTCAAGCCAAGCAACGTGGTGGCCGCGTTGCCGCTGCCGCCGCCCAAACCTGCCGCCAGCGGGATGCGTTTTTCCAGGCGGATGCTCACGCCTTCCCTGACGGTTGCCGCCTCCAGAAACGCCGCCGCCGCCCGATACACCAGGTTCTGGGAATCAGTGGGCAACTCGGGATGGCTGCATGTCAGTGTGATGCCAGTTCCACCCCGCGCGAATGTGAGCCGGTCAAACAACGCCACCGGCTGCATGATCGTTTCCAGTTCGTGAAACCCGTCCGCCCGCCGGCCGAGAATGTTCAGCAGCAGATTGACCTTGCAGGGCGACCGTTTTTCCAGTGATTGGGACATAAAAAACGCGCCAACATCGGAATGTTGGCGCGCCAGTTCAAATTTGCGTCGTCTAGTTGTCGAAAATGGTGAAGTGGCTGCCCGGGAACCACGGAGCGACCTGGCCGCCGCTGAAGCCGAAATAATGATCCGTGTCGTTGAACGGCTCGGCCCACTTGTTCGGGCGATAGCTGTCGGGATACATCGGGCGCGGGCTCAGGTAATCCGTGCAGACCGGTCCATAAGGCGGGATCGGGGCGGTTACCACTTCGTAAATGCCGACACCTGTGCGCGCCAGCGTGCGGTTCATGCCGCGGACGAACCCGGTTGCCACCCCCACGTCCGGACCCTCAAACATACCGCCCTGCTCCAGGGAACGCTCCATTTCGCCGCCGCGAAATGGCTCCGTAAGATTGGACATACCCCGGCCAAATTTTTGTTCTGGACCGGCACAACCAACGCCCAATAATGCCATCAGGGCGCACGTACCCGCGAGTGAGAGAATTTTACGCATAACGTCTGTGTGAACTGTTGCGTCCACCCTAGCCCGAATCCCCGACGGCTGTAAAGTGGTTTTCGCCGGGCCTACACGTCAATTGTGCGACTCGCCGCTTCCGCGCGTTTCCGCTCCTGACGTTCCCAGTACCAGGCGATCCAGACGCTCAGTTCGTAGAGCAAAAGCAGCGGCACGGCCATCAGCACCTGCGTGATCACCTCGGGGGTGGTCAGGATCGCCCCGAGCGTGAAGCAGATCACGATCATGTAAGGCCGGGCCTTGGAAAGAATGCGATAGTTCAGAATGCCGATCTTCACGAGGATCAGCAGCACCACAGGCATTTCGAAGCCCAGTCCCATGCCAAGCATGAATTTCGAGACGAACTCGATGTAATCCTCCGCTTTCCAGATCGTGGAGGAAAACCCGAGCCAGTTGGAATACATCTGGGAAGCCCCCAAAGCCACGGGCATGAGGAGGAAATAACAAAAGGTCACGCCTGTCACGAACAACACTATCGCGAAACCAAGACCGCGATAGATGTAATGCTTTTCGTTCATCTTGAGGGCGGGGAAAACGAACTGCGCAATGAAATAAAAGATGAAGGGTGACGCCAGGGCAATCCCGGCATAAATGGCCACATGAAACGCCGTCATGAAAGCGTCCGCCGGACCGAGGTTGGAAATGGTGACCCGCAGATGTTCCCCGGTTTCGGCGGACTGTGGATTGGGATTTGGCACGAGCGCCAGGACTTGCATCGGACCATTTGTGCCATTGGAAATGGTGACCGGCGCAACCTGAACGGCGTGGAAGCGGTTCGTGCCGAGGTTGAGCGCCGATTGCAGCGCGTCACTGAGCACGTAAGTCCCAAGCACATTCGTGCCGAACGAAACCGTCACGACCTGGTTGGTGCCGGGATAGGAAGTCTTGGCCTTCTCCAACGGCCGAAGGAGGAAGTTGACGACGTAATTGCCTCCGAGCAGACACACGATCACGCCGATGACAATTGCCACGGCGCACTTGATCAGCGTCCAGCGAAGATCTTCAAGGTGTTCAAGGAAGGACTTGACCGGCCCGCCCTCGTGACCCTCCTCGTCGAGCCGACCCTCTTCGGGCTCAATTGCCATGGCAGCGAACCGTCAGGCCATCAAGCCTTCTGTCCGGGAGAGGAGGACTGCGGAACGGTCGGCTGAGTCTCATTGGCAACCGTTGTGGCAGGGGGAACACGCTTGGGAGGGGCAGGGTTGTCATGGATGGCACTGTTCACTTCGTCCGTGACTTCCTGCGTGGCCTTCTTGAATTCCCTGATTCCCTGGCCGAGACCCTTGGCCAATTCGGGGATTTTCTTGGCGCCAAACAGGATCAGCACCAGCGCCAGAATCAACAGGATCTCGCCGCCGCCAAGATTTAAAAATGCTAACTCAGTATTCATAAAACCAGCATTATGCTAATGGTAGGCCAGCGGGCGGCAATAGTAAAGCGCCATTTGGCCGCCCTTTTCCGGCCTCATGCATGCGGCTCTGCGGCAACCACTATGGCTTGGGCGGAATTTCGACGATGAATTCGTCCCGGCGATTCTTGGACCAGGCAGACTCATCATGTCCGTCCACTGCGGGTTTGTCCTTGCCGTAGCTGATGGTGTCAACCCGCCCGGCATCGATGCCCAGTTTCACCAGCGACTCACGAGCAGCCAGCGACCGACGCTCTCCCAGGGAACGATTGTATTCCTCGGTCCCGCGCTCGTCGCAGTTGCCGGTCACGAGCACTGCCTTCTCCGGGTTCGCCTTCAGGTAATTGGCCACGTCCTCGAGCTTGGACCGTTCGCTCGATTTGATGGAAGACTTGTCGTAGTCGAAGTAGATCGTCTGCGGTTTCAAGGAATCGGCATCCTTGGCCCAGCCCGCGCGGATCGAAGGATCGGTCGGAGCGATATTGCCCTGGTTGTTGATCATGGGCGGCGGCGGCAAAGGGGTTCCATTCGACAAATCGCCAGGCCCGGGCGGAACCACGCCGGAGTGCCCGGATCCGGGAAGATTCGTCAGTGGTGTGGGGTGCTTCTTGCAGCCGGAGGCGGCGACAACGAGGGCCGCGCTCATCAGCAGTATGTTCAATTTCGAGAGTTTCATGCTTTGTTATGGTTTTGGAGATGCTATCTGGCCCAACTGGGTTGTGACGCGTTTCCCGAAACTCGGGAGGCATCCTTGACTTGTTTTGTGGGCACGTCAAGCAAAGACAAATAGCGGCTCCCGTTGCTGCCGCGCCGCACAAAAACCAGTGTTCGCGAGTTCGGCGCCCATGACGGGTCCTCGCCGGCAACCAGCGGTGTCGCTATGCCGCCCGCCGCCGGGACAACACAGATTTCGAACCCGCCCATCTGGGCGGTAAAGGCGATCCACTTCCCGTCCGGCGACCAGTCGGGTTCCGATGGGTTGGAAATCCCCGAGGTCGGAATGCGCTCGATCTGTCCGCCATCCGCCGGCACCTTGCACAGCGAACGCCGTTCGTTCGGCTTGCCCGCGTAACAGATCCACTTCCCGTCCGGCGACCAGCAGGGAGACGATTCGTCCTCCGGCGTGTGGGTGAGTTGTTTGAGGTTCGATCCCTGCGCGTCGGAGACATACACGTCGGGACTGCCCGTCTTGCTGAGAATCATGGCCACTCTTTCGCCCTCGGGCGAAACCGCCGGGCTGGTGTTCAGTCCTGGATAATGCGCGAAGTTGTGCCGCGCGCCGGTGGACAGGTTCTGATAAAAAATATTCGGCTGGTCCAGCTTGTAGGAGGTGTAATAGAGCGCCAACCGGCCGGGCACCCAGCAGGGCGCGGCGACGATCGTATTATCGTGCGTGACGGCCTGCAGGTTGTGGCCATCGAAGTCTGCGATGTAAATCTCGCTGGCGGGCCCGTGCTCAACCTTGAACGCGATCTTGGTCTCCGCGATTCCGTTCACGCCGGTGATCTTCAACACCACATCGTCCGCGAGCCGATGTGCCTGCGCACGCAAGGTGGCGCCGTTATAGGCTTTGCTGAAAAGAACTGACCGGCCGCCTGTGCCTTGGACATTTCCCTCAGGCGTGACCGACTTTGAAACGTTGCCTCCCAGGCTAAGCTGACCTTGCACAGCCCCGTTATTGCTCCCGGACAGAATATATTGTGCCGCGTCCGGCGGCACATCGATAAAACCCATCACGGTCAAATCGAAACGCAACGCGCTCGCCACCTCGCCGCTAAATCCGGTGATCGCGATGGGAGTCGGCTTGGTCATGCCGAGAAAGTTGGCTGTCTTCCCGATTTCGATGTCCTGGGCTTGTGCCTGCGGCGCCTCAAGGCAGGCAAAGAGTGAAATGAGGGTGGTACAGGCGATTAAATAGGTGAATTTCATCCAAGAGAACGTTTGGCTTGCAGGTTGAATTTGATGGTATACGTCCGCTGCTGGTCCTTCGACCCGGCGGGGAACGGCTCAATAAAAGTGACTTTCTCCAGCGTGTTTTCGATGGAACGGTCCATGGCCGCGTTGCCGGAGTGCTTGGTGATGTGGCCGCTCATCACGTTTCCGTCCCGGTCGATGGTCACGCTCACCACCACGGTCGCGCTGTCATCATCGAGATCGGGCGGCGGCGTCCACGCGTCCGTGTACTTGCTAGCCACCAGGTCGCGGTAATTCGCCGACAGCGGGCCGCCGTCTCCCGGTCCAGCCTGAAGATCAGACTCAATCGATGTGTGCGCGGACATTCCGGTCGAAATGCTCCGCATCGCGCTGGTGAAGGCGATCTGCCGCTTGCGAGCATCGGCTGCTTCCCGCGCCTTGTCGTTGGACGCGGTGGAGTTTTTTGGGGGCTTGGAATTTTTGCTGGGCTTGTTGAGTTTCAGATCGTCAGCCGTTAAACGAGGAGTCTTCTCCGGCCTGGGTTCTTCAACCGGATCAATACGCTTCGGCTTCACGACCGGGTCTGGGGCTGGAATCTGCGGCTGCCGCTGCGGCGGCGGAGTCGGCACGATCGGAGTCGGAGGAGGTGCGGGCTGAGCCTGCTGCGGAGGAGCGGGCGGTGTCGGAGGCGGGGCGGGCAACTCGGGAACATTCTGGCTCCCACCGTGAGTGAGCGCGTCCGTCACCAGGCTGGGATCATAAACGTGAATCGGGTGCACTGGCGCGGTGCTGTCGCCCGATTGCAGGAAGGCCGAACCGAACAGCAAAATGCTTAGCAGGAGCAGGTGAACTCCCGCCGACGCCATGAAGCATTTTTTTTGCAGTCGATCCATCACAGTCAGTGCGGTTGCGGGTCCGTGCGCAGCGAGATGCGGACGATCCCGATCTTCTCGCATTGGTCGAGTATGTCGGCCACGAGTTTGTACCGTCCGTTTTCGTCGGCGCGGATGAACACCAGCAAATTCTTGTTCCCGGCATAATCACGCGCCAACTGCTCCGCGATCTGGCCCAGCGGCATCTTTCGCCGGTCGAGCATGTAGTATCCCTGCGGGCTCACTTCCACGGTGCGAATGTCCTTCTTGGTGAGTTGCTCCTTCTCCGGATGGCCGACGCCGGACGGCAATTGCAGGTTCAATCCCTGCTCGAGCAGCGGCGTGGTGATGACGAAAATGATCAACAGCACGAACGCGAGGTCCAGCAGCGGCGTGATGTTGATGTCACTCAGCGTCACCAGCGAATTGCGTTGTGAAAAGCGGCGCATAAGCTTTGCCTCAGTTCATCAATTCTCATCTTCCAGATATTCCGTCTCCATCTTGGACACCAATTCCTGCGCAAAATTGTCCAATTCCACGGTCATCACGCGCAAGTTGTGTACCAACCAATTGTAGCCAAACATGGAGGGGATGGCGACCAGCAGGCCCGCCACCGTGGTGATCAGCGCCGCTGAAACACCCGGCGCCATGGCCGCCATGCTGGCGTTGCCTTGCTGGGCGATATGCCCGAACGTGCTCATCACGCCCCATACGGTTCCCAGCAATCCCAGGAACGGAGACCCGCTCACTGCGATGGCCAGCAAAATCAAACCCGACTCGAGCTTCAACGACTCCTGCGCGACCATGTTTTCGAGCGAACGTTTGACGTGTTCCATTCCCTTGAGTGAAACGTAGCGTTTTCGTCCTCCGCCCACCGGGTCCTTCAGGCGCGCGTCCAGTTCCATGCTGCCCGCCTCGTAAACCATGAACAGCGGACAACCGTCCACCTGGAGTCGCCGATCGAAAATACCGAGCACCTGCGGCTGGCTTTTGAATTCCGTGCGGAAAAACTGGTTGAGCTGCCGGGCGCGGCGCATCTGGAGCGCCTTGTTGATCATCACCGTCCAGGCAACGAGGGAGAAAACAAAGAGACAAAAGATGATTACCTTCGCCTCGGGAGTGGCGTTGCGCAGGACATACATCAGTTCCATCTCATTGGAACTGCCAACGGCTGCAGCTATGAGCACAGGTACAGTCATTCCATCACGATTAAACCACGTTTTACTTGGTCGTGAGGAATTTTATTGCGCCCAAGCGTTTCCTGGTCAACGTCAACCGGAATTCTTAGCAAATGTTCCCGCGATTGCAACGGGTTTTTTGCGGATTTTTGAAATCGCGAGTATCGCGCCACGTCCGCAATTATCCCCTCGGCCCCTCCTCTCGATAGATTGTGGACTGCATGACCTTCCCGCTCCGGCCAAACCGGGTCGTCCGAAGCTGTCCCCTCTCCCAGGAACGGGAGAGGGTCAGGGTGAGGGCGATCCTTCCATCTGACATTGTCTTTGGGTTCATGGTGCCGGGGATCAGTTTCGCCGTGACACCACCGTGCCCCTCTGCTTGACTGGCCCCCGACGACGGAGAACCTGCCTGCCATCGGCACCACCGGCCTTTTAGGGCCCGGAAAGCTCATGAACAATTCCACAAACATTTTCTCATGGTGGGCGGAAGCCGCGGAATCCTCAATTCCTTTTTGGAAAAATTGGGGAACAATTTCCGAATCGCAGCGCAAAATCCTTGAGAATTACCGCAACGGGTTCTTCGAGGAATTCCAAAAATTCCTCCAACTCGCCCCCAACAACCTCTCGCAAACCATCAATCCCTGGTCGTTCTCCCTCATCTCCCTGACGCAGCAGATGAAAGGACAGCCCGCCACCGAGTACAAAATCCTCACGCAAGTGGCCGGTTACGGAAGTCAGTTGGGGACCATCCTGGATTTTCTCCAGGTGCTCGAAACTGAATGCGGCCTCGACGAGAAGAAACTCAAGGACCCGAAACAAATCGAAGCCGTGCAAAAATTCCGCGACCTGGTCCGGAGTGTGAATGCCGTCAAAAAAGAAGTGGGACGGTAATCAATTACCGCTGCAACTCTCCCACTTTTTCGGGCAGGCCCGGTTCATCCAGCAATTGCACGCCCGAGCACGACGGCAGGTCGGTGTAATCCTGCAATACCCAGACGACCTTCTTGTCGGGCGTTACTTCCACGATCTGCATCGCCGCGAATGGATTGTTCGGCCGACCGCCCGCGCGATTGCAAATGACCGTGTTCCCGTTGTCCAGGCGGTCCGCCGTCTGCACATCATGCAGCAAAATTCCCGGCAGGCTGTTAGTTTCCACCGCCCACACAATCTCGCCCTTCGGATTCACCTCGTGCACATAACCGTGATTGTCCCCGGGAATCAATGTGTTCCCGTTCTTCAATCGCACCGCCGACCATGGCGTCACCGATTTCACCGACCAGATTTCCTTCCAATCCTTGTCATACTCCACCACGCGATCCTGCTTGAGGAACGCGAGCAGATACGTTCCCTGCGCCGTGACGCGGCAATTCCGGAATTGCGTGTGGACGGTCTTCTGGTCCGTCGCGCTGACCGCCGGCAATTCGTGCGACATCACCACCGAGTTGTCCTTCTTGTTCAGAATGAACAGGTGCGGCGGGAGCCCGTTCTCGATGATCATCACCTGGTCCAAACCGACCGGCTGCAACGCGTGCACCTGGTTGGTCGGCGGCGGCACGTAGGTCCACACGATCTTTTTCTCCGGCGTGACCTCATAGCACGCGTTCATTTTGGTGAGAATGATGTGGCCGTTGGAGAGCATCCACGCATCATCAATCTCGCCGCCCCGCGGAAAGGCATACGACCAGATCACCTTCCCGTTGTTTACCACGTAAACGACGTTGTTTCCCTCGCCGTAATACAGGAACGGATGCTGCGCCAGTCCCCGGCCCGGCCGCTCGGGAATCGCTGCCACATCCGCCGGTCCGGGCACCGCGCGCACCGGCATGTTCGTCTCCTCCGGCCCTTTGGCCGGCGCATTCTCAAATCGTTTCAAGACGGCGAGCATCGGCCGACTCGCTTCGCCGCCTTCCGCGCGCGCTTCATTGCAAAAAATCGCGCCGACAAACATCAGCGCGATCGCAAGAAAAGAATGTAAATATGGATTGGTGCGTGCGCCAGCAGATCTCGGATTCATGCGAAGACTTTATGAACCCATCGGCGTCCGTCAAGCGCGGCCCCCGAATTTAAATCCGGAACACGCAACGCGCACCACGCAACAGGTCCACGCCACGTGTTCCGGCGCTTGTTACCCTTGCTCCCTCTTCTACGGCCCGCTCGGCGCATTCGTCGTCCCGCCCACCGGCTCATCATAGATCGGTGTCAGTGACGATGCGTTCGGTCCGATTTCTGTCGCCAGGAAGCTCTTGCCCCATTCGTTCGTCGTCCCGTATCCCTGCGCCGCCAGCGCCTGGCCGGTCTGCGTCAGGTTCGTCAACGACTCCGAAGCCCGTGGATCGATCAGCACAATCGTTCCATTGTCCAGCACTACTCCGTCCACGCCGCCACGCCAGCCGTGCAGCGTGGTCTTCACGGTTCCGGAACTGTTCTGTTGCGTCAGTCCCACGCCTCGCAGGATCGAGGGCAGCGGACGCTCGAATCCCCCGGGGCCGCTGTTCGTCACCGCCTGCCCCGTGCTGGTCTCGGTGATGGTCTCGGCGATCACCAGTCCATCCGGGCGCCGTATGCCTTTGACATTTACGTTCGTGTTCGTCTTGATCGTGCTCGTCAGGTTGGTGCTCTGCCGCGATGGAAAATCAACCTGCGTTCCGTCGCTCAACAGCACTCCGTCCGCCATTCCGTCCGGTGTCAGCAGGAATTGCGCTACGGTCCCCTGAAGTTGCGCAGGCTGACCAAGACGACCATGCATTCCCTCCCAGCCCTTGCCGCCTCCCTGCCATTCATTTGTATTCCCCCCGCCCTGCCCGTTTGTGTTCGCCCCTCCCATGCCACCCGGGACCATGTTGGTATAAATGTTGGTAAGAGTATTCCCCAGCCGGTTGGTTGCCTCGGGCGATTCGGGCATCGGCGGAGTTGGCTGCGCCCTGCTGGTTGCCAGGACGGCCGCCAGGGCGACCGCCGCCGTCCCCAGAGCGCCGTACGCTAACTTGCTTCGTTTCATTGTCTCTCCTTTGTGTTTCAACACCGGCTTCCTCTTGCGAAACCGGATTTGAATGTTCCTGAACGACAGGTTGACTCAGGGTTGACACCGCCTCCTGCAGAAACCTCCACCAGCCCTCAGATTTTGCAACTCCCCCGATTCCGCATCTTGCATTCTGTGCCCCGCGCTCCCGAAAAGGTTTGCTTTGCTTTGCCCCACCGGTATGCTCGCCTCGTTGGCCGAGGGAGTGTAGCCGCCCGGGGCCAGAGGCCTGTGAACCTTCAGCACCATCATCAATGATCGTCCCTCTCCCAACCAACGAAAAGAAACGCCTGGAAGTCCTCTGGCAATATGACGTCATGGATTCCGTCCCCGAAGAGGTCTTCGACGACCTCACCGAGCTCGCCGCCAGCATCTGCGAAGCTCCCATTGCCATGATCAGCCTCGTGGACGAGGACCGTCAATGGTTCAAGTCCAAGGTCGGCGTCACCGCCCAGGAAACCTCCCGCGAAGTTTCCCTCTGCGCGCACGCCATTCTGCACGAGGACCTCTTCGTCGTTCCCGACGCGCTCAAAGACAAGCGCTTTGCCGACAACCCGCTGGTGACCGGCGAGCCGCGCATCCGCTTCTACGCCGGCGCGCCCCTTATTACTCCGGACGGCCACGCGCTCGGCACGCTCTGCGTCATCGACAACGTCCCGCGCACACTGCGCGAGGATCAAAAGCGCGCATTGCGCATTCTCAGCCGGCATGTCATGACCCAGCTCGAGCTCCGCCGCCGTTCCCGCGAACTCGCCAAGGTGCGCGAGGAACAGAGCAAGATGCGCCGAGCTGTCAGCGAATTCCGCTCCGAACTCAAGCGCGTCCGGGCCGCGCTCGCCCGCCGCGCCGGCGCCCGTACCGCCCGTTCACGGACCAAGCCCGCCCGCCGGCGCACCCGACGCTCCTGAACCGCCCCGTCTCATGAAAACACCCTCCGTCGACGCCGCCTGGCTCCGGAGGGAAATTGACGAGCTCGCCGCGATCTCCTCCGCCCCGCCGCCGGTGGTAACGCGCGTGTTGTTTTCGGAAGCCGACATCCGCGCCCGCGACCGCATCAAAAAACTGTGCCGCGAAAGCAACCTGACCATCCGCGAGGACGCCGTCGGCAACATGTTCGCACGCTGGCCTGGCAAAAATACGTCCCTGCCGCCCGTCGCCACCGGATCCCACATTGACGCAATCCCCAATGCCGGCCGCTACGATGGCGTGGTGGGCGTCCTTGGCGCAATCGCCGCCGTTCGCGCGCTGCAACAGGCCGGCTTTCAGCCTGACCGCTCCATCGAGCTCATTGTCTTCACCGCGGAGGAGCCCACACGTTTTGGCATCGGTTGCCTAGGCAGCCGCCTGCTCGCCGGCGCGCTCACGCTCGAAAAAGCCGCCGCCCTGCGCGACAGCGACGGCAAATCGCTCGACGACCTGCGGCGGATCGTGGGCATTGCCGATCAGGATTTGCGCAAGGTCCGGCTGTCCTCCGATTCCTATTCCGCCTTCGTCGAACTCCATATCGAACAAGGCCCGTTGCTCGAGAAGGAGAACACTCCCATCGGAGTGGTTGAAAAAATCGCCGCCCCGAGCACGCTGCGTGTCCAGCTCACCGGGGTTGGCGGACACGCCGGCGCGGTGCTGATGCCCGAACGCCATGACGCGCTCCTCGCCGGCGCGGAGATCGCGCTCGCCGTCGAGCGCGCTGCCTTCGACACCGGCAGTCCCGATACCGTGGGCACTACGGGCGTGTTCCGCATCGAACCGGGCGCGGTGAACAGCATTCCCTGTCGCGCGTGGCTCGAAATTGATCTGCGCGACACGGAAATCCGCACGCGAGACACCGCGCTGACTGCGATCCAATCCGCGATCACCGAAATCTGCCAGCGGCGCGGGGTGGATTTCAAAACCGACCTCCTGAACGCGGACGCTCCCGCCACCTGCAGCCCGCGACTGATCGAAACCGTCCGTTCGGCATGCGCCGAGTTAAACCTGCCAATCAAAACCATGATCAGCCGCGCGTATCACGATTCTCTTTTCATGGCGGCGATTTGCCCAACCACCATGATTTTCATTCCCTGCCGCAACGGCGTCAGCCATCGTCCTGACGAATATTCCTCCCCTGAACAAATCCGGTCCGGCGCAAACGTACTCGCGCTCACGCTCTCCAAATTGGCTTCGGAATAGCAGCAGCCGGTTGAACACCGCTTCCCAAACACGCAACAGTCGATTGCATTACCCGTTCCATCCGCTATCATCAGGTAGCTGGCATGCCTGAGGCCATTGAGTTTACGCTGAACGGCCAACCGGTTCGGGTTGAAAATCTTTCGCCGAACACCACGCTGCTCGAATATTTGCGCGGCTCGGGATTGACCGGCTCCAAGGAAGGCTGCGCCGAGGGTGATTGCGGCGCCTGTTCCGTGGCCATAATTGACCGCGACGCACGCGGCAAAAACTGCTATCGCGCGATTAACAGCTGCCTCGTTCCCCTGGCCCTGCTCGCGGGCCGCGACATCATAACTGTCGAAGGCGTCGCCACCGGGAACCAGCTGCATCCCGTGCAGGACAAAATGGTACAATGCCACGGCTCCCAATGCGGCTACTGCACGCCCGGGTTCATTCTATCTCTTTTCGAAGGCTACTATCGCGACGATCTCCATGACGACTGGCAGATCGACGACCAACTCTGCGGCAACCTCTGCCGCTGCACCGGCTATCGTGCGATTCGCGAAGCCGCCCTCGAGGCGCTCGCCCAAAAGTCCGCGCCAGCCGCGGAATGCTGCGACCGTTTTCTCGAACGCCTGCGCGACTGCCCGGCTGAATTGGTCCGCGTCCGGTACAAAGCCGGTTCTGAAACTTTCCTGCGACCTGACTCGCTGACCGAATTGCTGCGGCTCGCGCGCGAGTTTCCCGAGGCGCGCCTGGTCGCCGGCGCAACCGAACTCGGTCTCGAGATCACCAAGAAATTCCGGCGCTTCTCGACGCTCATTTCACTCGAGGCCGTTTCCGAACTGCGCGAGATCAGATCCACGCCCACCACATGGACCATTGGCGCTGCGGTCACACTTACGCAATGGGAGGAAACGCTCGCGGCGGAATATCCCGCAATCGCGGAAATGTTGCGCGTCTTCGGTTCGCGGCAAATTCGAAACCGCGCCACCATGGGCGGCAATCTCGCCACAGCCTCACCCATCGGCGACGGCGCGCTTGTCCTGCTCGCGCTGGATGCCCGGCTTGTCCTGGTCTCGCAGGAAGGAGAACGCACGATCCCGCTCGATCAATTCTTTCTCGCTTATCGCAAAACCGCTCTCCAACCCGGCGAAATCCTCAAGAACATCCTTCTCCCGCGCGGCGCCTCTCAGTCCGACCTTGCGCGCCATTGCAAATGGCACAAGGTATCCAAGCGCCGCGAAATGGACATCAGCACCGTGGCCGCCTGCATCACGGCGGACGTTGATTCCGGCGGTGTCATCCGCCACGCACGCCTGGCCTTCGGCGGCATTGCCGCCACCCCGATCCGCGCGCGCAAAACCGAGGCCGCGCTGCTCGGAAAAAAGTTCGATGCCGCCCTGCCTGCGGTGGCAACGCCGATTCTTGCGCACGAGTTCACACCCATTTCCGATGTACGCGGCGAGGCCGCGTATCGCGCCGGCTTGATCGTCAACCTGTTCGAAAAATTCTGCCTGGACGCCTCTGGCGGCGATTTGCCTGAAGCGGCTCAACGAATCACCACGCCCGCTCCGGCGACCGATCGACCCCCGCCGCACGAAAGCGCGCACAAGCACGTGACCGGAGCGGCGATTTACGCCGACGATCAACCTCCGAGCCGCGGCACGCTTGAGGTCTGGCCGGTCTGTTCTCCGCACGCCCGCGCCCGCATTCTCAAGCGCGACGCCACCCAAGCCCGCCGCATGCCGGGTGTTCGCGCGGTCTTGCTGGCGGAGGATATTCCCGGCCGCAACGACGTGGGCGTGGTTCGCCAGGATGAAATCCTTCTCGCCGATCGCGAGGTCCATTTCCACGGTCATCCCGTCGCGCTGGTCGTAGGCGATTCCCAGGCCGCCTGCCGCGCCGCCGCGGAGGAAATTGTCGTCGAATACGAGCCGCTGCCGCCGGTGCTTTCGCTGCGCGACGCCATTGCCGCGGAGAGCTTTCACACCGAGCCAAATTTCATGCGCCGGGGCGATGTCGCCGCCGCGCTCCGCAATGCGCCGAACACGCTTGCCGGGGACTTTGAACTGTGCGGGCAGGAACATTTCTATCTCGAAACGCAGGCGGCGCTGGCCGAACCCGGCGAGGATGGTTCGGTTCATATCACGTCCTCAACGCAACATCCGTCCGAAGTTCAGGCCATCGTCGCGCATGTTCTTCACATTCCGACCGCCAAAGTTGTCGTGGAATGTCCGCGCATGGGTGGAGGATTTGGAGGCAAGGAAACCCAGGCCGCCACACCGGCTGCGCTGGCGGCTCTCGCGGCGCATCACACCGGCCGTCCGGTGCGGGTCCGGCTCAATCGCGACCAGGACATGATGCTGACCGGCCATCGACATCCTTTCCTGGCGCGTTTTCAGGCCGGGTTCGATGCCGAAGGCCGCATTCTTGCGGTGAAGGCTGAGCTTTATTCGAACGGCGGCTGGTCGCTCGATCTTTCCCAGGCGGTAACAGACCGGGCGCTGTTCCATCTCGACAACTGCTACTATCTGCCGAATGTCGAATTCCAGGGGCGCGTGGCCCGCACCAATCTTTCCTCGAATACCGCTTTCCGTGGCTTCGGCGGACCGCAGGGAATGCTGGTCATTGAAGAGATTGTCGATCGCATCGCCCGCCGGCTGGGCCTGCCGCCTGAAGTTGTCCGCGAGCGCAATCTCTATCACGGCCGCGGCGAGACCAACACCACCCATTACGGCCAGGAGATTGGGGACAATCGCATTCCGGCCATCTGGACTGAACTGAAGCGATCCAGCGATTTCGCGAAGCGCCGCGCGGAAATTGCCGATTGGAACCGCCGCCATCCTCGACGCAAGCGCGGCATCGCCATGACGCCGGTGAAGTTCGGCATTTCCTTCACGGTCACCCACCTGAACCAAGCGGGCGCGTTGGTGCTCCTTTATCTCGATGGAACCGCGCAGGTGAACCACGGCGGGACTGAAATGGGCCAGGGCGTACACACGAACATCCGCTGCATCGCCGCCCGTGAATTGGGATTGCACGAACAATCCATTCGCGTCATGCACACGCGCACGGACAAGGTCCCCAACACTTCCGCCACCGCCGCGTCCTGCGGCACCGATCTCAATGGCATGGCCGTCAAAAACGCCTGCGAAATCCTCCGCGCCCGCCTTGCCCCGTTCGCGGTCGCCATGCTCGCTGAAAAGCTCGGCCTCACCCCGGCTCCGACGGAACTCGTCTTCGCCGACGGTTGCGTCTCGGCAAAATCACACCCTGGTGTGCAGGTGCCGGTTACCGAAATCATCCGCGCTGCCTATCTCCAGCGCACGAGCCTCGCCGCGACCGGTTATTATCGAACGCCCGACATTCACTGGGACCGCGAGAGAGGACGCGGCAAACCATTCCATTATTTTGCTTATGGCGCGGCCGTCAGCGAAGTCGAAGTGGACGGTTTCACCGGGATGATGCAGGTCCTCCGCACCGACATTCTGCAGGACGTTGGCGACTCCATTAACGCCGGCGTCAACCGTGGCCAGATCGAAGGCGGCTTCGTTCAAGGCATGGGCTGGCTCACGTGCGAGGAATTGAAATGGGACGGCCAAGGCCGGCTGCTCACGCACTCGCCGGACACTTATAAAATTCCCGCCATCGGCGATGCCCCGCACATATTCAATGTTTCGTTCCTCAAGAATGCGACACAGGCGAACGTTATCCGCGGCAGCAAAGCTGTCGGCGAACCGCCTCTCATGCTGGCCATATCGGTCCGCGAAGCCATCCGCGACGCCATCGCCGCCTTCGGCGCTCCCGACGGCGAAATCCCCCTTGCCTCACCCGCGACGCCGGAGGCCATCTTCACGGCCATTCACAAAAAAACCAAGAGGGACCCAGTGAACAGCCAGATGGCTTCCGTGAATGGAGCAACGACAATGCTTGATGGAACTGGTCACAAATTGTGACCACCGACAGGGATTTCCGCATTTACCGCGGACATGGCCGTCAAATTGCGCCCTGTTTAACGCCCTGAAGCCCTCCTGATTTCCGATTGCGCCATTGACCCGCATTCCATTTGGCGGCAAAATGATGGTTTGCAACCGTCAACCATGTATTGAGGAATTTAGAACGTGGGCGCTCAATGGAAACAAGCCGGACGCGAGGCCAACGCGCAGAAGCGCGGGCAGTTGGTCGTCAAACTCGTCCGCGAAATCATCGTGGCCGCCAAACTCGGCGGTCCTGATCCCGACCTCAACGCCCGCCTCACCGCCGCCGTCGAAAAGGCCCGCAAAAGTTCGGTGACGCGCGACACGATTGAACGCGCAATCAAGAAGGGCGCCGGCCTGACGGACGAAAAGGTCACGTTTGAGCTGGTCACCTACGAGGGCTTCGCCCCGCACAAGGTGCCCGTGGTGGTCGAGTGCCTCACCGACAATCGCAATCGCACCGCGCCCGAAATCCGGAATCTCTTCAAGGCCGGCTCGCTCGGCCAGCCGGGAAGCGTCGGATTTTTCTTCAATCATCTGGGCGTGGTTGAAGCGACTCACACCGACGCCAATCGCGATGCCGAGGGCGACGCGATCGAGGCGGGCGCGCAGGAAATTGAGGCGCTGGAGGCCGATGAAATTCCGGCCGGGCATAAGGGCGCGCGTTTCCTGACCGAGATCAGGGACCTGGACCACGTCGCCAAGGCATTGAAGGCGGCCGGCTGGAACATCATCGCCTCCGAGATCCGTTACCTTGCCAAGAGCGCTCCTGACCTTGCGGAAGCCGCCCGCAAGGAAGTGGTGGATTTTCTGAATGCGCTCGACGATCACGACGACGTGCATCGGGTTTACGCGGCGATGAAGTAGCGCGCCGGGCGTCCGGCATGCGCAAAACCCGCAATTTTGTTGGGGAAAGACTTGCGTGTTCCCCGTCTGACACTAAGATTCTGTCGGCAAGACGCTCTGATCATGAACTCGACGGCAAAACTCGAACTGGACGGCAAAACCTACAATCTCCCTTCTGTCGTCGGCACGGAAGGCGAAAAGGCCGTCGACATCTCCGCCCTCCGCGCGCAATCGGGCTACATCACACTTGATGACGGATACGGCAACACCGGCTCATGCCAGAGCCAGATCACCTTCATCGATGGCGAGCGCGGCATCCTGCGTTACCGCGGCATTCCGATCGAGGAGATGGCCGAGAAATCGAGCTTCGTCGAGACTGCGTTCCTGATCATCTACGGCCACCTGCCGACCCGCACCGAACTGCGCCGCTTTTCCGACCTCCTCACGGAGAATCAATATCTCCACGAGGACATGATTTTTCATTTTCAGGGTTTTCCGACCGATGCGCATCCGATGGCAATGCTGTCGGCCATGATCAATGCCGCCAGTTGCTTCGACGAGGGCTTGATGCACTGGCAGTTTGGCCGCCGCATGGAATTCGACGTTTACGCGGCGCGGCTGATTTCGCAGGTGCGCACGCTGGCCGCGTTCTCCTTTCGAAAATCCCGCGGCCTGCCGCTGATTTATCCCAAGAAGGCTTACAAGTACACGGCCAACTTCCTGCACATGCTGTTCTCGATGCCGTATGAGGACTACGAGCTGAAGCCGGAGGTGGTGCACGCGCTGGATTTGATCTTCCTGCTGCACGCGGATCACGAGCAAAACTGCTCCACCGCCACGGTCCGCATGGTTGCCTCGAGCCAGGCGAACCTCTTCGCCAGCGCCGCGGCCGGCGTGTGCGCGCTCTGGGGCCCGCTGCACGGCGGCGCGAACCAGGCAGTCATCGAAATGCTCGAGGAAATCCACGCGACCGGCGACGACGGATCGAAATTCATCGCCGCCGCCAAAGACAAGAACAGCGGCAAAAAGTTGATGGGTTTCGGCCACCGCGTTTACAAGAATTACGATCCGCGCGCGAAGATCATCAAGCGCGCCTGCGACAACATCCTCAAGGTGCTCAACCTGACCGATCCGTTGCTGGAAATTGCCAAGAAGCTTGAGGAAACCGCCCTGCACGATTCCTATTTCATCGAGCGCCGGCTTTATCCGAACGTCGATTTTTACAGCGGCATCATCATGCGCGCGATTGGCATTCCGCCGGCGATGTTCCCTGTCATCTTCGCCATCGGCCGCATGCCCGGGTGGATTGCCAATTACAAGGAGATCATGGAATCTCCCAACGGCCGGATCTATCGTCCCCGGCAGATTTATATGGGCGCCACAGAAAATCACTTCATTCCGCTCGACGACCGCAAATAAGAGCGCCGACACGCCTGGTTTCCAAAATGAAGCGCCGCTGCGGTGGACCGCAGCGGCGCTTTTTTTGCAATATCCAGCGACTGGTTACGGTGTTCGCTTCCAGATGTGGATGTTCTGCACGTAGGTGTCCATCCGGGAGCTGGGGCTGTGATTCTGCTCGTACACGCCGTCCTTCAGGTAATAGTCGGTCGCGCCATTGTCCTTCTGGGTCCAGACCTGCTTGCCGTTGACCCAGACCGTGATGGTGTGAGTCTTCAGGTTGTGGTCCACATTGAGCGTGAACCATTTTCCGCCGAGGCTGCCGGCCAGTTCCTTGCCGCTATAATCATGGACCGAACCGCCGTCGCTCGTAAACCAGAAGAGCATGAAGGCCGTCGAACCGAACTTGCCTTCCTGCGAGTCGCCGGTGTGAATCTGGAAGATGCAGTAGCTGTTTTCATTTCCCGGGCACATCATCTGCGCCTGGTATTGAATCTCACCCGAAGTGTAATCCGGGTTGAAGCGCTGCTCGGTGCGGGGCAGCGTGCTGCTGCCCGACGAGAACGGCTTGTCGGTCTTGTAAACCCACATGTGATACTGGCCGCCTGAAACGGTATAACGGCTGCTCTCGCTCAGGTTGTAGGGCCATTGAACGTTGAAGTTCACGCTTTGCGAGCTCCAGCCGCTGCCGCCGATTTGGGCATGGCTGAGTGCGGCGAAACCGCCCACGGCAACGGCCAGGGTGGTGGTCTTCAGTCGACTGCTCAAGGATGAGGGGGTGGTGTGCATGTTTTATTGATGTATTTGGTTATGATTGCGGTTCTTGCGGACTGGGCCGGTCCGCTGTTGGTTGTTTTTCGATTGTGTCACCCACATCGTGAGGACGCCGCGATGTCGCGGGACGCCCGGGTCCGGTGTGTGGAACGTGGCGAAACCTATACCTGCCCAAACACGCTGACACTCACATCTTTGGGTGACCCCTGCCTGTGCGTGCAAAGTACCGTGCTGTGCAGCGCAACGCACAGTTCCCGGCCGGCGAATGCCTGTTATAAGTTGCTCACATGGCCTCAGACCGTTCGGTGTAATCCTGCAAATCGCCCTTGACTCGAGGCCGTTTATAACTATGATCACCTACAATCGTAGTCAGAAAGTTGGATTGAAAATACATCAGAGGAGAAGCTTGATCGCATGAAAACGATCCTTAAAAACTCGCGTATGGCCGCCCTGATGGCGGCACTCACACTATTGTCAACCGCGGCCCGGGCCGCGCTATTCACGACCAACACCACCATTGGCATTAACGACACCAGCTATGATGGCGAGGACATTGTGGTCGCCGGCTGCACGCTGACCGTGGACGGGCCGCATTTCTTCTCAGACGTCATGCTGCTGGACAACGCCACGCTGACCCACACGTTCGCGACCAACGGCGTGCTTGTGCCAGCCATCCAGGTCGTGGATGAGCCGCAGATCCTCGCCAGCACCAATTTCGTGCCGCTCGACCAGACCAATATCGATTTGGAAACGATCACAGTCTCGGACACAAACGGAGTCTTTTACTTTGAAGGGAACGATTACTCCGTCACCAACGGCAGTAATGGGACAACGCTGATCGCGCGCGTGGACGGCTCGGGCATCCCGGATGGCGATGAGGTGCTCGTCAGTTACACGGCAGGCCAAACCGTTTATTCCGGGTTAAATCTGACGATAACCAACAATCTGGTGGTGGAAGCTGGCAGTGCCATCAATGTCGATGGCCGCGGGTACGGCGGAGGGCAGGGAACGGGCTCCGGTCTCACCCGCTCGACTGGTTTACCTTACCCCTACTCGGCTGGCGGCGGCGGCGCTTATGGCGGCTCCGGTGGTTACGGCGGGTTGAACACCAATCTCGCCGCGGGCGGCGCTTCATACGGCCAATTCCTCACGCCCACCAATTCCGGCAGCGGTGGTGGCACGAGCGCTGGCGGCGCGGGCGGAAATGGCGGCGGGGTGGTTCAAATAGCAGTGGGCGGCGCGGTCTGGCTGGACGGACAGATCAGCGCCAACGGCGCGAACGGCGCGAATATCAATTCAGGCGGCGGCGCGGGCGGCAGCGTGTTGATCAGCGCCCCGTATTTCGGGGGCGCAGGTTTGATTACCGCAAACGGCGGCGCGGGCGAACCGATCATCGGGGGTGGTGGTGGCGGCGGGCGAATTGCCATTTACTATGATGCGAACGGTTTCACCGGCCAGATTTCCGCGCATGGCGGAACGGGTTCGCACGCCGGAGGCGCGGGCACCGTATTCATCCAAACGGGGATTAACTCTGCTCAGAATCCCGGGCAACTGGTCCTTGATAATGCCGGGCTCCAGGGCACGAACTCTTCGCTGGCGCTTTTCGGTGGCGGCACTTTCGATGTCACAGTCACAGGTGGCGCGGTGCTCTCTCCCAATGGCGGCCTGAGTGGCCTGCGCAACCTTCTGGTCACGTCGAACAGTTTCATCAGCGTTCGGCCGTTCTCGCCCTTGTTCATTTCCGCGAGCGGCAATGTGACCGTGCAATCGGGCGCGGGCATCCTGCTGGATGGACAGGGCTCTGCCGCGGGACAAGGCTCGGGAGCTGGACGTAACCTTTTTGCGAACAACACCTACTCCGGCAGCGGGGCGGGCCATGGCGGCTATGGTGGGAATGGCGCGACCGGTGCGCTGGGTGGCAATGCGTACGATAACATTTCGCAGCCCTTTCAATCGGGCAGCGGTGGCGGAAACGGCGCAGGCAACAACAGTTCCCTGAACCCTGGCGGTTCCGGCGGCGGCGCGCTGAATGCGAACATCAGCGGGACTTTGCGCGTGGATGGCGTGATCACTGCGCGCGGTCTCGGCGGAGCCGGTGAGAGCAGTGGCGGCGGCAGTGGCGGCAGCATCTTCATAACCACCGGCGGCTTTGCGGGAACGGGCTCGCTCAGCGCGGATGGCGGCGCGGGACGGTTGCCCAACGGGGGCGGCGGCGCTGGCGGAATGATTGCAGTGGCAACGGGCACGAACACTTTCACCGGCAGCCTCTCGGCGCACGGCGGCCAGGGATGGGTTTCGGGCGGCGCGGGCACAATTTACACGCGGTCCGGCTTCAATGCCAATCCGCAACTGGTGGTGAACAACGGCGGCTTGCAAGGGACGAACACGCCTCTACCCTTTGTTTCCGGAACTCTCGATCTGGTCGTCAGCGGAGGGGCCGCCGGCCTGGAGAATATTTATTCGCAGACCCTTCACAGCTTGTTCATCGGCTCCAACAGTTCCCTGGGAGTTGCCGGCGCAAACCAGCAATTGCTGCAGTTCACCATTCTCAGCAATGCCACGATTCAAGCCGGCGGTCATCTCTCCGTGGACACAAACGGCGCGCCTTCGGGAAGCGGACAGGGGGCGGGGCACAACATCTCTACCAATGGCATTTATTTGGGCGGTGGCGGTGGCTACGGCGGACCCGGCGGCGGACCTGGCGGGGGCGTTTACGGTTCCCTGACCCAGCCCACTCTCAACGGCAGCGGTGGCGGCAGCGCGCTTGGCAATGCTCCCTTCAGCCTCGGCGGCGCGGGCGGTGGCGCGGTCTCAATGAATGTCGTTGGAGCGTTGGCTCTCGATGGCACGATCAGCGCCAACGGTGGCAATGGCATCGGTGAAGGCAGCGGTGGCGGTTCGGGCGGGAGCGTGCTTGTGAACGCGGCCAGTCTCTCGGGCGCGGGACAGTTTGCGGCCAATGGCGGCGCCGGGCAAATGCCTGACGGCAGCGGTGGCGGAGGCGGACGGATTGCGGTTGTGTGCACCACCAATCATTTCGCCGGCAGTTTCTCCGCGCATGGCGGCGCCGGAATGTTTGCCGGCGGCGCGGGGAGCATTTACACCGCGTTCGGATTGCAGGGTACTCCGCAGGTCGTTTTTGATAATGGCGGGCTGCCTGGGACCAACTCGTCGCTGCCATCGCTTTGGAACTCGGGCGCCGACGTGACAATTGCCAACGGAGCCTCCCTGAGTTTGTCGCAAACGTCGATACCCACCATCCGCAATCTGCTGATCACTTCCAACAGTTCGTTGACGATGGTGCAAGCCACGTCCCCATTGCTGCTCACAGTGACCGGGAATGCGACCGTCCAACCCGGAGGAAGGATCAATCTGGATGGCATAGCCACCTCTCCGGGGCAGGGCTCCGGAGGAAGCACCCTCATCAATGGCATCACCGTGGGCAGCGGCGGCGGCCACGGGGGAATGGGCGGCGTCGCATTCGGTGCGACACTCGGCGGCAACAGCTACGATACGTTCTCCGAACCAACGCTGCCCGGCAGCAGCGGAGGGAATGGCGCGGGAACATCTCCATTCAACACCGGCGGAATGGGCGGCGGGGCCTTGCACCTGAATGTGACCGGAATCTTGTCTGTGGGCGGCTCCATCACTGCCAACGGGACCACTGGAATTGGCGAAGGCAGCGGCGGTGGATCCGGCGGCGGCCTCTGGCTGACCACCGGGACGTTCTCCGGTAACGGGGTGATTTCGGCGAACGGCGGCGCGGCGCAATCGCCTTACGGCGGCGGCGGCGGCGGGGGACGCATTGCGGTTTCCTTCCGAACCAACTCGTTCACGGGCCTGATGACAGCGCACGGTGGCGCGGGCGCAACGGCCGGCGGTGCCGGTACCGTTTATACTCAATCGACCCTGGGCCAGGGCGGCACCTTCCTTGTGCTAGACAATGGCGGCTTGCAGGGAGCCAGGACGCCGCTGCTCGAATCGGGTCTTTCGGGACTCACGATTTCCGGCGGAGCCGTTGCTGTCGGCACCGGACCTTTCACGCTGGGGAATCTTCTCATTGCTTCCAACAGCGTTTTTATGCCGGGGGCGGACGCGCCACAGCAATTCCTGATCACCGTTTCGACCAACGCCACGATCCAGGCCGGCGGGCTGCTCTCCGCTGACGGCATCGGCCGTTCCGGGCTGGGCATCGGGCGCTCCGGTAACGGAATATTTGGGCCGTTGGGCGGCGGTGGGGGGTACGGCGGGTTGGGCGGGAACGATCTCAGCGGTCTCGACGGCGGCAACTTTTATGGTTCGATCACTTCGCCAACGGACCTGGGCAGCGTGGGAGGAAGCCAGGGTGGCGGCGCGGGAGGCGGCGCGCTAAAACTGACCGTCGCGCGCACGCTGTCGCTGGACGGCGTCATCTCCGCAAATGGAATCTCCGCGACCAACGGCATCGCCCAGGGCGGCGGCGGCTCGGGCGGAAGCCTCTGGCTCACGGCGCAGACCTTTACCGGCGCGGGACAAGTGACGGCCAACGGCGGCATGGGCGCGCTGCCTTTCGGCGGCGGCGGCGGCGGCGGTCGCGTCGCGCTGTATATGACCTCCAATCATTTCGCCGGAACTATTTCCGCTGACGGCGGACTCGGGTTCGTGTCGGGCGGAGCGGGCACCGTTTACTGGCAGCAGCTCGGAGGCGTGGAAAACGTGTTGATCGTGGACAACGGCGGGTTGATGGGCACCAACACAGTGCTCTCCAGCCAGTTCCCATTTAATCTGACGGTTTCCGGCGGCGCGGTTCTGCAACCGGCCTTGTCCAGCGCCAACTTCAATCTGGCGAGTCTCGACGTGGGACCGAACTCGCTCGTCACATGGCCCGGAACACAAGGGCGTCTCACGTTCAACATCTCCGGCGACGCGCGCATTGAATCAGCGGGCGCCATCTCGCTCGACGGCCGCGGTTATGGCGGAACGGCGGGCGGTGCGGGCGCAGGCTCGATGCCGATCAACGGCGCCGGCAGCGGCGCAGGTTATGGCGGGACGGGCGGCGCAAGCGGTACCGGAACCCACGGTGGCGCCACCTATGGATCGATCCAGACACCGACTGATTTCGGCAGCCGCGGCGGGATACCGTCGGGAATTTCCGACCCCTCCTTCTCCGCAGGTGGCGGGGCGATGCATTTGAGCATTGGCGGCACGTTCACGGTTAATGGAACCGTTACCGCCAATGGCACTTCAGCCGTCCTGGACGATGCGGGCGGCGGGTCCGGCGGCAGCATCTGGCTGAACCTCGGCACACTGGCGGGGACCGGATTGATCAGCGCCGACGGCGGTGACGGCGAGTTCATGTATGGCGACGAAGGCGGCGGCGGCGGTGGTGGACGCATCGCCATTTATTCTCACACGAATAATTTCGCCGGAGTGATAGAAGTCGCGGGCGGCATGGGCGCCAATTTTGGCCAGGCCGGCACGCTGACCCTTTCCAACAATGTCCCTGCGCTCCAGATTGCCTCGCAAACACCCTCGGGTGTGCTCACGACGCCGGTCAGCACGGTATCGTTCGCGTTCAATTCGCCCGTGGATCCGGCATCCGTCACGCCGGACAGCGTCAGCGTTGTCACGCCGGGAGGTGTGTTGTCGTCACAGACGGTGACTGTCACGCAATCGGATCCCGCAACGGTCACGCTCAGCTTCCCCGCTCAGAACATGGTCGGGTCGTACCAGGTGCAACTCAATCCGCAAGGCACATTTGGCGTTCCGCTGGTGACGCCGTGCACTGGATCGTTCGCAATCGCCCCGCCGGTCATCTCGGGAACCGTCACCGACAACAACGGGCAGCCGGCTCCGGCGGTCACCGTGCAAACCGCCGACGGCGCGGTCTCCGTCGCCACCGACGCGCAGGGTAATTATTCCCTGTCCGTTTCACCCGGCTGGACCGGCACGGTCATGGCGGGCAAGGCCGGTTGCGCGTTCGTTCCCGGCTCACATTGCTATACGAATGGCTTCGCGGGGCTCAGCAACCAGAACTTCCTCCAGGTCCCGAAAGCTGCGATGCAGATGAACTGCTCGCAACAGGGCGGCGGGATGAAGCTCTGCTGGTTCGGTGCGTCCGGAGTGAATTATCAGGTCGAATGCTCGACGAACCTCGTGGACTGGACTCCCTACGGTGGACCCATCGCCGGAACGAACGGCCCGATCAGCATCGCCGCTCCCGGCAATGTGAGCCAGATGTTCTTCAAGTTCCAACCGGCGCAGTAGAGTCTGCTTCATAGCGGGATTGCATTTCGCGAGCCTGTGGTAGGATGGCGGGAGTGAAAAATCTCCTCGCCATCCTGCTGCTTTTGCCACTGGCGGCCTTCGCGCCGCCGCCGCCTTCGTCGCCCGAGGGATCGGACGTGGACGATTTCATGCAATCAGCGCAGCAATGGGCGCAGGAGAATCTCGATGATTCCGTTCTGGCGGTGCTGCAGCAGGTGGATCGGGATCGCGTGCGGGCGTTCCTGGTGCAATTGGAAGACCAATTCCAGGGCACGAATGTTTATCATCTGGCGGCGCTCAAGGAGACCGCGGCGCAAATCCTGCCGGTGCTGCAGCAATTCGAGGAAACGCAACCGCTCGCCGAGTGGCTGCAAACGCGCCTGGATTATCTGGACACCGCCGCCGAACTGCAGAAGCAGGTCACCGTCACGCCGTCCAAGCCGGACACGGCGGCGCTGTTGGTGAGTCCGCCGGCGCAGATCGAGCGTTCAGTCTGGCGCAATGTCGTGGCCAGGCGTCCGATACCTCCATTCGCCCAGACGTATCTGCCGGACCTCAAGAAGGCTTTTGCGGATGCCGGGACGCCGGCGCAGCTTGTGTGGCTGGCGGAGGTCGAGTCCTCGTTCAACCCCGCCGCGCGGAGTCCGAACGGGGCTGCCGGACTCTTTCAACTCACCACCGACACGGCACGGCACGAGGGCCTTTCCACGTGGCCTTTTGACGAACGCCTGGATCCTGATAAGTGCGCGCGTGCCGCCGCGCGGCAATTGCACGATCTGCATCGCCACTACGGCGACTGGCGCCTCACGCTGGCTGCCTACAATGCCGGCCGGGCTCGCGTGGACAAACTCCTCAAGAAATTCGGGACGCACAGCTTCGACGCCATCGCGCGCCGTCTCCCGGCCGAGACGCAGATGTACGTGCCCAAGGTGGAGGCGGTGATTCAACTGCGCGAAGGATGCGATCTGGAAACTCTAAAAGTTCCGAAAGCGTGAGCGTCAAGCAGCGCTCTTGCTCTGCGCCAGTGTTTCCTCGAAATCGACGATCTCCTTGATCTGCGTGAGGAACCAGCGGTCGATTTTGCTGAGTTGGAAAATCTCTTCGATGGTGAAGCCCGCGCGCAGGGCGTGGCGGATGAAGAACACCCGCTCGGCATTGGGCACGCTCAGCTTGCGCGTGATCACATCGCGCGGCAGCGTGTCACGGTCGCCGTAGACCTCGTTGCCGATGCGCCAGGGTTTACCGTCCCCGCCGATGCCGCTGCGTCCGATTTCCAGCGAGCGCAAACATTTCTGCAGCGATTCCTTGAACGTGCGTCCGATGGCCATGGCTTCGCCCACGGACTTCATCTGGGTATTCAGCGTGGGATCGGCCTGGGGAAATTTCTCGAAGGCGAACCGCGGGACCTTGGTAACGACGTAATCGATGGTTGGCTCGAAGCTGGCCGGTGTTTCGCGCGTGATATCGTTTCTGATTTCGTCGAGCAGGTAGCCCACGGCGAGCTTGGCGGCGATTTTGGCGATGGGAAATCCCGTGGCTTTGGACGCGAGCGCGCTTGATCGCGACACGCGCGGGTTCATTTCGATGATCACCATGCGGCCGGTGTCCGGGTTGACGCCGAATTGGATGTTCGAACCGCCGGTTTCAACGCCGATTTCCCGGATCACGGCGAAGGAAGCGTCGCGCATGATCTGGTATTCCTTGTCGGTCAGCGTCTGGATGGGCGCGACAGTGATAGAGTCGCCGGTGTGGACGCCCATGGGATCGAAGTTCTCGATGGAGCAGATGATTACGCAATTGTCGGCGCGATCGCGCATGACTTCCATCTCGTATTCCTTCCAGCCGAGGAGCGATTCCTCGATCAGGATTTCGGAGACCGGCGACAATTCCAATCCGCGCCGTGCGATCTCTTCGAATTCGTCGCGATTGTAGGCGATGCCGCCGCCGGTGCCACCGAGCGTGAACGCCGGGCGGATGATGAGCGGGAAGCGCCCGATCCTTTCCGCGACCTGCCGACATTCCTCGAGGTTGTGCGCGGTGCCGCTGATCGGCACGTCGAGGCCGATCTTGATCATCAGGTCCTTAAAAATCTGCCGGTCCTCGCCGCGCTCGATGGCGCGGGCGTTGGCGCCAATCATTTCCACGCCGTGGCGTTCCAGGGCGCCATTGCGATAAAGCGCCATGGCGGTGTTGAGGGCGGTCTGGCCGCCGAGCGTGGGCAGCAGCACGAGTTTGCCTTTCGCGCCGAGGCGCTTCAGTTCGGCCACTTCGCGTTCGATGATTTTTTCCACGCACTCGGGCGTGATCGGCTCGATGTAGGTCCGGTCGGCGAACTCGGGGTCGGTCATGATGGTGGCGGGATTGGAATTGACCAGCACCACGCGATAGCCCTCCTCGCGGAGCGCCTTGCAGGCCTGCGTGCCTGAATAATCAAACTCGCACGCCTGCCCGATGATGATGGGCCCCGCGCCAATGATCAGAACCGAATGTATGTCCGTGCGCTTCGGCATAAATGAAACGGCCAGAGATTGAACATGGAGAACTTCGAGATTGGAAGGGAAAAACGCGGGCACGGCGCATGGTTTCCTTCTAAGCACTTTGCCCCGTTTTCGCGCCGCCGAAACCTGTGCGATTTTCCGGGGTCGTGGACGATCAGCAGAAAGGGCTTTCGGCCGAGCCGCCGCCATCGGGGCGGGCCGCCGGGTTTCGGGAGTTTTTCCGACATTCGGCGCAAACGGTTGCGATGTCGGTGGGATCGCCGTGGTGCTTCATCATTGCAGTGCTGCTGGTAATCAATTGGGCCGTGCTCGGGCCGCTGTTTCATTTTTCCGACACCTGGCAACTGGTCATCAACACCACCAGCAGCATCGTCACTTTCCTGATGGTCTTCCTGATCCAAAACACCCAGAACCGGGACAGCAAAGCCCTCCAACTCAAGCTCGACGAACTGCTTCGGGCCGTTCGCGGCGCGCGCACCGGCCTGGTGAACCTGGAGGAGATGAGCGATGAACAACTGGACCAATTGCAAAGCCAGTTCAAGCGCATCCGGAACAAGGTCCGGAGGCAGCCGCGGGAAGAAACGATAGATCAAAGAGCCCCAGAGTGATCACAACGCCAGCAGCAGCCGCTTGATTTCCTTGAGCCTTCCCTTGGCGTCCTTCTTGGTGAGGCGGGGAAACTTTCCGCCGACAGTCAGGTAATCGTTGTTCCGGGTCAGCATGAGGCGGTCTTCCTTGACTTCGATGACGGTGACGCCGCGTTCGCTGGCGAGAATTTTGAGTTCGCCAACGAGCAGCAACAGTTCGACCGCGGGCGGCAGGGGGCCGAAGCGATCGCGCAGTTCCGCCTCGAGCTTTTCGAGCCCGGCCTTGTCGGTGGCCTGGGCGAGCTTCCGGTAAATGTCTATTCGTTGGCGCGCCTCGGAGATGTAGGCGAGCGGGATGAAGGCGGAAACCTTTTCGATTGCGGAATGGGGAGTGCGGAGTGAGGAATCATCCGCGGTTTTGGATGCCGGCAGGTAGGTGGACACTTCCCGGGGGACCGAAATCTCGATATCAGTTTTTGGAATTCTGGATTTGGGTTCAGATGGCTTTTCCGCGCTCTCTTCGCCGGGGCTGAGGGCGAGGAAATCGAAGCGGGCCTGCACTTCGACGCGCGGTTTGACCTTCTCGCCTTTCAAGGCAGCGACGCTTTGCTTGAGCAACTGGCAGTATAATTCGAAGCCCACGGCGGTGATCTGGCCGCTCTGCTCCGGTCCCAGCATGTTGCCCGCGCCGCGAATTTCCAGGTCGCGCATGGCGATTTTGAAGCCGCTGCCGAGCGTTGAATACTGCTTGAGCGCGGTGATGCGTTTGCGCGCATCGGCCAGCAGGCCGGCATGTCGCGGCAGCAGGAGATAGGCGTACGCCTGGTGTTTGTAGCGTCCCACGCGGCCGCGCAGTTGATAGAGATCGCTCAGGCCGAAGCGGTCGGCGCGGTCGATCAGGATGGTGTTCGCGTTCGGAATGTCCAGACCGCTCTCGATAATGGTTGTCGAAAGCAGGACGTCCGCCTCGCCGTTGACAAAGCGCGTCATGATTTCCTCCAGTTCGTCGCCGGCCATCTGGCCGTGACCGACGACGATGCGCGCGTGCGGCAGCAGCGTGCGGAGTTTTTGGGCCATGGTGTCGATGGTTCCCACGCGATTGTGCAGGAAGAACACCTGGCCGCCGCGGTTCAGTTCGCGCTGGATGGCGTCGCGGATCAGGCGTTCGTCGTATTGCGCCACGATGGTTTCGACGGGGAGCCGGTCCTGCGGCGGTGTTTCGATGGTGCTCATGTCCCGCGCACCGGTGAGCGCGAGGTAAAGCGTGCGCGGGATCGGCGTGGCGCTGAGCGTGAGCACGTCCACGAGTTTTCGCAGTTGCTTGAATTTTTCCTTGTGCAGCACGCCGAAGCGCTGCTCCTCGTCGATGACCACCAGGCCGAGGTCCTTGAAGCTGATGTCGTCCTGCAGGAGCCGGTGCGTGCCGATCACAATATCCACGGCGCCCTTGGGGAGGTCGGCCACCACCTTCTTGCGTTCGCGCGGCGTGCGAAACCGCGAGAGCAGTTCAATCCGCACCGGGTAATCGGCCATGCGCTCGCGGAAGGTGTTGAAATGTTGCTGCGCCAGCACCGTGGTCGGGACAAGCACCGCCACCTGTCTTCCGTCCATCACCGCCTTGAACGCGGCGCGGATGGCCACCTCGGTTTTTCCGAAACCGACATCGCCGCAAATGAGCCGGTCCATCGGCTTGGGCCGCTCCATGTCGGCCTTGGTTTCGGTGATTGCGCGCATCTGGTCGGGAGTTTCCTCGTATAGAAATGAGCTCTCGAATTCGCGTTGCCAGGTGTTATCGAGGGCGAAGGAATGGCCCGGCTGCGATTCGCGCGCGGCCTGGATGGCGAGCAGTTCGCCGGCGAGATCGCGCACGGCGCGCTCGGCGTGTTCCTTGGCCTTGGCCCAGCGCGTGCCGCCGAGGGTGTTGAGCGGCGGACGCGCCTTGCCCGCGCCCACGTACTTGCTCACGAGGTGGGCTTCGGTAACGGGAACATACAGCTTGGGGGCGGTTTGCTCGGGATCGTTCGGCGCGTATTCGATCACGAGGCACTCCTGATTCGCATCCGCGGCGGCGGCAGGGTCCACATTTTTGCGGCCGGCGGAGATGGGCAGCACTTTCAAGCCGAGATACCGGCCGATCCCGTGCTGCAGGTGGACAACATAATCGCCTTCCTCGAGCTCGGTGAAATCGATGTCCAGCGCGGAGCGGGTGGCCTGGGCGTGCGCCGATTTCAAACGTCGTGGGCGCTGGACCTTGTAGCGTCCGAAGATTTCCGCATCGGTGATGACTACAAGTCTGGCGTTCTCCTGGACAAAGCCGCGGCTCAAGGCGCCGAGCTGGACCGTGGGCCGTTCGCCGGTGAAGCCGTAATCGCGCCAGATTTCCTCGAAACGCTGGCGTTCGCCTTCGTTGTTGCAGAATACGCGGAGGTCGTAGCTCTGCCGCAGCCAGCGGTGCATTTGCGCGAAGAAGTCCCGCCGCTGCGCCTCGGCAATCTGCGGCTCCGGCGCGCGGTCACCCAAGGGACGGAACGCGTCCAGCGAGGTGAACAGCAACGCTTCGGGAGCTTCCGTTATTTCAGCGGATTCATCCTCTTGAGACTCCGTCAACGCGAAGCCTTCGGCCAGCTCGCTCAGGTTCAGCGTGGTCATGCCCCTGCCCTCCATCTGGCCGCGAAAATCCTCCCACGAAATGAAGAAAGGATCCCCGGCATTCACCTGGCCGCCGTACTGTTCGGCGTGGGCATCCACACGTTCCGGTTCGCAAAAGAGCCAGAGCGTGTCATCCGGCAGATAATCCAGCAGAGAGGCCACGGGCGCCTCACCCCTTTCCACGCGCCGTTTCAAAATGCCAATCTCTCCCGCGGGCGGCAGCGTGACCATGGCGATCTGCTCCCGCGAAATCTGGGTGATGGGATCGAAGTAGCGCAGCGATTCCAGTTCATCGCCGAAAAATTCGAGCCGCACGGGCCAGGGACTGGTCATTGGGTAAATGTCCAGGATGCCCCCGCGCAAGGCGATCTCGCCCTTCTGGCTCACCTGCGCCTCCGGTTCGTAACCGTGATCCTCCAGCCATTCGACCAGATCAAGCGGTTCGATCCGGTCGCCGCGATTCAAGGTCCTCGTTCCTTCCCGAAGGGCCTCGGCAGAAAAGGTGCGCTGAAGAAGTGCGTTGACATTGGCCACCATGATGGGCGCATTGGATTTTGTCCCGCCCGGGCGATTCGAGAGCGCGACAAGCGCAGCCAATCGCTCGCTGATCACATCGGCGTGCGGCAACTTCGCCTCGTGCGGAAGAATTTCCCACGCCGGGTAGAAGAGCGGTCGGACATCCCGATCGGTCCCGGTTTGGGCCAAGGCCAGCCAGGTTTCGAGGTCCTGTTGCACGCTCTCCTGGGCCTTGAGTCCGTGGGTCACGAGAATGAGCGGCCGATCGGGAAAATATTCCCGGAGGAGCGCCGCGAGGAATGGTTGGGCAGAAGCACTGACGCCGGGGCAGGACAAAGCGCGGCCCTGCTCCACGCGCCGCAGCAGGGTCTGCGCGGCGGGAGTCAGCAAGACCTTGGCGAACAGGTTGCCTGCCGCCGCAACTGAAGAGCCTTGCGCCAAGCGCAGGAAACCTCGCAGTCCCTGCGGCCAACGTCAAGGGGGTGAAAAAGCTAACGGGGCGTATCCAGCCTGATGATTTTAACTGCCGCGACTCCAATGGACACAGGCGGCCCAGTGATTTCCGGGGCAGTTACCGGGTCCTCCTCTGTCTTGAAGCGGATCAAGTTGTAGCGGGGTTTCGCCTTGATTTTCATGTCCACATCAATCTCTGATTTGGCAGGCAGCCTGCCCTTCCAAACCTGCCCACCCTCGGCGTCAATCACAACGTAACGTTCCGAAATCGTGCCCACTCTCATGGTAATATGGTAATCGACGGGGTGACCGTCCGGGTTGAAGAAGGTCATGGTTGCGTTTTTGCCCGTGGTCCAGTGGCGGTCCAACTCGGCAGTACGTTCGAAGTAAGGTGAGAAGCCCTTCTCATAGCCGATGAGCGGAAGCTCATCAGTACGCGGGAGTTGGGGGTTGGGAGAAGGATTCAGGAACACGCACACCTGCTCGCGCAAATCGTCTTCGATGATGGGCGTCTTGCCCATGGTCTTGAAGGCGGTTACCAGCGTGTCCAGATGGTTGGTGAACGCCTTGCGATTCAAATACATGGCGGAAAAGCCGTAAGCTTCCAGGAGATCCACCGTCTGTTTGAGCGGGATGTCCCCCAGGGGAATCTGCCAGTCCTCACGCGGACGGCCGCGGTCGGTGCCGAAGGAGAAACGCAGTGTTTTGGTGTGGAAAAAGGGTCGCAGATGTTCGTAGCTGCCGACGTTGCGATTCACGTACGCATCTGGAAAATCCATGGCGGGGAACTGGTAGATCATGGATTTTGGCGGCAGCTTTTGTTCGATTGTGTTGCAGAATGCGCGGTCATTTTCGATGATTTTGGCAACGGCCAGCGTGTCCTCGTGAGGAATCGGGCGCGGAATCTGATCGTACAGGCCGACAGCGAGGATCAGACCAGCCAGGCCGGCCCGCCAAGGCCAGGCCCAGGTTCGCGTGCAGCGTGAAAGGCGGGACACCAGGAACAGCAGCGAAAAAGTCCCGAGGAAGAGGCTGTAGCGATTGCTGGAGCGGAACAGCATGAGTCCACCGAACCCGATGAGGCAGTTCAGCCCGCCCAGAGTGGCATAGCAGAATACCCAGAGGCTTTGCAGCGAATACGCAGGGAAGCGGCCCGGCCGGGGTCGGAGCACGCGAACCAGCGCTTCGGCAAAAAGCCATGCCAGGCCCGCGACCCCGATGAAACCCAGGTACGGCGAGTACACTTCACCTTTGACCAGCGCGGAGTATTTGTAATTGTCGCTGATCGCGCGCATGAACTCGAGGTGATGATTGGGCGGCGGGATGATGAGTTCCATGGGTTTGAGCGCCATCAACTCGCACTCGACATAGAACCGCACCACCGCGCTGAGATTTCTCCCGTGAATCCATTGGTAGACAAAAACGGGCGCATTGATGGCTGCAAAGGATGCCAGGGCGAGCCCGATGGAAATCGCGCCGATGACCAGATTTTCCTTGCGGCGACGAACGAGCAGGTTCGCCAGCAGGCCGAAGCCGGCCAATTGCAGGTACATCCAAAGATTGTAGGGATTGCCCAACCCGAGCACGACGGCAGTGACGAGACACATCCAGCAGGAGGCATCACCCCAACGCATGCGCCGGCTGCCGCCGATCAGCCACGTGCTGAGAATCGCAAATGGCAGCGTGTAGGTGAAGGCGAGCAACAGGTGGCCCAGCCCGCGATTGAAAGTGTAGTACAGACAGGCGAACAACAGGGCTCCTGTGAAGGACCATATTCGCGGATATCTCAGGAAACGACAGCAGAGATAGAAGGAAACCACCGCGGTCAATGGCGCAAGCAACATTCCGAAATTGGCGGCCTGGAAGAGCCCAAAACTTTTTGCGATCAGGCCAAGAAAATAAGTGAGCGGCTTTTCATACATCGGGTAGTCGTTCCAGTTCGCGGTGTAGGGAGCCCCGAGCCGTTTGACGAACGACATGCAGAACGGCTTGTAATCGCCTTCCGACGCGGCCTTGATCCAGCCGAGGATTTGCTGCGAGTCGCCGCTATAGCTGGTCGGCACGGCCCAATCCGCCGCGGAGGTCCGGTCCCAGGTGTGGCACCAGATCACGACAACAGCGGCGCAGAGCACCAACAAAGGAAGAATCTCCCAGCGGCAGATGATTGACCCGATTGACCGCTGCCGAGGCGCTGCGGGCTTCCGGCGTGGGACCGGCCTGGGCCGCTCCGCCACCACCGTCGACTGGGAGTTTTTGGACTTTCCTTTGCTCATGATCGCGAACCACGGATCACAATTGAAATGCGCGGTTTCCGGTAATCACTCCCACTCGATGGTTGCCGGCGGTTTGCTGGAGATATCGAAGCAGACGCGATTGACGCCCTTGACCTCGTTGATGATCCGGTTCGAGAGTTTCTCCAGCAGATCGTAGGGGAGTTTGACCCAATCGGCAGTCATGCCGTCCTGGCTCTCCACGGCGCGCAAGGCAATGGTATAGTCGTAGGTGCGTTCGTCGCCCATGACACCCACGCTTTTGACCGGCAGGAGAACGGCGAAGCTCTGCCAGATGCGATAATACCAGCCACTGGCCTTCATCTCCTCGACCACGATGCTGTCCGCCTCGCGGAGAATCTCGCAGCGACGCGGCGTGACTTCGCCGAGGATGCGCACGGCCAATCCCGGACCGGGGAACGGCTGGCGCAGGACGATCTCGCGCGGCAGACCCAATTCGAGGCCCAGTTCCCGCACCTCGTCCTTGAAGAGACATTTCAGCGGCTCGACCAACTTGAATTTCATTTTTTTCGGGAGGCCGCCGACGTTGTGATGGCTCTTGATCAGCGCCGCCGGGTTGCCGCCGATGGGGACGGATTCGATCACATCCGGGTAAAGCGTGCCCTGCGCGAGGAACCTGGCCTTGCCGGCGCGGCGGGTGGCAGCCTCGAAAACTTCGATGAACGTGCGGCCAATGATCTTGCGCTTGCGCTCGGGGTCGGTCACGCCCTTGAGCCGGCGCAGGAACAATTTGGAGGCGTCCTCGTATTGCAGCTTGATTTTGAAATGGCGGACGAAGACCTCCTGAACCACCTCCGCCTCGCGGCCGCGGAGCAACCCGTTGTTCACGAAAATGCAGGTGAGTTGGTCGCCGACCGCCTTGTGGATCAAGGCCGCGGCGACGCTCGAATCGACGCCGCCGCTGAGCCCGAGGATGACCCGTTCGGAGCCGACCTGGGCGCGGATGGCGTCCACCGCCTGGTCGATGTAGTTGTGCATCGTCCAGTTCTTGCCGCAGCCGCAGATGTTGTGGACGAAGTTCGAAATAATTTCACGTCCCTGCGGCGTGTGCGCGACCTCGGGATGAAACTGGAGGCCGAAAATTTTCCGGTCGCGGCTCTCGAGGGCGGCGAAATCGGAGTTCTCCGTGACGGCCACGGATTTGAACCCGGCGGGGATTTTGGTGAGTTTATCGCCGTGGGAATTCCAGACCTGCAGGGTTTCGGGAAGGTTCGCAAAGAGCGGGCAAAAGCTGTCCTTCACGCGCAAGGTGCCCTTGCCGTACTCGCGTTTCAGTCCCTTCTCGACCCTGCCGCCCAGGTACTCCGCCAATATCTGGATGCCGTAGCATATGCCGAGGATGGGAATGTCCAGGTCGAAGATGGCGCGATCGGGGAGCGGCGCATCCTTGGCGTAAACGCTCGAGGGTCCGCCGGACAGGATGATTCCCCTGGGCTGCATCGCCGCGAGGGTTTCGGCGGGCGTATCGTAGCGCACGATGATCGAATACACGTTGCACTCGCGGATGCGGCGCGCGATCACCTGGGTGTATTGGGAGCCGAAATCCAAAATGACGATCTGCTCATTCATGACAAATGCGAATAAAACAAAATTGTTTGCCTGCGAAAGGGAGATTTGGCGAGATAAAAAGCGAAGGCTCCGGTGTCAGATTTCGCGAACTGTTCAAGCTGCCGGAGACCGCGGGGAAGCGGCGCAATCACTCGTCAATGGGCACCACGCCAACCTGCCCGGAATTGGGATCGTAAACGATCTTCATGCGGTAGGGCGGGTCGGGGATCTTGCTGATGTACTGCCCCCTGACGAGTTCCTTGAGGTCCCTGGGAAACCGGCCTTCTTCGACGTTGAACATCTGGATCGCCTGGTTGAGCTGGGCGATGTCCACGGTCTTGATCGCCTTTTGCTTGCCGGTGGCGATGTTCTGCAGATAGCTCATGCCGCCGTTCACGACTTCGCCGGCCCCGCCGCTGCTGGGGACATTTTCGCCCTTGCTGACGGTCTTGCCGGTGTTGTCCGGCGGTTGGTTGGGATCGAGCGGTTGGCCGATGGCGCCGACGTTATTGGTTATCGTGGGCGTGCTGGCGATCGCAGGATCCACGGAGGAATTTGTCGTGGCAACGGCAACGGCGCTGTTGGTTGGGGATTCAGCCAGGGCGCTGGTCGCGTCATGGGTCGCGGGCGTCGCGTCAGTGACCTTCTTCTCGCTGCATCCTGCGAAGAGAAAAGCAGCCACCAACCAGAGGCCCAAAGACAGCTTCATGGTGAAAGTTTAGCTCCTCGGCGGGAAAAATCAAAGGGCAACGCAGGCCGATTTGATCGGAGCCAAACGCGAAAAACATCGACGCACCCCGCTTTACGGCTGCGGCTGTTTACTTCGAGAATGAGTCAATTGTCGAAGTGCCGCTTCGATCTGGACGAAAACTCCGGGCCAATCCCCGGGCGCCAGCTGGCGAAACAACCGGAGCGTGGGATACCAGGGGCTGTCGGTGCGTTCCCTCATCCAGCGCCAGCAGGGGACGTGGCTGATGACTCCCCAGACGGGGCGCCCCAGTGCGCCGGCCAGGTGAAGCACCGACGTGCAGACGGAAATCACCACGTCCAACTGTCCCACAGCCGCAGCCGTACAGGCAAAATCGTGCAAACGTCCGCTGAGGTCCTCGACGTGAATATCCGGCGGCAACGTTTTCAAATCGGCCGCGCGCGGACCGCATTGAAGGCTGTAGAAGCGAATGCCGGGCAACCGCAACAGCGGGAGAAACTGTTCCAGCGTGGTGGAGCGTAGGCGGGTCTTCGGGTACCGATTGCCACCCGACCAGACGATGCCCACCTTCAATGGGCCGCCGGGTTCGGAAGCGAGGGGCAATTTTGCAGCCGGCGGCATGGGCAGGTAAGGAATGTTCGCGGGCACGTTATCGAGCGTGGTCTTCAACAACGAAGGCAAACTCATGACCGCCACATGAGCATCGAATGCCGGAATGGGCTCGCCCGGTTTGACCACGTGATCCACGCCCTCCATGCCCTGCACGAGTTGGTGAAGTTCAACCGGGCAGGCGAGGACGACACGCGCGCCGCGCCGGGCGAGCAACGGCACATAGCGCAGGAATTGTATGACGTCACCGATACCCTGCTCGCCGTAGACCAGGATTGTGCGATTGCCCGGGTCGCCGCCATCCCAGGCCGGTTGCGGGAAGTCGGGCCGTTTGGTGGAGAAACCGGACCAGCGCCAGCGCCATTCGTATTCGGCCCAACCACGCGCGAAATCGCCGGCCATCAGGAGGACCAGCGAGCGATTGTACCTGGCCTCGACGTGGTCGGGTTTCAGGTTGAGCGCGCGATCGTGGGCCTGCAGCGCTTCCTCGACGCGCCCCTGGCCGAAAAGCGCGCTGCCGAGATGGTTCAGGGCTTCGGCTGATTGCGGTTGCAGGGCCAGCGCGCGTTGGGCGACCTCGGTTGCCTGCTCGTATTCGCAACTTTGTTCGAGGGCTCCGGAGAAATTGGAGAGGAGGTCCGCGTCGGGATTCTGCTTCAGCGCAATGCGATAACTCGCCAGCGCCTCGTTCAGTTGACCGGTCTTTTGGAGGGCGACGGCCAACTGAGCGTGAATTCCGGGGAGATCGGGCTGAACCGACAAGGCCTTGCGGAAGCGATCGGCGGCCTCCGCGTAACGATTCAACGCCAGGAGTATCGTCCCGGCGGTGCTGAGGGCTTGTGGGTTCGAGGGACCGGCTTTGACGGCCTTCTCCGCCCAGACGAGGGCTTCCTGGTGGCGGCCGCGTCCCTGCTCAAGCAGGGCCGCCAGGCTCAAGGCGAGGAAATTGCGCGGCTCACTTCGGACAGCCTGCTCGCAAAGAGCGATGGCTTCCGCAGCTCTGCCCGCCTCAGCCTGCTCCATTGCCTGCTGAAGGAGTCTGGCGGTTTTTGACATGTTCGCGACGATCGCTTGACCGCCGGGGCTTCGAGTATTCGTGAGCGCCAATTCAGCGGCAAGGCGCAAATTCCGAATCGCCTGTCGCGAGGGGAAGATTGAGAATGGAGCAGCGATTCCGAGATAACCAGGCTGAAATTACGCGAGTTCCGCAGTTACGCGATGTTCACTGAACTTCAACGCGGAAATACATCGAACTGGCGTTGGCGGCCATGGGAAGGGCAAAGGTTGTCCGGGCAGAATTGGTGAGGATGGGCGTCCATTGAACAGGCGGGGTAAGGTCAGTTGCGCTTTGCAAAATCAATGTGTGGAGCGTGTAGGGAACCGTAAACACCGCGTTGGAGCCATTCAGCGACATCCCGAGTTTGAAGGCCGCGGGATTCACCTCGGCGATTCCGTAGTAGGGTCCGATTCCGGCGCCGCTGAGGGTGCCGGCAAATGAAGTTCCGTTCAGTCCCGCATCGTTCCAGGTGCCCTGTGTTCCGGGATTGCCGGCCGCCCACTGCCAGTTGATGACGCCATAGTATTCGAAGCCACCGTTGTTATTTGGCTCGCCTGTGGCGGTGTTCCAATTGCGATAAGTATTGGTTTCGCCATCCGCCCAGACGAAATCCGCGGTGTGTTGCGGGTTGCCGCCGTCGCCCAGATTGGGATCATGCATGCCGATCCAGATGGGTGTGGCGGATAGATTGGGTCCTCCGGAACCGGCGAAATTGACGAGCATGTGGGAGACAATCCAGGCATTTTCGCCTGCGTCGCGAATGGTCACCAGATTGCCGCCGAGGGCCTGCGCTTCCGCCTGCGCCTTGGTCCACGTTTCCGGATTGACGATGAAATACTCGTGGCCGTTCGTGGAATTCAGGATGGGTCCCTCGACATAGCCGACGGTCACCACCGCGGGGTTGCTGTTGGTGCTGCCCGCGATATTCGTCACGATCACATCGTAGGAGCCAGCGTCCTGGAATTGGGCGGAACTGATGGTGTAACTGTTGTTGGTTGCGCCGGGAATCGGCGTCTGGTTGACGCGCCACTGCCAGCCAAAAGGAGCGGTGCCCGTCTCGGCAACGCTCATGGTCCAATTCTCGCCCAGCCCGACATTGCCGCCCGGCGGCTGCCCGGTGATGACGGGCGGAAAATAAACCACGCTGACGAGGTCCGTGGAGCTGGAGACCGAGCCATAAGCGTTGGAAATGATCAGCGAATAGCCGCCGGAGTTGTTGGTCTGGGCGTTGGTAATTCCAAGACTGAAATTGGTGGCATTGGCGAGCGGACTGCCATCCTTCCACCATTGGAGGGACATGGGAATGGCGCCCGTGGCACTGACTGACCACGTGGCGTTGGAGTTGACGCCGATGGTGGTGGCGCCTGGCGGCTGTTGAACGATGGCCGGGCGCCCATCCAACAGAGTGAGTCCCGCGCTGGCGGTGGCAACGCCAAACGAGTTTCGGACGATAACCTGGTACCACCCGGATTTCGCGGGTTGAACATTGGTCAGAATCAGGATTGATCCCGTGGCGCCCAAAATGTTGGCACCGTTAAACTGCCATTGATAGGAGAGATTTCCCGGGCCCGCTGCCATGACGGTGAAGACAGCCGTTGCGCCCGGATAAATCGCCTGATCGCGAGGCGGCACGGTGATGCCCGGTGTGCCATCTCCGACGATCGCCAGCGCGTGCCTGGCGCTGGAGGCAATGCCGGTGACGTTCGACAGGTTAGTCGGCCAGAAAAAGGAATAATTATTGGTATTGCCCCAGACCAGAATCGTGCCGTCGCGCCGGAGCGCCATGCTGTGTTCGTCACCGCCGGCGATGGCCACGATATTGGTTGCGCTGGCCGGCACGGTAATCTGCCCCCAGTTATTGCTGCCCCAGGCAACCACCGTCCCGTTGGTTCTCAGGGCGAGCGAGTGAGCCGCCCCAGCCGCAATTGCGACGACGTTTGTTGCGGCCGACGGGACATTGGTTTGCCCGGAAATGTTCGCTCCCCAGGCGACGACCGTGCCGTCCGCCCGGAGAGCCAGGCTGTGGTTTGCGCCCGCGGCAATGGCCACGACATTCGTCGCGCTCGGCGGAACATTGGTCTGGCCGTAGTTGTTGAGCCCCCAGCCCACCACCGTGCCATCGCTCCTCAAGGCGAGGCTGTGATCACCGGCGCTGCTGCCGGCCGCAACGGCCACAACGTTCGACGATAGCGTGGCCGGCACGTTGGTCTGAAAGTTGTTGTCGCGCCCCCAGGCAAGCACCTTGCCGTCGGCGCGCAAGGCGACCGCGTGGTATTCTCCGGCGGCGATGGCGACGATGTTGGTCGCCACGGGGGGGATGATGGATTGCAGGTAAGTGTTGTTACCCCAGCCGGAAATCGTTCCATCGGGTTTCAGCGCCATGCTGAAACCATTGTTGCTCGGGTTGCCGTCGTCACTCCCGGCGGCGATCGCCTGGATGTTCACGAGGCCGGAAGGCACGTTGGTCTGGCCAAAGGTGTTTTGTCCCCACGCAACAACGGTCCCGCCCGCGCGAATGGGAGAGGGCGCCAAAACCAGAAGCAGAAGGGCAATCGAAATTGAAAATAAATATCGTGTTTGTGTCTTCACATCGCCGGGTGATCGGGGTTTGCCAACTCGCGCGGACATTTATAGGGGGTGCGGCGCATATGTAAATGGCTTTCGTGATAATTTGCATAAGAAAGTGTGTTGATCTTATACACCGCGGTTGCAGACCGCTCCCAAAACACCCGATCTCCCCTCTTTTCCCACCGCAGAATTCCGGAAAGAATTGCTTTTGACACATGCCAGCCGCCTGGAAAAAACTCGCGGAATGCGGATAACGGCATCATTCTGTCTGGATGCATCTGGCGCAGTTGAGATTACGCGACTTCCGCAATTACACGCGGTTGGACGCGGAGTTTACGCCGGGGTTCCAGGTGTTGCTGGGCGACAACGCGCAGGGCAAGACGAACGTGCTGGAGGCGATCTATTTGATGGCGACGCTGCGCTCGTTCCGCGGCGTGGGCGGGGCGCAGATGATACGGCACGGGCAGAAGGGATATTTTGTTGGCGGCAAGGCGGTGAGCCAGGGGTCGCATGATATCAAGATGTACTGGTCGGCGGCGGAGCGGAAGTTGAGCCTGGACGGGCAGCCGGTGCGGCGGCTCTCGGATTACCTGGGCGTGCTGCGGGTGGTGGCGTTTTGCACGGAGGACCTGCAATTGGTCAAGGGGACGGCGCGGAGCCGTCGGCGGTTTGCCGACCTGTTGCTGACGCAGACGCACCCGACGTATCTCGGGTTGCTGCAGCGGTACGCGCGGGCACTGCGGTCGCGCAACGCGATGTTGAAGCAGCGCAGTCCCGATGAGGCGGCGCTGGACAGTTTCTCCGCGGAACTGGTGAAGCTGGGCAACGAGATCATCCGGTTGCGACGGGAATTGACGCCGCGGCTCTCGCCGCTGGCGCGGCTGGCGTATCGGCGGATTTCCAATGACGCGGAGGAATTGCTGCTGGAATATCAGCCGGGGGTGCGAAAGGATTTTGCAGTGGAGTTGGCGCAATCGCGGCAGCGGGAACGGACGTATCGATCGACGCTGGTGGGGCCGCATCGGGATGAGTTCCGGCTGCTGCTGAATGACAAACCGGCGGCGCAGTATGGGAGCGAGGGACAGAAGCGGACGCTGGCGATCGCGCTGAAGATGGCGCAAGCGGAATATCTGACGGGAATTCATGGATCGCCGCCGGTGCTGCTGATCGATGATGTGATGGGCGAGCTGGATGTGAAGCGTCGGAGCGGGTTGATGCCGTTGCTGGAGCGGGCGCATCACGCCCAGGGACAGGTGTTCATGACGTGCACGGAGGAGAATTGGCCGCGGGAGCTGGGGCGCGATTTGCAGCGGTGGGAGGTGCGCAGTGGGATGTTGAAGAGATTGGAAAAAGAGAATGGGTGATGAAGTAAAATTTCAGGGGATGTGGCGATAAAATGCAATTTGCCAGTATGATACGGACGACAAAAGACACCACCTCTCCCCCACTTCGTGGCGGAGAGGGAGAAAGAGGGTTTCGGGAGGCGTATGTTGCAAGTAACTGCGCACACAAGGTTTTTGGCTGATGCGAGGGAGGCGGCTGATTTTTTTGACGGTGGTTGTGGCGGTGATTGCGCTGGCGGGGGAGCTTTACTGGTATCGCAATGTGCGAATCGTGGCGGGGCATCGGCGGGAGGCGCGGGCGATGGAGATCGGGTTAAACGAGCAGTTCATGGCCAATCCGCGATTCAGGAATCTTCGGGTGTTGGGCTACAGCGGGAAGGCGCACCTGTTCAGCACGGAGGAGACATTTTCGGTCGCGGGCTGGGTCACGTCGAAGAAGGATTTCTCGGATGCGTGGAGGGTGATTAACGCGCTGCATCCGCCGGGACGATTTCAGTATTCGGTGAGCGTGCGGGTTCCGCGGAAGCCCCCGGTAACGGTCAGAACGAATGGGGTGAGGCAGAAAGCGCGGGGCCACTAGAGCATTTTCAGAAATACTGTAGCCATTCGATGAGAAAGAGGTTGGAGGCGGTCTTTTTGGGTTTTAGCTTCGTTTCGGCTCAGTCACAGGGTTGTTTTGAACCTGCTCCTTCGCCAAAGCCTCGCCAAAACCCAAAAATCCTCGCCTCGAATGGCCACAGGATTTCTTCAAACGCTCTAAATGAGACTGCGGCGGAGTTTATGGGACTTCGATCAGGAAGAATTTGCGGGAGCCGGCGGCGACGGGATTGGTGATGCTGAAGTTGCCGTTGCTGTCGAAGGCGTTGGTGGCGATCACGGTCCAGTTCGAGAGCGGCAGGGCGATGTTGGTGCTGGAGAGGACGTAGTAGGTCACGCCCCAGAGTGAAGTCGCGCCGCCAAGAACGACGTTGGAAGCGGAGGAATGGATGGCAATATGCGGGCGGGCAGTAGCGCCGGCGGCGACTTTCAAGGTGCCGGTGTTGGTCAGGGCGGATGTGTCCCAAACCAGCCCGGAGCGCGGGATGGCGGGGAGGATTTTGGCAAATGAACCCGCATAGCTGGTGGCGGAAAAGAGAGTGAAGCTGTCGCCGGCCTGCAAGGTCCCGGCTTGGTTGGTCAGGCTCAGAGTGCCGCCATAGGTGAGCGTGATCGGGCCGCGAAGGCTGTCGTTGGTGGCGGCGGTCTTGTTCAATTTCATCGCGGTCGTGCCCTGGAGCGTTGCGCCGCCGGTGGCGTTGAGGACGCCGATGGCCCCGATGCCGGGTGTCACGGTGGCATTGGCCGGCACGAGCAGGTTGCCCATTACCATTCCGTTGCCTTGCAGGGTTTGGCCGTTCCCGAGAGAAAGCGTGGTGTCGCCGCGGCCGGTGGCATCGAGGATTGCGCCGCCGGCGATGGTAATGAGCGAGGAGTTGGCGATCGAACCAGTGCCGGTCAGCGCCAAGGTTCCGGTGTTGATGGTGGTCGCGCCGTTGTAGGTGTTGGAGCCGGCGAGGACCAGGTTGGTGGCGCCGTTTTTGATCAAATTGCCGGAACCGCCGACGGCGCTGTTGATCGTCAGCGAAGTGCCACCGCAGTTGAAGGTGTCGTTCCCGTTGAGCGTGATCGGGCCGCTGATGATACTTCCGCCGCTTTCGTTGAAGACCGTGGCGCCGTCCTGGAGCACGATTTTCTTGTTCAACGGACTGCCGCTCAGAGCCCAGAGTTCCAGGGTTGCGCCGCCCGAGACGGTGATCGTCTTGGAGGGATCACCGACCTGAGTGGTGGAAGTCTGAATGGCGAACTCGCCCTGGAGGACGTTGATATTGCCGATCGCGGAATCAATTGTGCCGAGGCCGACGAGCGAGACCTGATTGGGTCCGGTCTTCGTGATGTTCCACGCGCTGCCGGGAGGCGAGGTGGAGAGCGAGCCGTTGCGGATGTCCCAGCGATTCGCGCCGCCGAACGTGGTGTCGCCGGCGAGCGTGACGGTTTTCAGCGCACTGGTCTGGGACGCGCCGCTGTTGATAACAGCGCCATTCCCGCCGACGCCGGAACCGGAGATGGTGACGGACTGGGGACTGAAATTGATGCCATTCACGTCGAGCGTGCCGGTGTTGGTGATGAAGGTGACGGCAGTGGAAGCGCCGAGGGCGTTGCTGTTGCCGGGGCGGAGGATGCCGTTGAGGATGGTCACCGAGCCGGTGAAACTGTTCGTGGTGTTCAAGGCGAGCGTGCTGGCGCCGTTCTTGACGATTCCGCCCGAGCCGCCGATCGCGCCCGCGCCGCTGATCGTGAAGTTGTTGGTATCGGAGACCACCGTTGCGATGGCGGGTTGCATGGTGAGGCCGGAGGCTATGGTCGCGAACGTGGAGACGCCGGGGGTGTCGTCGAACAATACATAATCGCCCTGGGCGAAGGTGTCGGTGACATTGGTGATGAGGTTGAACCAGTTGGAGGTGGTATTGTCCCAGGCAGTGCTGGAGGTGGAACTCCAGCGCTGGCTGGAGCCGACGCTGAGCGTGAAATTGAGCGAGGCGAAATTCGTGAAATTACCGCCGCTGACGCCGTTGATGGGGAGCGTGTAGGTTCCGGAGGCAGCGCCATTCGAAGCGGTGAGCGTGAGTGTGGAGAAGCCGGGGCCGGTGAGCGAAGGCGGGTTGAATGATGCACTGACGCCGTGCGGGAGGTTGCCGACACTCAAAACGACGGGACTGGAAAAATTCTCAAAGGTGTCGAGGCGCACAATGGTGAAGGTGCTATTGGTGCCGGTGATGGAGAGAGTGTTGGGTGTTTCGAGGAGGCGATAGTTGACGGGAACCACCGCGAAGGCATCCACGATCATGTAGCTGCCAGTGTCCTTGATAAGCTTGATGGTGTGCGAGCCGGGGGAAAGATTGGAGGCACTGAAGAGCCGTTGCTGCGCGATTTGGGTGGCGTTGCTGCAATTGACCGTCGTCTGAAAAACACCGTCGAGCCACACGTCCACGTTGCCGAGCACCGTGTCCGACTCGCCAATCCAGGTGATACCCGCGCCGCTGAAGGTGTATTGGACGTACTGGCCGTTGATCTGGGTATAGTGAACGTCGTTGTGGTAATCGCCGGTATTGCGGGCGGTCGAGTAGGTCCAATCCGAGGGGACGTGATCGAAGGCCGGCTCGCTGTCATTGACCAGAATCTCGGGCACGCCGCGGACGGTGAAGGCGTCCACAACGAGATTTGCGCCGCCGGTCTTGACCAGGCGGAGCGTGTGGTTTTGCGGCGACAGGTTGGCGACGCTGAAGACGGTTTGCTGCGGCAGCCGGGTCGCAGCGAGGCAACTCACGGTGTTCTGATACGCGCCATCGAGATAAACATCCAGGTTGCCGCCATCGGTATTCTTTTCACACACCGCGCCGACGGCGGTGCCGTAGAAGACACAGTCGACGTAATCGGCATTGTTGGCGGTGGAATGGACGTCACCGCTGAAATCACCGAAGGTGCGGCCGGAGGAATAGGTCCAGGAACCGTGGAAGGTACAGTTTGTATCGGCGTCATTGATGGTGGAGGCCGAGAGCGGGAGGGAACTGCTGTAGGCGGGCTCCAGTCCCGCGCCGAGGATGAGCGCCTGGGCGGCGGCCGGCCAGTTTTGGCCGGTGACGAATACAGTATTGGTGATGACGTCGTTGGTGCTCTTGGAGCGCGGGTTGCTGGCGGCGGTGATGTTGCTGAAATTGTTGGTGGCGACGTTGTCGTGGTTGTTCCAGACGCCGCCGGTGGTGTTGGTGCTGCTGGAGTTGATGTTGATGTAATTGTGAATCGCGTTGTCAAACACGTTGCTGATCGCGGTCCAGTAGGCTGAGCCTTCGTCCCAGTAGATGCACTGGTAGCAGGAGTCCTTGTAATAATTGCCGATGTGCCAGGAATTGCTCTGCGCGCTGAGGCTGTAGCAGGAGCCGCCGTCCGTGAGGGTTTGCATCACCTTGCCGACATAATTGCTGATGACGCGATTGTTCGCCGCGTAGCTGGATGTGCCCCAGCCCCAGCCCAGCGAAATGCCGGTGTAGGGAGTGTTGTCGACGTCGTTGTGCGCGATGATCGTGTTGCGGGAGTAGCCGATCCAGATGCCGATGCAATCCTCGTATTCCTGGCCGGGGCGGCGAATGAAATTGTCCTGAATGACGTTGCCGTCGGTCATCTGGTTGGTGTCGGTGGTGGCGTAGTCGGTGACTTCGCCGACGCTGATGCCGTCGGAGGAGATATCCTCGAAATGATTGCCGACGATGGAATTGGTGTGCGCGCCTGCGCCGAAATCGAGCGCGGAACCGCCGAGATGTTCGAAAATGCAATTGGTGACCTGGATGAAGCTGGCGGTCTGGAAGGAGACATTGCCGAGGGTCTTGAGCGGGTTGACCGGGCCGGACCACATGATGCTGGTCTGGTTGTCAGCATAACCGCTGCCGGTGCTCGGCAGGAGCCAGGTGCCGTATTCAAAGGTGATACCGGAGAGAACGATATTGTGGATGGGCGTGGTCTCGCTACCGCCGCTGGCGTCGATGAGTTTTTCGAGAATGGGCAGCACGACGGTGGCGGTGGCGAGGTTTTCGCCGGGTCGGGGAATGTAATAGAGGTAACCGGCGGCCTGATCGAGGTACCACATTCCCGGGCCGGCGAGCAGGGGGAAGGCGTTTTCCACCCAACTGACGCCGGTGAGCGAGACGGTGCCGTTGCCATTCCACGGCCGGCCGGGCGTGGGAGTGGTTCCGCTGTAGGTCCAGCCGGGGGTTTGCATGACAATGTTGGTGCCGGAGATGGAGGCAACGGGGCAGCGGAGTTGCTTCCAGTTATGGCGCTGGACGATTTCGATGTTGGTGACGTTGGCCCAGTTTTGCATCGCCAGGTTGGTGGTACTGAAGCCGGTGCCGCCGTTGAGGGCGAAGCCGGCGGGATTGAGCGGGCCGCGAGCGCGAACGGCGCGAACGCCGTTGACGTAAAGCTGGCGGGAGTTGATGCCTAGGGCGACGGGTGCGCGCCAAATGTTGCTGGCGGCGTTGAAGAGCGTCCAGCCGGTGATGTTGGTGCCGCCCGTAAGGACCGGCACCTGGCCGGGGTAGGCCTGGTAAACGATGTTAAAGCCGCCGGTGCCGGAGTCGTGGGTGATGGTGTTTTCCTGGAGTTGAAGGCTGTTGGTGAGAATGTAGGCACCGCCGTAGAGATTGACGACGATATCGCCGGTCATGCTGGTGCTCAACGTGCGGACCAGATCGCGCGCGGCGTAGAGATTGCCGGGTTGGGCCTGGGAAAAGCTGCTGCCTGACCCGTCGGGCGAAACGAAAAGGTTGGTTTCGACAGTGGCCAGGCCGGTGAACGGCCAGAGAAAAGCGAGCAGCAACAGCAGTGTTCGCGAGAGGAGATTTGGGCGATGCATAAGGGTCTGATTAGGCCCGATTATAGGTCAAAAAAGGCCCAATAGCCATCGGAAAAAGGTTCGATTCGTTCCGTAGAAGTCCCGGACCAGGCTCAGGATGTAAGCCAGAGACAGTGCGGGGATGGCCTGCTGCGGCGCAGCTCGCGGCGAATTTTTGCCATGATCAACATGCGCCGCCAGAAGCCAGGGGCTGCGGAGAGTTCCGCGGAATATTTTTCGCGGATTTTCGCTTCCAGCAGACGCTGCTTCTCCTGATGCGCCGGATCGAAGGAGAGGCGCCTCCAGCCATCGGCGACGAACGGGCAGGAGGAAGCTCTTTGTCGATCGGTCCGGGTCTTGTTCACGGCTGCTGTTTCATGGCGTTTTGGATGCGGCGGAGGTCGGGGAGTTCGCCGGGGGCGACGGGCTGGCCGAACCAGGAGTAAACCTTTGGGACAAGCCATTTCCAGTGTTCGACATGGCCGTCGGCGAAGGAGAGATTGCCGGCCTGGGCGTGGCGGTCGGCGGGCATGTCGAACCAACGATCTTGGAGCCTGCTGCCGATAATCGGCGCGCCGAAATTGCTGTCGACGATTGAGTTTTCATTCTCATCAATGAAGAGAAAGGCGCCGGCGGGAGCGGGAATATCGCCGGAATGTTTCCATTGATAGGCGCCAAGGCCCGGGGGACTGAGCTCGGGCCAGCCGTTGATGGAGAGGCTCAGGTTGTAACTGCGCCAGCGGAGCTGGTTGGTGTCGACCAGGGTGGAGCGGTCGGAGGGGCAATGGTAAATGGCGAGGGAGGTGTTGTAGGGGAAGAGGGAGCCGTTGACGATGTTGCTGGGGTCGTATTCGAGGGTGGCATCGGTATCGGGCAGCCAGGAGACGCTGTGGAAATAGTTGGGGTCTTCGTTGGTCTGGACGCCGCTCATGGTGGCGACGGAATTGTTCGGTGGGAGGAGATCCTCGTTATCCAGGATGTAAAGATGGGAGCAATCCTGGAGTTGTTTGAGGTTGTTGATGCAGGCGATGTTCTGGGCGCGCATTTTGGCGCGGGCGAGGACGGGTAGCAGGAGGGAGGCGAGAATTCCGATTATGGCGATAACCACCAGGAGTTCGACGAGGGTGAACGCCGGGGAACCGGACATGGACTTGTGGGTATTGCCAGCCACGGTGTGACCCATTTTAGCGTGAATCGGCGGGCAGTCAATGGGAGTGCGGAATGAAGGCAACCACGAATGCACACGAATTGAGACGAATTAAATCAAAAAAATCCAGAGGCCACTACCCGGGACCGGGAGAAAAAAGAGTTAACCGCTAATGGACGCGAATAGACGCGAATTTTTTAATACGAAGAAAACGAAGAGAGCCGAGGGGGAAGACGCGAATTGACACGAATTAGAAAACGACGAAGCGGCGCGAAGGAAATTTACAATGGCTCGAGGCGGACGGGGTCGCCGCGGCGGATGAGGCCGGGTTGGAGGACGGAGGCGTAGGAACCGACCTGGGCCTTGTTGTGCTGGACGGCGGTTTTCAGGATGCCGGTGTCTTTGGGAAGGTCGCCCTGGGGAAGAGTGGTCATGACACAGCGGGCGCAAGGGCCGGTAATCTTGAGGCGGACTTCGCTGCCGATGCAGAGGGCCTTCTCGTTCCAGTCGTTCTCGGGGAAATCGGCGAGGTGAGGGAGGGTTTCGATGACAAGGTTGGGGCGAAAGCGGCGGACTTCAAATCTCCCGCCGGGGTAACGGGAACGAAAGCTGTCGAGCGTGGCGGTGGTGATGAGATGGATGATGCCGAGGTCGAAGAAGGTGCCGGAGGGCATGGCTTCATCGGTGACGGTGTCGCGGCGCGGAAGGCCGTCGATGTCGGGCCAGTATTCTTCCAGTGTACCGGCCTGGGGCGCGGCGGAGAGGAAGCGGACCGGGCGGCCGAGGCTGGAGGAGAGCTCGGCTTCGAGGTTGTTGTCCCCGGTGGAGGCTGTGGCGCCGTCGGGGAAGGTGATGCTGACGGGCGGGAGCGAGCCGTTACCGCCGAGCGGTTGCGCGAACGCGGCGCGGAACTGGAAGAGACCGGGCCAGCGGGAGGGGTTTTTGGCGCTGGCGATCTTGCCGGTGGCGGCGTCGGCAAGGGCGAAGGCACGGTCGCCCTGGAGGCCGCGCGGGGTGACACGGGAGGAGTTGAGTTCCTCGCCCATCATGGATTTGACGGGATAGCGAAAGAGCGAGGCGAGGGAGCCGATATCGAGGGACTGGGTCATGGGAGGTTTCCTGTTCCAAAGCGCCACCTCTCCCTAACCCTCTCCCCCGCTCCGCGGCGGAGAGGGAACAAGAGGCGGCAGGCGAGAGACCGCCTGGAAACCATAAGGAAGGTTTGGAACTTATGGTTATTCATTGGAAGAAGTGCGAGGTTTTGGATTTCATCGGATTGAAACGAAACCCGGGAGGGCTGCCGCAACAGCCGCTCCCGGGTGAACCATAGGAACTATTCCTGCGGCGGCAGAGCGAGGGCTTCGCCGACATGTTGCGTGTGAATCTGCTCGCGGATTTCGCCAAGGCGCTGAGGCATGCGGATGCGCATGGTGATTACGCGGATGATACCGAGCAAGAGATACGCGAGGAAGATGTAGGGGAAATAATTGACCGGCGCGGGCGGGACGGGATAGACGCTGCCGACGGCGGGGATGAGCAGCAGGGCCAGGGCGGCGACGCAGAGGACGATGTGTTTGGTCTGCATTTCGCCGCGTTTCTTGAGGAAGAACGGAGTGGCGAGCGTGACCAGGACATAGGAGGCGATGAACCCGAAGGCGCCCATGGTGCCAGCGTCGTTGAACTCGTCGAGCACCTCGATGTGGAAGATTTTGCGGCAGAGGGCAACCACGATGAACATGACGACAGCCATGATCCCGAGGGCAACGTGAGGGGTTTCGTGTTCGTCGTGGGTGCGGCTGGTGCCGGCGTGGAAAATGCCGTGCCGGCCCATGGCGACCATGACGCGGGCGCCAGCGTTCATGCAGGAAAGCGCCAAGGCGAAGAAACTGCACATGGCACCCAGCGAGAGCGGGATGGAGAGGAAGGAGACGTGGCAGAGATCAGCCATGACATTGAGGGGCGCGTCGATCTTGTCCAGCGTGGTTGAGTAACCATGAGTGGCGAGGACCTCGACGTAACAAACGAACATGAAGAACAGTCCCGTGATGATGAGGCTCCAGATGATGGAGCGCGGGACGGTGCGGGTGGCGTCGCGGGCTTCCTCGCCGAAGGCGGTGGAGCTTTCAAAACCAACCAGGCTGAAGACGGCGACCACCACGCCCAGCCCGAGATTCATGAGCGAGACGCCGGAGAGACTGAATTGGGTGGAGTCAATGATGGGCCCGCGTTTGCCGAGCGCAATCAGGCAGAGCAGGACGATCAAGGCGACCGAAATGCATTCGAGCACCAGCATCACGATGGTCGAGACCCGGATGTCCTTATAGGCGAGCACGAAACATGAGCCGAGACAGATGGCGAATAGTAACAGCGGCGGCAAAGGTGTTCCCATGGCGGCCAGTATCTTTCCGGCGAAGATGGTAAAGCCCGTGGTGCCGGCCAACCCGATAAACAGGTAGGACCATATGAGGCACCAGCCGGATAATGCGCCCGAGCTTGGGCCGAGGCCAAGGGTGGTGTAGGCGTACATGGAACCGGTGCCGACGGATCGGCGGGCGAACTGGTTCAGGTTGAAGGCGACGAACAGCAGCATCACGGTACCGACTGCATAGGAGAGCCAACTGATATTGCCGGTATTCGAGAACATCAGCGGCACGATGAGCGCGGCGGTCATCGTGGGTGAGATGAGGGCGATGTTCTGGGCGAGGAGTTCGACGAAGTTGAGGCAGTTGGGGCGGAGCTGGGATTTCACGTTCATGGTATGTCCTTTTTGATTCGGGGATGGGTGGTGGTCATGAGGCGGGCTTTTGCTTCCTGGCGGGTTTGGTTCCGGATTTGACGGAGGCGGGGACGGAAGGGGTCGGGAAATTGAGCAGGCCCATGGCGGGGATGGCGCGGTATTGGCGGACGGGAGCGCGCATGACCTGGCCGGAGGCGGATTGCGGCGAGGCAACCAGCAGCACTTCGGCGTCGCCGGGGCCGCGGGCGATCAAGCGGTGGGGCAGGCGGGAGTCGAAGTGGGCGGCGTCGCCGGTATCGAGATCGTAAGTCCTGCCGGCCAGCGACAACGTCAGCCGGCCGGACAAGACGTAAAGCCATTCCTCGCCGTCGTGGTGGTAATGCTCGTGGCCGCGGCGCGAGGGCGAGACGCGGATGCGCATGGGCTGGAGATTGTAGAAACGGCCGGCATTGGAGAGCGGGGCATAGACGAGGCCATTGGCGGTTTTTTCGACGGCATCGGCGCAGCGGACGATGACGCATGGTTCCGAGGCCAGTTGCGATTCGAAGAGCGAGGCGAGCGAGACATCGAATATACGGGCCAAGGTGAGCACGGCGGCGATGGAGGCCTGGCGATCACCGGATTCGAGCCGGGAGAGGAAGGCCTTGGAAAGGCCGCTCTGGCCGGCGAGTTCGTCGAGAGTCCAGCCGCGCTCGAGGCGCAGTTCGCGGAGGCGCGCGCCGAAGGAGGAGAGCTGGGATTGAATATTGGGGACGGGAAGGTCCGTTTGTCTGGCTGGCAACTTTGTTGTCATAATGTCAACATGCGGCACTGAGCAACCAGCATACCAGATTCCGATTTTTCATTGTGCACGGGGTGAATCGTTTGCAAGTGGTTGCAAACGCGGAATCGATTTTTTCGGAGCGGCCGGGGGCGCGAAACAACAACGCCGCGGAGAGGTGTCGCGAATTATACGGCGCGATTAAATCGAGCCTGTGCTTGGATACGGGAACTGTTAGGAGGCGATCTGGGATTGCGGTATGGCCGACTTCGAAGACCGCCCGGGTGGTCTGCGAAAGCGGGAGCAAGCTCCCGCAGTCCATACGCTTCGCGAATCAGGCAGGCGCCCCGGTCTGGGCGAAACCCGCGAAGAGTTTGTCAGGAGGTGACCCCGACGGGATCGCCGACGCGCAGTTCCTTGCCGGCCTCGGTAGGCGGGATGGAGGTGTTGACGGCGAAACGATAATAGTGATTGAACCGCTGCGCGTTGGCCCAGGCGGGCAGGTGATCGCGGCGGAGTTGCATGAAGCGCTTTTGAAATTCGGGCAGGGCGTCGCCGGTGTCGGGATCGCGGGTGGGCACGACGCAGCGCTGGCAGGGGTTGTGGCCAAGGAAGTGGACGGCGCCGATGCGAAAGGGCTTGCGTTCATCGGGTGCGCCGAAGAGTTCGTCCTCGCAGAAAGGGGAGCCGCCGGCGAGTTCGAGATTCGCGCGGAAGCGGCGGCGGACGCTCTCGATGGCGAGGCTGGGATACCATTGCTGGATTTCGCGGAGGCTGGCGTCGCTGACGATGGTGGGGCCGAAGGCGTCGGAATCGTCGGGAAAGCCTTTGACGGGGTCATGGCGGAGCGCGACCGGGAAGCCGAAGAAATCGGAGAGCCAACGGGAGATGGGATCGAGGCTTGCGAGTGGGAAGTGGGCGGAGGACGCGCTGCTGGTATCGGAGAGGCGGACTTCGCGGAAGGCGGGGTCGTAGGCGGCGCGCAATTGATGGACGCGGGCCGTGCGCTTGCCGTTCACGACGCGGCCTTCGAGATCGAAGATGGCGTAGTTGCGGTCGTTTTCGAGGATGCCGCCGGGGGTGATGCGAGCATGGTCGAGGGCGACTCCGTCGAGGGATTTGATGGGGAAGATATCAATCCTGGCAAGGCGCATGGCGTTCGGGCTCACGGGAGGGAAGAAATAGCGCAGAGGTGGAAGGAGGGCGAGGAAATTCCGGGAGGGAAAGACAATGCGAGGAGGGAGGATGGCAGGAACGTCGAACACAGAATTCAGGAGCCAGAAGACAGGAGCCAGGATTCAGGAGCCGGAAGACAGGGGCCAGAAGGCAGGGGCTTAACCGCGAATGGACGCGAAGACACGCGAATTTTAACACGAGGACTTGGGCGAGCTAAGTCGAGGCCGGAAACGGAGAGAACGAAGGGGAAGACGCGAATTAGCGCGAATTGGAAACCGATAGAGCGAATTGCGCGGACAAACGTATGACGAGGTGTTTTGGCCTTGCGATAGGACCGAAGTATCACTGAAGTATCACTTGATGAAGACGGAATTGGTGACAACTCTCAAGCGGAAGGCGACGGATATTATCTCGACGGTGGCGAAGAGCCGGGACCCGGTGTTGATCACCCAGCATGGGCGCCCGGCGGCGTACCTGGTGGATGTGGAGACATTTGAGGGATTGAATGAGCGGCTGGCGGTTTTGGAATTGATCGGGCGTGGGGAGCGTGCCGTGGAGGAAGGACGGGTGTTGTCGCACGCTGGGGCAAGGAAGCGGATGGGGCGATGGCTGAAATAATCTGGACGGAGCCGGCGCGTGCGGATCCGGCGGCGCACCAAGTACTCGATACAGGCCTTCTTTTGCGATGACGATCACGGTCAAGGGTCAGAAAGAACTTTGCTTTTGAACGAGGCGTTTCCGGATCAGAACTTTCCGCCATGCGGTTATAATGGTGGCGCGTCAAGCGCTGCATGGACCACCCAACGCTCGTGCATATCCAGCGTGCGGGACACAGTGCGCCGATCCCCACCAGCAAGAAATTTTTTGACGGGACGTCGGATGCGTGACAGTATACAAATGCGTTTTGGGTTGGCGCCCCTTTAACTACGGCGCTGATCCGCGGGAGATTTGTTTCCAGACCATCCTTTTCCCTTTTGGCTTGATGACTTTCTCCTGTGCTCTTTGACAATTTGCGGTTGTTCGGGCCGATGCCGGATCCGGGATTCAGGATGCAGGATCGGGGCACTGGAATGCATGGTGCGACCTGGCTGTACGGGGATTGCCCCCTCACCCACCCTCTCCCCCGAGGGGAGAGGGTGGGAGGCGGGTCGGATGTGATTGGAAACTGATCGGTGATTATCGGCGAATAGCGGCGGTTTCCACTGTAATGTCCACATTTTCCGATAAAAAGTGTCGCGCGAAGGTCGCGAAGGTTGCGAAGGGGACAGGGACTAAGAAATTTAACCGCGGATTACGCGGACAGCGCGGATAAGTTGAGTTTGCAATATCCGAATCCTCGCCCCCAAGGGGCAAAGGTGCGACGGTGCGCAGATATTGGGCACAGTGGGTGGATTGATTTGCAAGGGGTTGTGAACGGGGCGCAGGGGTATGCGCAGCTAATCGCAGCTATTGCGTTTGTTGCGCGGACCTCGGCGAACTCAGCCGAACCATTGCCTGATCAACTATGCTCGACCTGAAGGTCTCGCAGGCCGCCGCGTGAACGCGGAGTTCCGCTGGTGCGCGCTTGGGGATCAGGGGGTCGCGAGGGGGTTTGGGGTGGTTTCCACTGGTTCCGATAAATGCTTGCGCATAGGCGATCGGGGAGGGCGAAGGGCCGGTCGGTCACCATCCACTTTGGGTTTGGCTTGTGGCGGGAGGCTCGGAGGGGTAAAGGTGGGCGGCGGAAAGGAAATTGTTTATGGCTGAACCTGTCATTTTTCAGAGGTCGCCCTTCGTGCAGAAGGCGGAGGCGGGAACTTATTTTTGGTGCGCCTGCGGGCGGTCGGCGAGCCAGCCGTTTTGCGACGGATCACACAAGGGGACGGGAATGTCGCCGCTGAAGATGGATTTGAAGCAGTCGGGAACGGTGGCGTGGTGCGGATGCAAGCATTCGAAGACAGCGCCGTTTTGCGACGGGTCGCATGGGAAGTTGGGAACCGGACCGGCTGTGCAGGGGTAGGAGTGGATTTGAAATTTGAGATTTCAGATTGAGGGCAGAGGGCGGAATCAACGGTGCTCGCGCTCGCCCGCTCGGGGCTGCCGCGTAAACGCGGCGGTCCGTTAGTGAGTTGCTTTGATACTCGCTTCGCTCGCACCGGCTCTGCCGGTAGTCAGGGGCGCAGTGGAATGCGCCCCTACCGGCTTTTGGGTCGCGAGGTGAGCGTTATCTCGAACAAAAAGCGCCCTGCGCTACATCTGTCAGCCGGATTTTTTGCGGAAGAGGTCGCCGGGGTTGGCGACGTTGAGGACGGAGAGGTCGAGGCCGCCGCCGGGGTCGCGCTCCTGGGCGGCCTGGAGCTGGTTGGCGATGCGGACGCTGGCGCGGGCGGAGAAATATTTCACGGAGCCGACGCTGAGGGTGGCCTTGAAGATGACGACGAGGAGGCAGAATTGGTCGACGTTCATGACGAACATGCTGAACTTCTCGCCCTGCTGGTAGACGCTGTCGAAATTCTCCTCGTGAACGAGGTTGGCGATGGTCTGGTTGGCCAGATAGGCGCCGGACGCGAGGGCGGCGATGGTGGTAAGGTCGAACTGTTTGGCGTCGCCCTGATGAGTGATCAGGAAGCCGCCCTTGTCAATGATGAGGGCGGTGGTGGAGTCGGTATGACCCAACAGTTCACTCAGGATGGTCTCGAGCCGCTGAACATCCTCTTCGATGAGTTGTGGCAGCGTGGCCATGAAATAGTTTATTAGGCGGGTTGATGCTGACTCTGACTGATGAATTTGTTGAGGAGCATGCGGGTGATCATGTTCAGGGATTCGAACACGCCCTCGCATTTGTGGGCGACGGAGGTGAAGGAGGGAACCTGTATCTCACGGTTGTTGAGCAGGAATTCCATGTATTCGACCGGGGCGACGTTGGGCAAGTCCTGCTTGTTGTACTGCAGGACGTAGGGGATTTCGGCCAGGTTGAGTTTGAGGGATTTGAGGTTCTCCTCGAGGTTGGAGAAGCTCTCGACGTTCTCGGCCATTTTTTCGTATTGGGAATCGGCGACGAAAACGATGCCATCCACACCGCGGAGCACGAGCTGGCGGGTGGTGTTGTAGATGACCTGGCCGGGGACGGTGTAGAGCTGGAACTTGGTCTTGAAGCCCTTGATCGACATGGCCTCGATGGGGAGGAAGTCGAAGAAGAGCGTGCGATCCGAACTGGTGGCCAGCGAGACGAGCTTGCCCTTGTTGCCGGCGGCGGTTTGGACGTGGTCGTGAACCTGGACGAGGTTGGTCGTCTTGCCGCCCATGGCGGGACCGTAATAGACGATCTTGACCTGGAGTTCCTTGGTGGCCTGGTTGATGATTGCCATAAGTCTGGTTATTTAGCTTTGCGATCGAGTTCGGCGGCGATGCCGGCGAGTTGGGCGGTAGGCAGAGGCTGTCCTGCGACGCCGAAAGCGGCGAAGTAGATGGCGCCGACGCGGAAAATCTTCCAGGGGATGAGACCCACGGTGAAGTTGAGGTTGTTGAGTTCGCCCATGCGCAGTTCGCGCGTGGTCTGGCTGACGCGGGCGAAGATCTGCGGCAGGAAGGCCGCGAGCGTGTCCGCGTTGAGGTCGGGCGGAATCTTGCTGGCGACGAGCAGGCCATCGGGCAGGGCGATGAGCGCACCGCCGACGCCACTAAGGGCGGCAGCCTTGCTGACGATCTCGTTGGGCGTGGCGTAGCGCTGGAGGAAACTAGTGCCTGGGGACGGGCCCTTCTTGACGACCGGCGCGGCTTCCGCCGGATGCTCATCGCTATCCTTCCAGACGTAGTAATTGGTGTCCGGCGCGGCGACGGGTCCGGTTTGGACTGGCGCGGGAGCAGGCGCACTCGCGGGCGTGGGCGTGGGCGGGCGAGGCGGCGCAGGCATCCCGACGGGGCGGGAAGGAGCGGCCGCCGTCGGAGGAACAGCGGCCGCATCCTGGCTTGCGGTACCAGAGAAAATGTTGGGGATGGCAGCGTCGATGGCGACCTTCTTCTGGGTCCTGACGGTGCGCAGGCTGGCGAGGAAGACGGGTGTGACCACCTTGAGCGGCAGTTCCAAGAGCAGCGCATCGTGCGGCGAAACGTGAGCCGGCGAGACGGGCGGCTTAATCCAGGAACGGATGAGTTTCCAAGGGAAGATGACGCGGCCCTGTTTGATGGAAGCTTCGATGAGGCCCTGCGGCAACGCAGCCGAGGCGGAGGTCAGGTTGAGCGTGGCGATTTCCTGTTTGATGGCGTCCGGCCACGCGTCATAGAGCTCGGTCAGGGCGATTGTGAGGAAGATGGTTTCGCGCGCGGCGGAGGCAATCGGCGCCGGGGCGGGTGCGGGCGCGGTGCGCGGCTGTGTCGCGGTCGGAGGCGGCGTGAATGAGGGATTGAAGCGGATGGGCTCGGGCTCGGGAGGCGGCGTGGGCAATGCCACGGGTTCCGGCGCGGACAGCACGGTCGGCTCCTCTTGCTGCAGCTCCGGAGCAGGGATGGCTTCGGGCTCGGGAGCGGGCGTTTCCTCCATCGGACCGGGGATGGCTTCGGCGACCGGGAACGAAATCGGTTCCGGCTGGGCTTCCGGCTCGGGTGCGATGGGAGTATAGACTGGCGGCGCAGGAGGAGGCGCGACGGTTGGCGCCGGGGCGCGACGGAAGATGGGTTCCTCGGGCACGGCCACGGGAGCTTGCGGCGGGCGCAGAGTCGGCGCGGTGGAAGGTTGCAGAGGGCGCACAGCGGGTGCGGCGGGCGCAGCGGCGCGACGGAAGATGGGTTGTTCGGCCGGCGCGGCGGGCCGCACGGGAGCGGCTGGCTGGGGCGCGCGATTGAAAACGGGCGACATGGGAGGCACGGGCGCTCCGCGCGGCGGAACGGGCGTGGGGGCGATCGGCGAATGGACCGGCTGGATGGGCGGCGAGGCCGGAGCGGCGGCGCGCTTGAAGGCCGGTTGCCCGGGCATGGGCACGGCTTGAGGGGCACGGGCCGGGGCGGGGGCGATGGGCGAGTAAACGGGCGACTGGGTCTGGGGCAGGGGCTTCGCGGCAGGGACCGCGGGAGCATGAGGGCGATTGAAAACGATCGGCTGTTCGGGCACCGCGACCGGAGCGGGCGCGTGTGCGGCTGGAGCCGGAGCGGCAGCAGGCTGGGCGTAATGCTTGATCGGGGCGGCGGCCGCGGGGTGCAACGGCGCAGCGCCAGTGGCGGCGACGGTGACGTGATTCTGTCCGCCGAACGGGCCGACGACTTCGGCCGGGACTTCGATGTGGCGTTGAACAGCGCGGCGGGCGAGCAACGACGGATTTACGCGGGTGAGGATTTCGTTGAGAGGCAACTCGACGAGCGTGCGGTCGCGGTCGTTCTCGGGCGAAAAAGTTCCCGGAGGCGAGGCCTGGCGGAGTTCACCAAAGGAAATGCGAACGGCGCCCTGGGGAAGTTGCGAGAGCACCTTCTGCATGGGCACGAACACTTCGGCTTCGCCGACATCCATGTCGCGGACGCGGGACATGAGTTCGGCGGGAAGGCGGCCGAGAACGGCGCGCAACGGCAGGGAGAGAGTGGAACCGATCGCGGCCTGCTGGGCGATCACCTGCTGGCGGGGGCTTTCCGCGCGGGGCAAACCCGGCTGGTTGTCCACGCGGCGGGCGGCGGTGGGGAAAGTGGCAGTCGCGGGTTGGGCGGGAGCCTGGATGCGGACTTCGCGGAAGTCCTCAGTGGTGCCTTCGGCACGCCGGCCGAACAATTTCTTGAAAGGATTAAACATGTGACCTGGATGTATTCTTGACAGTCTCGTCACGGTTCAGCGACACGGCGCACGCCCGAGGTTTGTGCAGGGACAACGCCCAACGCGCCCGCACAGCCTGATTTGCGACATCCGCCGCCATTCATTTTGCCCGCTTCGGACATCCGGCTCGCGGCCTCAAGCTCTGAGCCATTGATGGACAGGCAAGAAGCATGCCAGCGGCGGGCGGAAAACGGGCATTGGCGGGCAGAAATCGGCGAAGCACAGCGGAGGATCAACGTGGCAAGGCCGGAATGACTTGCGAGGACGAGGGCGCGTGTCCCATCCGTGGACTGCGAGTGTACCGTGTTGACCGTGAAGAGCGCGTGGCGAGCGGCATCGGCTGGCGCGAGTGGCGCGAGGCGCGTGACAGTTGGCGCAGTGGCGGAAAAAAGGCCCGTGGAGGCAAAACCGGAATGCGACTTGCTTTACGATGAATCATTTGGAACCAGCGACAGCGGGAACGCGGTGAGCCGCGTTGAACCCGGCCAAGAATTTGAGAACTGAGCCGAACCAAACATGACTGCGATGAGCAAGCGTCCAAAGATCCTGCTCGTGGATGACGACCAGGATCTGCTGGATTTGTACCGGGAGATCCTTTCCCAGTTGCCGAGCCAGCCGCAGATCGCGACCGCAGTGAGCGGCGCGCGCGCGATGGCGATGATGGAAGCTGAGACTTACACGCTGCTGGTGTGCGACCTGAACATGCCCAAGATGGACGGGCTGCAGGTGCTGTCCATCGTGCGGCGCAAGTATCCCGACCTGCGGACGGTGGTGTTGACGTCGGTGCTCGACGAACAATTCCGCTCGCGCGTGTATGGGTTGGGCGTGGACCTGTTCTGGCAGAAGCCGGGATCGGGCGAGGAGATCAAACAATTTCTGGAGTGCATCGAGTCGCTGCTGGGCCGCGAAGAGCAAAGCGGTTTCCGCGGCGTGCAGAGCAAGAGCCTGGTGGACCTGATCCAACTGGAATGCATCTCGCAGAACTCGACGGTCCTGAAGATCACGAACGGATCGTTGATCGGGAAGATCTGGATTTTGAATGGCGAGGTGATCGACGCGGCGACGGAGGATCAGGGAGGCGAGGCGGCCTTTCATCGCATCCTGTCATGGAAATCGGGAAGCTTTGAGTCGCTGCCGTCCGAACCGAATCACGCGCGGACGATCGCGAACTCCTACCAGGGCCTGTTGCTGGAGACGGCGCAGGCGCAGGACGAAGCGCATGTGTTCGAGGGCGGACCGGATGCGGCCGCGAACGGCGCGCCGGCTTCGCCGTTGAGCCCGCTGGCGCATTTCGAGGGAGTGGAATTTGTGGTCGCGCTGAAGCCGACGGCGGACAAGGCGTTCGACTCGCACGGGCTGGAGAATCCGCGGCCGCTGGCGGAGTGGTCGCGCCAATGCCTGGAAAGATTTCGTTCACTGGGCGAGCGGCTGCAGGCGGGCCGCCTCCAGCAAATGGAAGGGCTCGGGCCCAAGCGCCACGTGGCGCTGGCGCCGCATCAACATCTGGATTTCTGCGTCGGCTGGCATCGGAACCTGTCGGCGAAGGAAATCAGCGAATCCATGAAAAAGGTTCTGACATTATGGGTCTCCTGAGCTTTTTCTCCAAGTCTCCGGCCAAGCTGCTGCGACTGCCCTCGGGCAGCTTCACGGTGGACCCGGACGGTCGCGTGCTGGTGTCCACGGTATCGCACACCTTCCCGGAGGAATTGGTGAAGGAGATCGCGGGCCAAATCCTGACCGCATTCCGCTCGGCGCAGGCGGCGCAGGTGCCGCTGTCCGAGGTGATCATCCATTATTCAAGCCTGAAGCTGACCGCGCGCGAACTGCGCGGCGGCGCGATTATTTTTTTGACTCCGCAAACCCTTTCCACGAGCAATTCCTAACTGCCAAACCCCAACACCAACCGTCACACCCCTATGCACGCCACCAAAATGAACCAACTGATCCAACAGTTGGAGACCTACACGGAGTGCTGGAAACAGTTCAATCATTTCGTGAACGTCGCGCGCTTGAAGAAGTTCGACAACGAGGAGGAGAACCATTTCCTCGAAGTGAAGACCGTCATGATCCAGCAATTGGAGCTGATCCTGGCGTCCATCGAGGCGGGCACGCCGACCAAGGAGGAAGTGATGAACCTGGTGGGGAGCGCGCCGTCCCTGCGCTATCTCAGCGAGATGAACGACTCCGCGTTGCGCAACCTCGAGAGTCAATGGCACCGGCTTTACATCGGCTGGCATTCGGTCCTCGGGCAGATCAAGGTCCAGCGGCAGAACCAGGAATCGAAGTCCCTCCTGTCGACGATTTTCGAGAAGAAGTGACGGGTCGGAAGCCTCTTTCCTGCTTGTCAGCCGCGGCGTTTTCCTTTCTAAGGGACGCATGCCTGATTGGATCACAGCAGTCATACTGGGAATCGTTGAGGGAATCACCGAATTCCTACCCATCTCCTCAACGGGCCACCTGCTCATCGCCGAACATTGGCTGCCGCACCAGAGCGATCTCTTCAACGTGGTGATCCAGGGCGGCGCGGTAATCGCGGTGCTGCCGCTTTTTCCGGAGCGCCTGAGCCAATTCATTCACAAGTGGCGCGAACCGGCGACGCAGCAGTATCTGGGCAAGCTTCTGCTGGCGTTTTTGCTGACGGCGGCGGGCGGATTCGTGCTGGACAAAAAGGGATTCAAGCTCCCCGAGGAACTGCAGCCGGTGGGCTGGGCGCTGCTGATCGGCGGAATTCTGTTTGTAGCGATTGAACTCTGGCTGCGCAAAAGGTCATTGAGCAACGAAGTTACCTGGACAATCGCGGTGGCGGTGGGGCTGGGCCAATTGGTGGCGGCGATATTTCCGGGCTCATCGCGGTCGGGCACGACCATATTGCTTTCGCTGATTTTGGGTTTGAGCCGGCCGGCCGCGACGGAGTTTTCGTTCCTGGTGGGAATTCCAACCATGCTGGCGGCGAGCGGGTGGAAGATTTTCAAGGCACTGCATCATCCTGCCGCGGGAGCGCCGCACGAAAATTGGAGCATGGTGGCGCTGACGACGGTTGTGTCGGCGATTGTCTCATTCATCGCGGTCAAATGGCTGCTGCATTACGTGAGGAGCCACACGTTCATCGCATTCGGGTGGTACCGGATCGCGGTGGGGCTGGCGGTGCTGATCTTTTTTTGCTCGCACTGAAAACGCCCCGAGCGGCGGACCCGGCGGGCGGCGGATTGTTCGGCTGACGGAAGAAATCAAGTTCGGCGCATGCTGCGAAAGAGCCAATGGCTTGCGATTTGCCTGTTGATCGCCGCTGTGGCGACGGCCTGCGGCGGATGGTGGAGGCTCGCGTTTCGCGACAGGAACATCTTCTTCCTTCCGGAGAGCGGGAAAGCGAAATGGATCGTTTTTCCGGTCCCGCCGAACGGATACCAAAATCCCAGGTTCGAGCTCAGCACTGAGTTTCGGAATGAGTTGGTGCTAACGGACAAGCCAGCCGAGGCGAACTTGGCTTTTCGAGCCTTCATCGGATGCGAAGTGCGGGTGAACGGGAGGAGTGTCAATACCGCTACGCAAACAAAGGCAAGTTGGAAGGAGATTACTCGATGCAATATCACCGAGTTCCTGAAGGCTGGAACCAATGAGCTTTCGATTACGGTTTCAAACGCTTCCGGGCCTCCGGCGTTTTGGGCATCCGTGAGTGCGGGCAAGGACTCCGATATTTTGGTCACCGATGAAAGTTGGCAATCCTCCCTGGTCGGAGCCGCATGGAGACGGGCGCAATTGGCAGCCAAGCCGATGGAAATCCGACCCGGCAACCTGATGTTTGGCGGCGAGAAAGCGGGGGCTTCGCTGCATAATCAATGGCCAGTGCTGACGGGATTCGCGGCGGTTTCGTTCCTGGTGGTCTGGGTGGCGCAATGGTGGGCGCGGAAGCGGAAGGGCGGAGTTGCTGGTGCGGCAGCGGTTCCATGGTTCGCCGCGGGGGGCATTGCGGTTCTCTATCTCACCCTCTGGCTCAACAACCTGCCATGGCTTCCCGACCTGGTGGGCTTTGATTACGGCGGGCATCTGCAATACATCCAATATATTTTGCAGCACCACACGCTCCCGCTGGCCAACGAAGGCTGGGAAATGTACCAGCCGCCGCTCTATTATTCGACGGGAGCCTCCCTGCTGAGCCTGCTCCATCGTACGGCGTTCGATGCGGGCGGGGTGGTTGCATTGCGTCTGCTGGGGATGGTGTATGGAATTGCCACCTTCACGCTGGTTTTCCTGAGCCTGCGATTGCTCTTTCGCGAACGTACCCTGCCCCAACTCGCCGGCCTGATGCTGGCCGGGTTTCTGCCGGCCAATATTTATCTGTGCCATTACGTGACCAACGAAATCCTGGCCGCCACGATGGCCGCGGCTGCCGTTTATTTGTGCCTCCGTGTTCTGATGAATTCACGAGTATCAGTTACGGAGCACGCGGTGCTGGGTGCAGTTCTCGGAGCTGCGTTGCTGGCCAAGTCATCCACGCTCGCGCTGGGATTTCTGATTTTCCCGGCGATTGCGTGGAACCTGCATGCGAAAGGCGCGCGGAATTTCAAACATTGGATTGGCTGCCTGGGAGCGGCCTTGTTGGGATGCATGATTGTTGCCGGATGGCATTACGGGCGCGTCGCCGCGCACTTCGGAAATCCTCTGGTGGGGAATTGGGATGCCGCCAGCGGCTTTGCCTGGTGGCAACATCCGGGTTATCGGACGGCATCGTACTATATGGCGTTTGGGAAATCGTTGAGCGATCCATTCTACAGCGCTTATTCCAGTTTTGCGGACGGGATCTATTCGACACTGTGGGGTGACGGGCTTTGGGGAGGAATGTCGGATTTCAAGTTTCGGCCGCCGTGGAACTACGAACTCATGAACGTTGGCTATCTGCTGGCGCTGCCACCCACCGCAGCCATCCTCGCAGGCGCGGCAAGAAAGCTCGCCGATTTTCTTCGCAATCCGCGGCCGGAGGAGTTTCTGTTGTTGGGTCTGCCGGCGTTTTTGGGGGCATTGCTAATTTATTATTCGCTCAAGATTCCGGTGTACGCGTCGGCCAAGGCGTTTTATGCGTCGGCGGCGCTGGTGCCCTTGTGTGTTTTCGGAGCCGCGGGATGGGAGATGCTGGTCCGCCGTGTCGGGCGTGCGGAATGGATTTTGCACGGATTGCTGGTGCTGTGGGCGATAAACTCGTACGCCGCCTTCTGGATCAAAGGAGATGCTTCGAGCACGCGCATATTGATCGCGCGCAACCTCGCGGATCAACAGCTTCATGAGGAGGCCGTGGCGCAGCTTTCGCTGGTGTTGCGGCGCGATCCGGAAAACGGCGCGGCCTCGGCATTGATGGCGACTGAATTGCTGGCGCTGGGCCGCGAGAGCGAAGCCCAGGCGCAGGCGCAGCAAGCGATTCAATTCGCCCCGGCGAGCCCGGACAGTCATCTGGCATTCGCGAGTGTGCTGGTGCACGAAGGACGATTGGCACAGGCCGTGGCGGAGACAAAAAAGGCGACGGAACTCGCGCCGGATGACCCGGTGGCATTCGATAAATTATCAGAGAGACTTTACGCGTCCGGGCGGAAGACCGAAGCCATCGCAGCGTGCCGGGAGGCGATCAGGATTTATCCGGCCAACGCGAAACTCCACTATCGGCTGGCAGCAGCGTGCGAGGATGCCGGCGATACCACCGAAGCCCTGACGCATTTCCGCTGGGCGGCGGTATTCGACCCGACGTTTGCATCGGCGCCGAAGACGACAATATCGGAGGCGCCACACAAAAAGCCGATGCCGTGACTGCTTGCCCGTGGGGAGCGCGGCGGCTAGAATGGCTGCGTGCATTTCCCGGTAAACTCGCTGGTCTCCCGGCGACTGCTCGCGGCATTCGCCGTGATGCTGCTTCCGTTCGCAGGCCGGGCCGCGATTAACTCCGATTCCAACTGGCTGGTGAGGGTCTGGCAATCGGACGATGGATTACCGAACAACATCGTGACCGGCCTGGCGCAGTCGCGGGACGGTTTTTTGTGGGTGGCCACGCCGGTGCGGCTGGCGCGTTTTGACGGGGTGCATTTTGATGAGTTCGCATCGAAGGCGGTGGCGCGGGACCATGACGAGCGGATCAGCGTGCTTTTGCAGTCGGGTTCCGGACAGTTCTGGCTGGTCATGGATCACGGTCCGGTGATCTGTGCCGGCTCGGGCAGGAGCGAGCTCTATACCAACAATCTTCCCGAAGCGAGCGCACAAGGAATCCTGGAGGACGCCGACGGAGGCATCTGGGTGTTCTACCGTGGAGGAATGGTGTGCCGGATTGCGGATGGCGCGGTAAAACGATTTGGACCGCAGGACGCCATGCCAAGCGGTCCGTGCTCACTGGCGCAGGACACCAAGGGAAGGCTGTGGTTTGCGAAGGGCGGGCAATTGGGCGTGGTTCGCGGCAATCGCTTTCAGACACTCAAGGTGGTGACAGGTGTGGCGAGCACCGCTCGCGTGGCGTCCGCGCGGACGGGTGGAATCTGGGTTGCCGCCGGGACGAAGCTCTATCGTTACGACGAAGGCAGGGCCTTGCAGGAGACGGGTTCCTTCGCTCCCGAGAATCCGGGAGCGGAGTTGACGGCCTTGATGGAGGATCGTTCCGGCGCCGTGTGGGTGGGCACATCATCGAGCGGCCTGTTTCGTTATGCGGACGGCAGGTTTGAGAAGGTGCCCACGTCGCACGGGGAAATTCTCAGCCTGCTGGAGGACCGCGAGGGAAATTTGTGGGTGGGCACCGGCGGGGGAGGATTGGACGAGGTGCGGCCGCGGGTGGCGGAATTGGAGGCGGCGGACGCCGGTCTGCCACTACCGACCGTGCAATCCATTTGTGAAGATAAGCAGGGCGGTTTGTGGGCGACGACGCAAAACGAACTGCTGGTTTGCCGCACCAATGGAGCGTGGGTGACGATCTCGAATGTCGCGGACTGGCCGGGTGTGCGTGTGACGTGCGTGGCGGCGGACCAGAAGGGCGGTGTGTGGATCGGAACGAAGGATCGCGGCATCCTTTACCTTTCCGGCGGACACTTCACCGTCTGGCGCAAGGCCAACGGGCTGGCGGGACACATCATTCACGCGTTAATGGTCAGCAGCAAGGGCGACGTGTGGATCGGCCAGGGTTCACCGGAAAGTTTGCAATGCCTGCGCCAGGGCGCATTCAAGGATTTTCAATTGCCGCCAAACATCGGGATCATCCGCGCGATCGCCGAGGACACCAAAGGCGACATTTGCCTGGGCACTTCCAAGGGCGCGCTGTTGCGCGTCCGAAACGACGAGGTCGTCAACGAGACGCCGGGCACGTCCAGCGATCCGCTGTCCATACGCTGCCTGTGCGCGACACCTGACGGCGCGCTCTGGATTGGATATGCCGGCGGCGGGCTGGGCTGGCTGAAGGATGGGCACTATCGCCGGATGGGCATGGAGCAGGGATTGGAGGATTACTATATCTCGCAGATCACCGACGATGGGCGCGGGTGGCTTTGGTTTGGCGCGGACCACGGGATATTCAAGGTGCGATTGCAGGAATTGCAGGCGCTGACGGAAGGCCGGGCCACGCGGGTAAAGTCCGTTCACTACGGCAAGGAGGAGGGGCTGCCGAACCTGCAGGCGAATTTTGGCGATTCGCCCGGGACGCTGAAATCGCGGGATGGGCGGCTTTGGCTGCCGATGCGCACGGCCCTTGCGGTGGTGGACCCGGCGAAGCTTTGCGAGGACTCGCAGCCGCCAACCGTCCTGCTCAAGCGCGTGGCCGTGGATGGACAGCCGGTGGCGGTTTATGCCGACATCCGCCCGGCACGCGACGCCCTGAACCTGGCGAAGCCGGCCGGCGAGCTAACCTTGCCGCCGGGGCATCATCGGCTGGACTTCGAGTTTACCGCGCCCAGTTTTACGGCGCCGGAGAACGTGCAGTTCCGGTATCACCTCGACGGAGTGGACGATGGCTGGATCGAGGCGGGAACGCAGCGCAGCGCCGGCTATTCGCGGCTGCCGGCGGGGAATTACCGGTTTCGAGTCAGCGCCTGCAACAGCGCGGGGGTGTGGGCCGAGAATGCGGCGACGCTCGGGTTTTCAGTGACGCCCTTCATCTGGCAGCGCTGGTGGTTTCGATTGGCCGTACTGAGCGGGTTCACGCTGAGCGTTGCGATCATTGCCCGTTATGTTTCGGTGCGACGGCTGCGCATCAAGTTGCGCGCGCTGGAGCAACAAGCGGCGCTGGAACGCGAACGCGCGCGGATTGCGAAGGACATTCATGATGACCTGGGCGGCAGCCTGACGCAGGTGGAACTCCTGCTGGGCATGGCGCTGGAGGACCGAACCGTCCCCGGCAGGATGGAGGAATGCGTGCGGCAGGTTTCGTCGACGGTGCGGCAGGTGGGCGAATCGCTGGACGAAATCGTGTGGGCGGTGAATCCGCGCAACGACACGCTGCCGGATTTGATCGAGTTCATCGGGCAGTTCGCGGTGGAATTCCTGCACACGGCGGGCCTGCGCTGTCGAGTGGACCTGCCCGACAATCCCCTGCCTCAACAGGTATCGCCCGAGGTCCGGCACAATTTGTTTTTGGTTCTAAAGGAGGCGTTGAACAACATTGCACGGCACGCGGAGGCCAGCGAAGTGCGCCTGAGAATCGCCATCAATGAGGAAGCCTTGAACATCACGCTGGAGGACAACGGAAAAGGATTTGAAGGCACCCCTTCCGGAACGGGCGCGGATGGTTTGCATAACATGCAGCAGCGGATGAGCGCGATCGGCGGGATTTGCAGGATCGAAAGCAAACCCGGGTTCGGGACCTCCATCACGCTGATCCTGCCGTGGGCGGCTGGAGGCGAAAAATCAAACGTTCGTCGTATGGCGGAATGAATTCTCCGCGGACAAAATAGAAGAGTTCACCGAAACATATGGCCATCACCGTTTCAATCGTGGAAGACAACCAGGGAACGCGCGAAAGCCTGGCAACGCTGCTGGCGCGGTCGCCGGGGTTGCGATGCGTGGGGGTGCACGGGAGCGGTGAGGCGGCCTTGCGCGGGATACCCGGAGAGAAACCGCATGTGGCGCTGGTGGACATTCATCTGCCCGGGATGACCGGAATCGAATGCGTGGCGAAGCTCAAATTGCAAATGCCCAGCCTGCAGGTATTGATGCTCACGCGGTATGATGAAAGCGACATGATCTTCAAATCACTGCGTGCCGGCGCGACTGGATACGTGCTGAAGAAGATGATTTCCACGGAACTGGTGCCCGCCATCGAGCAGGTGAGCGCGGGTGGCGCGCCGATGTCCATGCAGATTGCGCGCAAGGTGGTGAATCATTTTCATCAGATCAAGCAGCCGTCGTCCGATGTGGAGAAGCTGACTCCGCGCGAGCATGAGATTTTGGGCCTGCTTGCCAAGGGCTATCTATACAAGGAGATCGGCGACGAACTGGGCATCACTCTCAACACCGTGCGCACCCATCTGCATGTGATCTATGAAAAGCTGCACGTCCAATCACGGACGGAGGCGGCATTGAAATTCCTTGGGCAGTAGCAGGCGGCGCGGATCACCGGGATCGGCTTCCCTTCCCCGCGGCGAGATGGCAGGCGTCAGCGACACGGGCGAGGTCTTCGAGGAATTCCTCCCGACGCGACTCCGGGAGGACTTGCAGCACTTCGGTCTGAAGGGCAAGCGCCAGGACGCGTGCCTGGTTGAACTTTCGGCGGCCGGCGGGCCGGAGGTGAATGCGATAGGCGCGGCGATCCTTCTCATGCGGTTCGCGTCCGATCAATCCCAGCGACGCCATCCGTTCCAGCAGCGAGGCGATGGTGTTGGGATCGCTGCTCATCTGGTCGCTGAGTTCGCGCTGGGTAAGGCCGCGCGGCTCGCTTTCCGCGACGGTGCGCAGGACGGTGAACTGATCGGGTGTGATTCCGGTATGGGCGATCCTGCGGCGGAAGGACTGGTTGAGATTGAACCAGGAGCGGCGCAGGAGCAGCGGGAGACGGCGTCGTTCCGGCGAATCGACCGGCGATTTCGCGGCGGGACGGGGGCGGCGCGTTTGGCGGGCGACCGAGGCGGGCATGAGATTAACGCAGATTATACGTGTAAGTAGTATTTAGTTGCGTTGCGGGTGCGAATGTAGTTTAGTGCGGGCACACTGGAAAGCAAAATTGGCGGTCCGGCCGACCCGCCGCGGAGCAGCGCGGCCGGAACCTGCCTGGAAGGGTCTGCATATGAAATTAAGAATCGGACTGGCGGGGGCAATCTGCGGGCTGCTGGCGGGCACATTCACGATGCCCGTCCACGCGGAAGCTGTCCAGGGCTGGCTGAACTGGCGCGGGCCGCAGCAGAACGGGACTTCGCTCGAGACCGGGTTGCCCGACAGCGTGGACCCGCAGCACCCGCTCTGGGTGGCGGACTTTCCGGGGCAATCCACGCCGGTGATCGCCAACGGCCGGCTTTACATCATGGGTTATCTCGGGGAAGGCGGTGATTTGCAGGAGGGGGTGATCTGTTTCGACGCGGAGACCGGCAAGGAACTGTGGCGGCAGATGTACAGCGATTTTCTCAGTGACACGGTTTATCTGCGCTATGGCACATCGAGCCCGACGGTCGATCCCGAGACCGGCAATGTTTACATCCAGGGAACGCAGGGCATCCTGGCAGCCTTTACACCGGACGGAAAACTGCTGTGGGAACACTCACTGATGGAGGAGTATGGACGGCTGACTTTTCCGAACAGCCGCACGGCTTCGCCGGTGATTGACCATGACCTCGTGATCACGCGCGGCATTACCGCCAACTGGGGTGCGCAGGGTCCGGCGTCGGACCGCTTCTACGCCTTCGACAAGAAGACCGGCGAGTTGGTGTGGGGGTCGACTCCGGGGGCGCAACCGAAGGACAATTCGTTTTCGCATCCGTATCTCGGCTGGCTGGAGGGAAAGCGGGTGTTTTACTCGGCGACCGGCGACGGCGGTGTGGTGTGCGTCAATGCACGCACGGGCGATCCGCTGTGGCGGGTGCCGCTGACCAAGGCGGGAATCAACGCCGCCGTGCTCGTGCACAACAATGACAAGGTGATTTCGATTTACGGAACTCCGTACGAGCCAGGGCAACTGGTGGCGCTGAAGATTTCCAAGACCATGCCGACCAATCCCGCCGCCGCGCCGGTGGTGTTGGATCGAGCCGCGGTGCAGCTTTGGAGCGATCCGATTTCGACGTCGACCAGCTCGCCGATTCTGGCTGGCGACCGGGTTTACGTGGTGAGCGAACAGGGAGATTTGTGCGCGGTGGATGCGAACGGCGGTCAATTGCTATGGCGGCTGAAGCTCGGCATCGAGGAACGGAACGCCTGCCCGATGTATGCGGACGGCAAGTTATACGTGCCGATGCTCGATGATCCCGCGGCGAAGATGGAAGGTTCGGGCGAGGCGGGCACCAAGGGCGCGCTTTACATCATCAAACCAACCGACAAGGCCGGGGACATCATTTGTCACGTGAGCCTGGAAGGGCGTTGCTTTGGAACGCCGACTCCGTACAACGGCAAGATTTACATCCAGACCACGCGGCACCTTTATTGTTTCGGCAAGGCGGGCAACAATCCGGGCGTGCCCGCGCCGGTGGCGGAGGAGGCGTGGCCTGCGCCGGGACCGGCGACGCAACTGCAGGTGATTCCCGCGGAAGTCTTAATGCGGCCGGGGCAACACGTGTCGGTGCGGGTGCGTGCGCTGGATAAGAACGGGTTCACGGTGGAGGAGATCAAGGACATGAAATCGGTTGCGTGGACGCCCTTCATTCCGGCAACCGCCAAGGTGCGGTCGAACATGAAAGCGTCTTTCAATGACGAAGGCGTGCTCACGGCTGCGCCTGACCCGGCGCCATCGGCGGGCGCCTTCGAAGCGAAGTTGGGCAACTTGAAGGGCTACACACGCGGCCGGGTGCTGCCCTATCTGCCGGTCAGGCAGGACTTCGAATGGGCGACGTTGACCGAAACGAATGCGGCGGAAAACGTGGCATTCGCCTACCCGCCGCTGCCGTGGATCGGCGCGCGATTCAAATTCGAAATCCGCGACCTGAATGGAAACAAGGTGCTGGCGAAGACGCTGGATAACCCGTTCTTCCAGCGGGCGACGGTGTTCATTGGCGAGCCTTCGACGAAGGATTACACCATCGAAGCCGACGTGATGAGCGAGGGCAACAAGCGCGTGATGTCGGAAGTGGGGCTCGTGAACCAACACTACTACATCGTGCTCAAGGGAGCGGCGAAGCAACTGGAAGTGAATTCGACACAGGAGCTGTTCCGGCACGCGGTGCCGTTCGAGGCATCGCCGAACACCTGGTATCACCTGAAGTCGCGCGTGGACGTGGCCGCGGATGGATCGGGCATGGTGCGGGCGAAGGTTTGGAAGAAAGGCGATGCCGAACCGGAGGCCTGGACCATTGAAGTGCCGCATCAGCATGCGCACAGGAGCGGGTCGCCCGGACTGTTTGCGTTCGCGCCGCAAAAGCGCGTTTACATCGACAACATCATCGTGACACCGAACCAATGAAGACGATCCGATTTACCGCTTCGAAAGTTTTGACCGGACTGGCGGCCGCCGGCGTGCTCCTGCCCTCGGCATTCGCGGCGGATTGGCCGCGCTGGGGCGGGCCTGATCCGGGGCGCAACATGTATTCTCCCGCCAGGGGCCTGCCGGACCAGTTCAATCCCGGGAAGATCGATCCGAACACCGACGCGATTGACACCAGGGACGCGAAGAATTTGAAGTGGGTCGCGCAACTCGGATCCCAGGCCTTCGGCAACGTGGTGGTGGGCAACGGAAAAGTGCTCATCGGCACGAACAACGAACATCCGCGCGACCCGCAGCACCAGGGCGATCGCAGCATCCTGCTTTGCTTCGATGAGAAGAGCGGCGAGTTTCTCTGGCAGTTGGTGGTGCCGAAGCTGGCGTCCGGAAAGGTCAACGACTGGGAAAATCTTGGGCTGCTGTCGTCGCCGAACATCGAAGGCAACCGGGTCTACCTGGTTACCAGCCGGTGCGAGGTGGTTTGCCTCGATCTCGACGGCATGGCGAATGGAAACGACGGTCCCTTCATGGATGAGGCGCAGTACGTTGTCGGGCCGGGCAAGCCGAAGGCGAAGATCGGGCCGAAGGACGCGGACATCATCTGGCGTTACGACATGATGGATGAGCTGGGGGTGTTCCCGCACAACGCGTCGAACTGCTCGGTGCTGATCATCGGCGACGTCGTTTATATCTGCACATCGAATGGCCAGGACTGGACGCACTCCAACATCCCGTCGCCGAACGCGCCGAGTTTCATTGCGTTGAACAAGAAGACCGGCGAATTCCTCGGCGAGGACGACGCGAAGATCGGGCCGCGCATCTTTCACGGGCAATGGAGCTCGCCTTCGACAGGTGTGGTGAATGGGAAGCAACTGGTTTTCTTCGGCGGCGGCGATGGTTTCTGCTACGCGTTCGATCCCATTCCGGTGAAGGCGGCCGACACCAGTTATCTCAAGAAATACTGGTGGTATGATTGCAATCCGCCGGAACACAAGGTGGACGCGAGCGGCAAGCCTTACAAGTACCCGGCCGCGGACGGTCCCAGTGAAGTCAATGCGACGCCGGTGTTTTACAAGAACCGCGTGTATGTGGCGGTGGGACAGGACCCAGAGCACGGCGAGGGGGTGGGCAACCTGACGTGCATCGACGCGACGCAATCGGGCGATGTGACCAAGACGGCGAAGCTCTGGTCGTATGACAAGATTCACCGGAGCCTGTCGACGGTATCGATTGACCCGGCCACGGGATTGCTGTTCATCGGCGATTTCTCGGGGTTTGTGCATTGCCTCGATGCCGAGACCGGCAAGCTCTATTGGACGCACGATATGAAGGCGCACATTTGGGGCTCGACGCTCGTGGCGGACGGCAAGGTGTACATCGGCGACGAGGACGGCGACCTGGTGGTGTTCGCCGCATCGAAGGAAAAGAAAATCATCAGCCAGACGAACCTGGGAGCGGCGGTCTATTCGACGCCGATCGTTGCGAACGGGACAATTTATGTCGGGACGCAGACGCATCTGTTTGCGTTTTACGACGAGTCGAAGGGCGCGGGGTTGAAGGACCAGCCGGCCAAGGTGGACATCAACCTCAACAAATAACCGCCGGCTCATGAAGAAACTTCTCCTGTTCCTGCTGGTGGCGGCTGTGTACGTCGTGCACCAGGACAATTGGAACTGGAAGAACGCGGATTTGGTTTTCGGCTTTCTCCCGGTGGGACTGGCGTACCACGCCGGGTATTCAATTCTCGCGGCGGTCATGATGGCGGTGCTGGTGAAATTCGCGTGGCCGAAACATCTTGAGGCCGCGGAGCCGCATGAACCGGCGAAGGCGCCGGACGGGGAGGAACGGCACTGATGATCCCGGTGCTGGTCATAGCCGCTTATCTGGCGGTGATCGCGGCCATTGGGGTGTACGCATTCCAGCGCGGCAAGACGAACACCGAGGACTTTTTCCTGGCGAGCCGGACGGTGGGGCCGATGGTGTTCTTCCTGTCGATCTTCGCGACGAACATGACGGCGTTCGCGATCCTCGGCAGTTCGGGACTGGCGTATCGGCGGGGGATTGGCGTTTATGGATTGATGGCGTCGTCGTCGGGTTTCGTGATTCCGCTGACGATTTTTTTCATCGGCACGCGGCTGTGGGCGATCGGGAAGCGCTTCGGGCATCAGACGCAGGTGCAGTATTTTCGGGACCGCTGGGAGTGCGACGGAATTGGAACGGCGATCTTCGCGTTGAGCGCGGCGATGCTGGTGCCGTACATGATCATCAGCATCATGGGGGGCGGGACGGTGCTGCAGGATATTTCGACGGCCAGGGGATCGCATGAGGCGTTGATTCCCTACTGGCTGGGCTGCGCGATCGTGGCGGCGGTGGTGACGATCAATGTATTCTTCGGCGGGATGCGCGGGACGGTGTGGGTGAATATTTTTCAGACGATTTTGTTTTTGTGCTTTGGGTTTGTGGCGGTGATGGTGATCAGCCATGCGCTGCCGGGAGGATTCGGCGAATATCTCCAGAAGCTGCATGACGATCCGAAGACCAGTTTCCTGCTGACGCGCGAGCGCATGCCGCAATTGGAATTCTGGAGTTATACGCTGATACCGCTGTCGTCGATCATGTTTCCGCACATGGCGATGATGTGTTTTTCGGCGCGGCACGTGACTGCGTTCAAGCGGACGGTGGTGATCTATCCGATCGCCATCCTGTTGATCTGGCTGCCATGCATCTTCCTGGGCGTGCTGGGCGTGGCGACGCTGGGCAAGCTGCAGGACCCGGACGGCGTGCTGCTGCGAATGCTGGCCGAATATGCGCCCGTGTGGCTGGCGGGAATTCTCGGGGCGGGGATCATCTCGGCCGTGATGGGATCGGACGCGCACCAGGTGCTGGCGATGAGCACCATGTTCACCAAGGACATTTACACGCATTACGGCGGGCGGGAGAAGTTCGGGGAGCAGCGCGCGGTGCACTTTGCGCGAGGGTTCATCCTGGTGGTGACGGTGATCGCCTACGCGGTGGCGCTTTACCTGAAGGCGAAGCAGGGGATTTTTGAAATCGCGGTGCGGTTTGCGTTCTCCGGTTTCGCGGCAATGGCGCCGGTGATGATTGCGGCGCTGTTTTGGAAGCGGAGCACCAAATGGGGCGCGCTGGCGTCGACGATTTTTGTCGCGCTGACGTTGTTCGGGTTTGCGATGCTGCAGGGCAGCCCGGCACCGCCACCGGCAATGGTGGCCAAGCCGGCCGCCTCCGCCCAAGCGCAGGGACAAACGAATGCGATCGCGGGCGCCAGGCCCGAGGCGCCGGAGAAGGGCGCCGATGGTTCGAAGCCGATTATCGCCACCGCGCCCGAAGCAAAGCCCGCAACGACTCCGACCGCTCCGGCGGGCGCGCCCAGGAACATCATCTGGCAGATCGGCGAAGGAAAGGATGCGACCGTTATTCTTTCGCGCGCGCCCAATGGGGATGTTCGGTTTTTGAACGGTTACATGACGGTTGTGCCAATGGTGTTCGGGTCGGCGCTGTGCATGATCATCTTCTCGTTGCTCACGCCGCCGCCGAGCCGGCAGACCATTGACAAATATTTTCCGAAGCAGGCAATGGCCGCAACTCCGGCGACCGTACCATCGGCAGCCGGACAAGCCTGAGATTCCGAATCTGATTTGGACCAACGCAAGATGAACCCCAGTTCCGCTGAAATCAAAGCCGCGCAGGAACGGCTCGATGCGCACGTGCGCGAAATCGTGACCTGGCATTTTTCGCCGGACACCGGGTCGCCGTTCTGGCTGGAGTGGGCGAAGCGGGCGGGGTGGAATCCGGCGGCGGAGGTGAAGGGTTTCGGCGACCTGCTCCGCTTTCCGCATTTTCAGGACGAGTGGCTGCGCGATTTGCCCAACGAGGTGTGGGTGCCACGCAAATTCCAAGGCAGGCCTTTCAACATCTTCGAGACCGGCGGCACGACGGGCATGCCGAAGCAGCGCATCGGCTGGGACGATTACAAGACCGACTACGAGGAATTTTCGACGAAGCTTTCCGAGAATCATTTTCCGCGCGGCGGCGCGTGGTTGATGGTGGGACCGACAGGTCCGCGACGATTGCGGCTGGCGATTGAACACCTGGCCAACTTTCGGGGCAGCTCGTGTTACTTCGTGGACCTCGATCCGCGCTGGGTGAAAAAGGTGATCGCGGCGAAGCAGTTCGACCAGGCGCGCGCCTACATGGAGCACGTGGTGGATCAGGCGGCGGTGATCCTGAAGCATCGCAAAATCAGCGCGCTGTTCACCACGCCGAAGCTGCTCGAAGCGCTGGGTGAGAAACTGAATCTGTATGAGGCGGGCATTCGCGGCGTGTTCTGCGGCGGCACGACCATGGCGCCGCAGATGGTGCGTTTCATCGTGGAGGAAGTGCTCGAGGGACGCATTGGATTTTACCCGACGTATGGCAACACGCTGATGGGGCTGGCCGCCAGCGTGCCGTTGCGGCCGGAGGACAAGTTCTCGGTTACCTACTTTGCGCCGCAACCGCGGGCGGTGCTGCGGATTGTGGATCCGAACAACACAAGCCAGTTGAAGAATCATGGCGAGTGGGGGCGCGTGGAGTTGACCACGTTGACGAGGGAATTTTTCATGCCGCGGTTTCTGGAACGCGACGAGGCGATCCGCCGCGAACCGCGCGCGCCTTATGCGTGGGACGGCGTGGCTGAGGTGCGGCCGTTTGGCGCGATGGAGAAGACCATTGTGGAAGGGGTTTATTGAGCCGTGTCGTCCCTGCCTCACATTCCTGCGCTGCGTCTGGGTCGTCCCTATGAAAGCCTGGAGCAGGCGCAACTGAGCGATTACCGGACGGGCGCGGCGCTTGCGTCGGTGAGCCAGGTGAACGCGGGAATCATCCGCAAGGACCTGGCGCGGGTGGCGGAATCGCGCGCGGCGCTCAAGAAAATCACGACGGCGCAGTTGATCGAGATTAGCGCAAGGGCGGGCGAATTGTTCCTCAACGGCGATCTTCCGCTCGGCGACAAGGGGCATGTGCAATCGGCGCGGGAGTACGCGGAGACGTTGTCGGCCACGAGCGGGCTGCCGCTGGTCATGGTGCGGCGCAACATGGCGAAGGTGCATGACGCGCTGGTGAATATGCGGACAATCCTGAATGGACTGACGCGCGGGCTCGACTTCGGCGTGCTGGATCACGGACACGGCCAGCAGGCGGGCACGCGGGTGAGTTATTATCCGGCCACGCAGGCGCTGGGGTTGGTGATGCCGAGCAATTCGCCGGGCGTGAATTCGCTCTGGCTGCCGGCCATCGCGCTGAAAATGCCGGTGATCATCAAGCCGGGGCGCGAGGAACCGTGGACGCCGTTGCGGCTGATCCAGGCGTTCATCGCGGCGGGATGCCCGGCGTCGGCGTTTGGATTTTATCCCACCGATCACGAGGGCGCGGGCGAGATATTGAAGCAGTGCGGACGCGCGCTGATCTTTGGCGACAAGAGCACTACCGAACAGTACGCGAACAACCCGGCCATCCAGATTCACGGGCCGGGCTACAGCAAGATTCTGATCGGTGAGGACGCGATCGATCGCTGGCCGGAGTTTCTGGATGTGATGATGTCGTCCATTGCGGACAATGGCGGGCGAAGCTGCATCAATGCCTCGGCGGTGGTCGTGCCGCGGCGCGGCGCGGAAATCGCGGACGCGCTGGCCAAACGGCTCGGACCGGTCGCGCCACTGCCACCGGCGGATGAAAACGCGAAGCTGTCGGGGTTTGCGAATCGCAGGATGGCCGAGTTCATCAATGCGGCGATCGAGGAAGGCCTGAAGACGCCGGGAGCGGTCGAGGTGACGGCGAAGTATCGGAACGGCCCGCGTTTCGTGGAGTTGGACGGCGGAGTTTATCTGCGGCCGACGATTGTGTTGTGCGATTCGTTTGCGCATCCGCTCGCAAACCGCGAGTTTTTGTTTCCTTATGCCAGCGTGGTCGAGGCGCCGCAGGCGGAGATGCTGAGGCGGATCGGACCGTCGCTGGTGGTGACGGCGATCACCAAGGACGCGGCGTTCAAGGAGCAGTTGCTCGATTCGGCGCTGATCGAACGCCTGAATTTGGGGCCGGTTTCGACGATGAAAATCTCGTGGGAACAGCCGCATGAAGGAAACCTGTTTGAATTCCTTTACCGACGCCGCGCATTTGAGGAGGCGTAAGCGGGGCGGAATGAAAGAAGGAGCGGTCAGATCGATTGCAATGATTTGTAACGGAAACCTGGAAGAAGATTGAAACGAAATGGGCAACGGAGGGTCTGAAGTGGGGAGAAGTTCCAGATGTTGAAGAAAGCCAAAAAAGTCGCGGGTCGGAAAGAGTCGCCGGGGAGTGATGCGGGCGGGGTTGCGATGGCCGGCTTTGATCATCAACCGCGCACGCGGGTGGTGTTCGGCGCGAATAGCGTGGAGCGCGTGGGAGAACTGGCGCGGGAGCTGGGTGTAAAAAAGCTTTTGGTGGTGACGGACCCGGGAATTGTGGCGGCGGGACACGCGGCGCATGTGGAACAATTCCTGGTGAAGGAGGGGCTGAAGGTGCGCGTGTTTGGGGAGGTCCGGGAGAATCCGACCACTCGCGATGTGGATGCGTGCCTGGCGGTGGCCAAGGCGGCGGGCGTGGATGCGATCGTCGGCCTGGGCGGCGGCAGCAGCATGGATACGGCCAAGGGCTGCAATTTTCTGCTGACCAACGGCGGGCGCATGGAGGATTACTGGGGCCTCGGCAAGGCGGCGAGGCCGATGCTGCCGCTGATCGCGATTCCCACCACGGCGGGAACGGGGAGTGAATGCCAGTCGTATGCGCTGATCGCGAACGAGAGGACGCACCAAAAAATGGCGTGCGGCGATCCCAAGGCGGCGGCGCGGATCGCAATTCTCGATCCGGTGCTGACGATTTCGCAACCGGCGCGCGTGACCGCGTGCACGGGGATCGATGCCATCGCGCACGCGGTGGAAACGGCGGTGACTCAAAAACGAAACGCTCTTTCCGCGATGTATTCGCACGAGGCGTTCAAGCTCGCGGTGGATGGTTTTCCGCGGGTGATCCGCAATCCCAGGGACGCGGAGGCGCGCGGGCGGATGTTGCTGGGCGCGGCGTTTGCGGGGATGGCGATCGAGAACAGCATGCTCGGCGCGGCGCACGCGGCGGCCAACCCGCTGACGGCGCGGTTCGGCGTGGTGCACGGGCAGGCGGTGGGGATGATGCTGCCGGCGGTGGTGCGTTTCAACGGGGCCGATCCCGCGGCGCGGCGCGCCTATGCGGAACTGGCGTCGGCGCCGGAAATCGCGTGCGTGAGCGACGGACATGCGCCGGCATTGGAGGCGTTGGTGGCGCGATTGGAGGGGCTGTTGAACCTGGCGGGGATGCCGCGCTCGCTGGCGGATTGCGGGGTTGACCGCAAGAAGATCAAGGCGCTGGCGGCCGAGGCGGCGCAGCAATGGACGGCCGGGTTCAACCCGCGCCCGGTGACGGCGGTGGATTTTGTCCGGTTGTATGAGGACGCCTTCGAACCGCGCGGCGATGGTGACGCCGGCTGAGGTTGAAGGGCTCGTCTTCATCAGGGTCTTCGTTCCTTGACCGCCTGCAGGATGTCGGCGATCACTTCGGCTTTGGGTTTGGCGCCGAGGCTGCCCTTGCCGTGGACGCGTACGCTCACGTTGCCGGCTTCCATGTCTCGCGGGCCGATGACCAGCATCGTGTGGACGCGGGCCTGCTCGGCCCTCTGGATTTTGCCGTTGATCTTGTCGGTGCCGAAATCGGCCTCGGCGCGCACCATGCCGGCGCGCAGTTCGTTCACGATCAGCTTCGCGTAATTCACCAGCGGCTCGTCATCGCCGATGGTCAGCACGCGCACCTGTTCCGGCGCGAGCCAGAGCGGAAAATTACCGGCGTAATGTTCGATCAGGAAGCCGATGAACCGTTCGTGCGTGCCGAGCGGCGCGCGATGAATGCAGAGCGGCGTCTTCTCCTGGTTGTCGCGGTCGCGATAGACCAGGCCGAAGCGCTTGGGCACCGCGAAGTCCACCTGGTTCGTGGCAAGGGTGAACTCGCGTCCGATCACGCTCCAGACCTGCACGTCAATCTTCGGGCCGTAGAAGGCGGCTTCGTTGGGCACTTCCACGTAGTTGATCTTCGAATCGATCAACGTCTGGCGCACCATGTCCTCGGTCTGCTTCCAAAGCGCGGGTTCGTTGACGAACTTGGCGTTGTCGCCGCTGAGGCGTGAGGGATCGTGCGTGCTGAAGCGCATCACGTATTTGTCGATGCCGAAAATCTTGAAATACTTCAGATACATTTCGTTCACCGCATTGAACTCGGCGGCGAATTGCTCCGGTGTGCAGTAGATGTGCGCGTCATTCATGTTGAGCGAGCGCACGCGCATGAGGCCGAAAAGCTCGCCGGACTGTTCGTAGCGATAGCAGGTGCCGTATTCCGCGAGCCGCAACGGGAGGTCGCGATAACTCCGCGGTTCCGCCGCAAAGATGCGGTGGTGATGCGGGCAGTTCATCGCCTTGAGGTAGTAGCGGGTCTTCTCCTCCTGCGCATTCCCCGACTCGGCAAGTTCCATTGGCGGAAACATCGACTCGGCGTAATACGGCAGGTGGCCGGAAGTTCTATACATTTTTTCCCGCCCAAGATGCGGTGTCTTTACGCGCACATACCCGGCCAGGAATTCCGTCTCCTTCGCCAGCTTCTCGAGTTCCTCGACAATCGCCCCGCCCTTGGGCAGCCAAAGCGGCAGGCCGGCGCCGACGTATTCCGCGTCCATTGCGAAGAGTCCCATCTCCTGGCCGATCCTGCGGTGGTCGCGCTTCTTGGCCCCCTCCAGCATTTTGAAGTAGGCCTCCATCTCGGTCTTGTTCTTGAAGGCGGTGCCGTAGATGCGCTGGAGCTGCGGGTTGCGCTCGTCGCCCTTGTAATAGGAACTTGCGACATGCGTGAGCTTGAACGCGCCGATGTTGCCGGTGCGCATCACGTGCGGGCCGGCGCAGAGATCGAGGAAATCGCCGTTCTTGTAATAGGTGATTTGTTCGCCTTCGGGGATGGTTTCAAGGTTGCCGAGCTTGAACTTGCTCGGATTGCCCGGCCGCTCGCTCAAACCGCCGAGCCGCCCGCTCTCGGAGTCCTTGATCGCCTGCTCGCGCGTGACAACCACCTTCTCGAACGGATGGTTGGCCTTGATCTCCTTCTTCATCTCGGCCTCGATCTTTTCAAAATCCTCGGGAGAAATGCGGTGGCTCAGGTCCACGTCATAGTAAAAACCGTTCTCAACCGGCGGCCCGGCGGCGAACTGGGCCTCCGGCCAAATCCGCAGGATGGCGGTGGCGAGCACGTGCGCGCACGAGTGCCGGATGCGCTCCAGCTCGGTCATTTTCTGCCTGTCGTCGAGCGTCTTCCGCTCAGCGGGTTGGTTCTGTTCTTGCATATTGAAAGCCGGTTTAGGGGAAACAAAAACGCCCCGAAGATGTGATCGAGGCGTTGGCGTCCACGGGTTGTCCGCGGACGCTATAAAGTCGTGGTTGTGCTGCCGTTGGCTGCCATGAACTGAACATAAGAAAATCGGGCGGGGTTGGCAAATGTCAAAATCGCGTTCTCCTCATGGTTTCGGACGATTCTTGTATTTCTGGTATAGGCGGGTATGCCGGCTATCGAGGCTCGCCTCTTTGCCCGCGATCCACATCCGGATCACGTGACTCCGAATGTCCAGGATGTCCCCGTCGGCCACAAATAACGTCGCATCCTTTCCCGGTTCTATCGAGCCGAGCCGGGCGGCGAGGCCCAGGAGCTGCGCGGGATACAGCGTGATCCCCTTCAACGCCTCGTCCCCGGGCAGGCCGTGGGCGACAGCTTGCGCGGCGGCGTAGGGAAGATTCTTGGCCAGGGCGGCGTGGAAATTGTCTGGCCCGTTGCTGAAGGCCACCATCACGCCGGCCTTGTGCAGGATTTCGGGCGCGCGAAAGTTCACGTCGTAGCTCTCTGAATCCATCGCCACCGGGGACCAGACTGCTTCATACATGACCGGGATTTTATCCGCGGCAAGAAGGTCGGCCGCCTGCCAGGCGTCACGGCCGCCACAGAGCGAGATTTTATAATTGTTCGTCTCCGCCCATTTCACAGCGGCCTTGATCTGCCGCAGTTCATCGGCGTGAATGACAATCGGCACCTCGCCGCGAATGACCGGCAGCATGGCTTCCCACGGCGGATTAAGATCGGTCTTGCCGGTGGCGCGGGCTTTGGCATATGCGCGGGCTTCCAGGAAGAAATCGTCCAGTGCCTTCAGCTTCTCGCTGCGTTCCTTCGCCTGGTCTTCGAGCGATTTGAACTTGTCCGGGTCCTTGAATTTTTCCTTGGGCCGGGTGTCCAGTTTCATGTCCGGCCAGTAGACGTGCAAAGCCGCGTGGCGCTTGATGGTCATCTGATCCATGGTCCAGCCGTCCAGCGCGACCACGCCGGAGATGCCCGCCACCACCCCGCCCTGCGGCGCGGCTTCGGCGTGCGTGATGCCGTTGGCGCGCGAGACCGGGATCAACTCGGAATCCGGGTTCACGGCAATCCACGATTCCACGTCGGGATGGTATTCGCCCACTTCAGTGGTGTCCTCGGTGCCGCGGACGGATTCGATTTCCGACAGGCCGAGGGCGCTGTCGAGCGCGATCATGCCGGGATAGAGATGCTGGCCGGCGAGATCGATGACCTTTGCCTCGCCGGAAAAAACCCCCGGCTGCGAAGCATCGAAAATCGCTTTGATTTTGCCGTCCTGGATCAATACGTCGCCTTTTGGGATGGTGGCGCCGGAAACGGTGTGGATGACGGCGTTCTTCAGCAGGAGCGGGTCGGCATGTGAGGCGGCTACGGTGACGACGAACAGAGCGAGAGCCAGGAGAAGTCTGAGTGCTGCTGGAAATTCGGGACACTCTGGGCGGACGATTCGACGCGACATGTCGCGTCGGAACAAAGCGCAGACATGTCTGCGCACTCCAAGGTGAAGCGCGGCGGATTTTGCGATGGGGTTTGGCTTAATCATCGCCGTGTTCGTCCAGGCAACCGCGGTTCTGGCCGTCGTAAAGGTGTTCGAGGGAACGACGGAAGAAGGAATTATCGCCCGAACCACTGCCCGAATCATCCCCGTCCGAGAGTTCGTTGAGCTTTTTGGCCTTGGCAAGAAGGTCCTTGCGTTCGCGCTCCAGCGCGGCGGCGCGCGCGGGGGCCATGGCGCGATCGAAATATTTTTTGCCCTCGATCCACGTCTGCTGGCAGACCGTGAGCGAGTCCAGTGGCGACCGCGACCAGATCACGAAATCGCCGTCCTTCCCGGGCTCGAGCGATCCGACGTGGCGGTCAATGCCAAGCTGCTTCGCCGGATTGATCGTGACGAACTTGAGCGCCTCCTCTTCGGAGACGCCGCCGAACTTCACGGTCTTGGCCGCCTCGGTGTTGAGCCGTCGCGCAAGGTCGTTGGAGTCCGAGTTGATGGACACCAGCACGCCATGATCGTGCATCAACGCGGCGTTGTACGGGATGGCGTCGATGACCTCGTATTTGTAGGCCCACCAATCCGCGAAGGTGGAAACGCCCACACCGTGTGCGGAAATTTCGTCGGCGATCTTATACCCCTCGAGCCCGTGTTGAAGCGTGCCGAGATGCACACCGAACTGCTCAAGCAGCATCATCAACATGAGCATCTCGTCCTGGCGATAGGAATGGCAATGAATCACCCGCTTGCCTTCGAGGATTTCGCCGAGCGCTTCCAGTTCCAGGTCGCGGCGCGGCGGCGGACCACCGGATTTCCGGTAATCGGCCCAGGCCTTGAGATATTGCCGGGCGGCGACGAAACGATTGGCGATGAATGTCTGCACGCCCATGCGCGTCTGGGGAAAGCGAGTCACGTATTTGTCGCCCCAGTTGGATTGCTTCACGTTTTCGCCAAGCGCAAATTTGATGTCGGGCGGCGCGTCGGCGAACTTGAGTCCCTGCGGTGTTTCGCCGTCGCGCAATTTGATCACCTGGCATTGGCCGCCGATGGGATTGGCGGAGCCGTGCAGCAGGTTGGCCACCGTCAGTCCGCCCGCGAGTTCCTCGTAAATCGTGTCGGCCTCGGAATTCACCACGTCGCCGATGCGCACCATGGCGGAGGAAGGCAGCGTCCCCTCGTTCACGTCACCAAGGATGACGCTGTGACTGTGGCAATCCACCAATCCCGGCGTGACGTGCAGGCCCTCGCCTTCGATGACGAGCGCATTCTTCGGCGCGGCAATTCCCGTCCCCACCTTGCGCACCTTGCCGCCTTCCACCAGCAGATCGGCGTGCTCGATTCGTCCCTCGGGTCCGCAGGTCCAGATGGTGGCATTGCGCACCAGCACCGCGGGCGGAGCGGCCAGCACACCGCGGCCCTCCAACGGCGCACGCGCCACGCGCTGCTGCAATTCCTTTTTCTTCGCCAGCTTCTTTTCCTTCTCGGATTGCTTCTTGTCCTCCGGCGATTTTGCCACCGCTGCCGCAGTTTTGGGCGCTTCTGACTTGGTTGCCTCCGATTCGGGCCTGGGTTTGGCAGGTTCGCCGGCTTCGGTAGGAGTGGTCTTGGGCGTCGTTTCCTTCGCTCCGCCGTCCGATGCTTCCTTGGACGACTTGTCACCTTCATCACCGGGAACGCGATAAAACTTCCCGTCGATCCAGACCGCAGTCACCTTCGCCTCGGGATCGAAGTAGCCCTTGCCCTCCACCAATGTCAGGTTGGCCTGTTTGCCGGCTTCGACGGTTCCCAACAAGTTGTCCACGCCGCACAGCCGCGCCGGGACGGTGGTGAGAGCGGCGAGTGCGTCGGTCTCCGAAAGGCCGCGGTCGACTGCCAGACGCAGGTTCTTGCGGAAATCCTTTTTGTCGGAGAGCCCGTGCGTGGTGAGCGCCACTTCCAGGCCCTGACGCCGCAGCACCGCCGCGTTTTCCGGCGCCCAATCCCAGGCGCGCAATTCATCCAGCGTGACCTGCTCCCAATCGCCTTCATCCGGCAGCTTGGGCAGCCTGGGAAAATTCAACGGAACGATGAAGGGCACGCCCACGGCCTTCGCGAGGTCCGGGCGCCGCCATTCCTGGCCGCACGAGACCATATAGAAATCCAATCCCATCTCGTGCGCGACCCGGGCCGCGCGATCCACCATCAGCGCATCCAGTGGCTCGAAGAGCACCGTCATTTTCTTTTCGAACGCCGGGCCGAGCGCTTCCAGCGCCGGATTGAACGCCGGACGGGCGCGGCCGCTGGGATGCTTCGCGTAATCCGCGTGGTCCTGCGCGTAGAATTGTGCGTCGAGGAACGTCTGCCGGACCACCGCCACCACACCCATCAGCGAGGCGGGATAGATATCCTCGTCATGATCTTCGAGATCGAAGGCCACATGCTGGAAAACATCCGGCCGGATGATGGCGCGGTTTGGTTCGGTATCGGCCAGCGACACCACCGCGCTTGGGCCGCGAAAAATTCCCTTGTCCGCCGTGACGTTCGCAACGGTGAAACCCAGCTCCCGCAGTTCGGCGAGCGAGTTGGTATCCGGCGCGAACGATTGCGCGGCGCGATGCTGCGGCGTGACGCGCGCGACCTCGTAGCCGGGACCTTCCGCGCCCGCTTCGGGTTCCGCATGCGTGACACCGAAAAAGTTCACCCCACCCGCAGTGAGATCGAGATCCTTTTTCCCGCCCTTCCCGCCGTGGTCCTTGGTTTCGAACGAGAGATACGGATCGATGAACCCGGCATAGATTGTAAGGCCTTTCACGTCCCACACTCGGGCGTCGGCGGGTGGCGTGACATCCTTGCCGACTTTTTCGATGTAGCCGTCGCGAATGATGATGGTGGCGGAATCGAGAGCTTCGCCGGGCTTGACCACCACTCGCGCTCCCACGAGCGCGTGAACGCCAACGGGTACCGGGCGGAAGCCGGGAGGGAGGATATCGGCGGGCGCGGCGGTGGTGCGCAGGATGCCCAGACTGCCGAGCAGCAGGGCCAGCGCGGCCGCAAAAAGACGGATTTGGAATGTGATGCGCCTGGTCATCGGTCCGTGCCATTATGCCCATGGGCGTCGGGAGGAAAAGGCTAAAGGCTAAAGTTCGGAAAGGAAGTGCTACCGGCCACATTCGGAACGGTTGTCTACCGTAGTGAAGATCGCAATCGGCCAACTTCAGTGTCCTCCTTTCGGCCTGCGGCAATTGTCGGAAAATGCTCAACGATTAACCAATCGGCGCACCCAGATGTCGTCGGAGTGGGGTTCGATGGACGGGATGGCGACGGGTTCGAAACCGCGCTGGGCGAGGATGTTCATGGCGAGCGTGAGATGAAACATGCGGTCGTCGGCCCCGTCGGGGCGCCTGGCCGGATTGAGCTGGGACAGCGGTTGGGCTTTGCCGTCAGGCCAGACGATGCTGGTTTTCTCACCGCCCATGAACCTGACGGAGGCGTATTCGTATACCGGAGCGGAGGAGGTCTCGCTCGAATGAACGGCGTGCTGCGCAGCGATGGTTGCGAGCAGGAGCAGGATTAAGAGTGAAGGAATGAGGGTTAGTTTTTTCATGGTTGGATTTTTGTTTTATTGCGACGTTTGCATGGGGACGGTTGGCGAGCGCATTGGAGCATCTTGGAAATCCGCGGCAAGAGAAAAAACGATTGGTTGGGCGGGGTTGAAGCAGGAAGCCTTTCCGTCGTCCCGTGCGGGACAAGATGGTTTATTGGGGCGGTACCAGGCACATTGTTCCGGTTAATAACCGTTTGCCCATTCGGGGCTTTTGAAGACCAGGCCAGAAAGCGATCAGCGACCCGTGGCAGCCCAAAATTGGTAAACGTTTGAAACGACGAACAAGGAGAGATAGAGGATAGGCCCGGAGACCAGGACAAACGCCAGCCAGTCGAACAGGCAAAGCTTCTCGTGCAATTTCTGCCGCGCTCGAATCAAGGCAACGGAGAAGACCAGACAGGCAAACGGGTTGAGAAAGAACATCAAGAGCCAGAATAATGAATTATGCACCTGGGGAATCTTTTCGCTGCCGTGCAGCCATGCGGCATAGAGCCCGCCATACCACAGCAAGCTGAATGTGATCATGGCACCCGAAAGTATTGCTGGGGAAACCCGGAGCGATCTTGAGATGCCCATGGGATCGCATCTTCGCGTAGGGACTTATGATGTCAAGTGTAGTTCGGAAGCGCGGGCAATACCCAGCATGAGGCAGTTGACAGAGGCCGGGTGCTGCATAGAATTGTGGGCAGTGGCTGTCAAGGGTTGACGCCAGGGCTGAAACCATAAGAGCCCAGCGCATGCCGGCAACAGCATGGAGGGAAACCAGCTTCGCTGAAGTTTTCAGTCTTCAGTGGTTCAGTTTTTTCCAATCGTTCGGAAGTTTCTCCCTCCTGGGTGTTCTTTGACAAGTTGCGGTGAAGTACAAACCGATGCTGGATCCCGGATTCAGGATGCGGGCTCGGGGCATTGGAATGCCTGGTGCGACCTGGCTGTACGGGGATTGCCCCCTCACCCTGCCCTCTCCCCCGACGGAGGAGAGGGTGGGAGGCCTCCGCACGGGTCGGATGTGATTGGAAACTGATGGGTGATTATCGCCGAATAGCGGCGGTTTCCACTGTAATGTCCACATTTTCCGATAAAAAGTGTCGCGCGAAGCTTGCGAGGGGGACAGGGACAGGGAACTTGACCGCGGATTACGCGGACAGCGCGGATGATCTGGATCGAACCCTACATTTTTGTTCTTGCGACAGAGGTGCGACGGCGCGCAGTTATTGGTGCGAAATAGCTGCGTTGATTTGCAAGGGGTTGTGAACGGGGCGCAGAGGTATGCGCAGCTATTCGCACGTATGGCATGGTTGCGTGGTGCGTGCAAAGGGAGCGAGGCAAAACCATCAAGAGCCGGAAGATTCTGGTGTCCAAAATGGAACGCGGTGTAATACTGGCGTAATCGGTGATGAAACGTCGAGCGTCGTCACGATTCGCAAGCCCGGCGGGTTGCAAAACCCGCGATACAGCGGACTTGGACGTCTGCGGTACGTTAAGTTGCGTGCGCGGTGAAGAGTTGATGAATTTTAAAACACTATCATGTCTGGATTGATTGCCATTGTGGGACGGCCCAATGTGGGGAAGTCGGCGTTGTTTAATTGCATTGTCGGGCGGCGGATTGCCATCGTGCACGATGAACCGGGGGTGACGCGGGATCGGGTGAGCGCGGAGGGGGAATGGGAGGGAAGAAACTTCACGCTGGTGGACACGGGGGGAATCGGATTGCTGCGGCGGGAGAAGGCGGCGGATGTGATCAGCCGGGCGGCGCTTCAGCAGGTGGACCTGGCGATCGAGGCGGCCAATGTGATCGTGTTGGTGGTGAATGTGCAGGAGGGAATCGTGCCGCTGGATGAAGAGGTGGCGGACAAGCTGCGCCGATCACGGAAGCCGGTCATTGTGGCGGTGAACAAGTCGGACACGGTGCGGATGGAGGCGGGACTGGTCGATTTTGTGCGGCTGGGCTTTGAGAAAATGGTGCCGGTGAGCGCGGCGCATGCGTTGGGAATCGGCGATTTGATGAAGGAAGTGCTGAAGGAACTTCCGGAAGAAAAATCCGAAGCCGGGAGTCCGGAGTCAGTCGAAGAGCAGGAAGCTGATTCGGACGCGCAGGGAAAATCCCGCACCGTTGCGGAAGGCGAAGCCACCGCGGAGACTCTCGAGAAGGGCGGCGACCTCCGCGCTCCGAAGAGCGGGCCGGTGAAGCTGGCGATTGTGGGACGGCCGAATGTGGGGAAGTCGTCGATCATCAATGCGCTGACTGAATCGGAGCGGGTGATCGTGAGCCCGATTCCGGGGACGACGCGGGATTCGGTGGATGTGCCCTTTGAAGTGGAGACGGACGGGGTGCGGCAATCCTATGTGCTGATTGACACGGCGGGGATGCGGAAGACGCGGAGGATCGATGATTCGGTGGAGTTCTTCAGCGTGAAGCGGGCGCAGGATTCGATTGCGCGGAGCGACATTGTGGTGCTGGTGATCGATGCCGAGGCGGGAATCACGGAGCAGGACAAGAAGGTGGCGGACCACATCGTGCAGGAGCGCAAGGCATGCATCATCGTGATCAACAAGTGGGATCTGGTGGAGGAGCATGTGCGCAAGGCGCGCGAAGAGGAGATTGAACGCCGGCAGGACAAGCAGCGGAATCGCGACGAACGGCGCCAGGAACGGTTGACGACGCTGGGACAGTTCGGGCAGTGGGTGCAGGAACGGTTGTTCTTCCTCGATTACGCGCCGGTGATTTTCACGTCGGCGAAGACGGGCTTTCATCTCGAGCGGTTGCTGGAGGCGGTGCGGTATGTGGCGGCGCAATTGCGGCAACGGATCCCGACGGCGTTGTTGAACCGGGCGCTCCAGGATTCGATCGAGCGCCGGCAGCCGGTGACCGCGCAGGGGCATCGTCTGAAATTCTTCTACGCCACCCAGGTGAAGCTGGCGCCGCCAACCTTTTTGTTGTTCGTCAGCCGGGACGAGCTGTTTTCGGACCAGTATAAAAAGTATCTGGCGGATGAAGTGCGCAAGGCGTTTGGTTATGAGGGTTGCCCGGTGATTCTGGTGCCGAAACCGCGGCCGAAAACCGTGGATCCGGTGAGAAAATTTAATCCGAGACGGGAACGGGAGGTTGGACGAAGGGTTATTCACAAGGGCAAATCGAGGCGCGGTAAATAAGCTTCTCAAGCCTCTGGCAGAGAGGAATTTTGACCGGGAAATAACGGAGAATAACGTTAGAGTAACTTTTTTGTAGAAATTTCTTGTCACCACTATATGTTGTGGATAATTTTTGGATGTTCCCCTACTTAAAGGGGTTTTGGCTCGGCCACGAAAGAGCCAAAACTGAAAAAAATGGCCCGAAATTGGTAGTTTTTGCCCTCCTTGTCTGTGTGGAATGGATGGGGCGCCGCTGCAAAAAGTCAACTCTCTGAGAAAGGCATAACCATGATTGAACTCCGCGACCAGGCATCGTCGTCTGCTTCTGCAACCACCCGCCGCCGCCCGGCGGCGCCCGCCGGGCGTGCGGCCCGGACTGCACCGGCATCGGCAGCGAAATCCGTGCGTGTGCGCCGGGTTTTCAGCGATGCTGACAAGCATCCTTTTGACCAGGTGGAGTGGGAAAAGCGCACGGCGGAGATTACTGATGACGCGGGCAAGGTGATTTTCAAGCAGGAGAACGTGGAGGTGCCGAAGTCGTGGTCGATCCTGGCGACGAAGGTGGTGGTTTCGAAATATTTTTACGGCGAGCAGAACACGCCGGAACGGGAGACGTCGGTGCGGCAGTTGGTCCATCGCATCTGCCGGACGATCGCGGATTGGGGCGTTCAGGACGGATATTTCAGCAAGGCTGACGGCGAGATTTTTTACGATGAGCTGACCTGGCTCTGCCTGAACCAGTATGGCGCGTTCAATTCGCCGGTGTGGTTCAACGTGGGGTTGTATCATCAGTACGGCGTCGGCAAGAGCTCGGCGCGCGGCAACTGGTTTTACAATCGCAAGACCGGAGCGGCCGAACGGGCGGCGACGCAGTACGAGAAGCCGCAGGGAAGCGCGTGTTTCATCCAGTCGGTCGAGGACAACATGGAGGACATCATGCGCCTGGCGCACAGCGAGGCGATGCTGTTCAAGTACGGCTCCGGCACGGGCACGGACCTGACGCCGTTGCGGTCGAGCCGCGAGAAGTTGAGCGGCGGCGGACGTCCGAGCGGGCCGCTGTCGTTCCTGCGGGTTTACGACCAGGTGGCGAACGTCGTGAAGTCCGGCGGCAAGACGCGCCGCGCGGCGAAGATGAACACGTTGCGCGACTGGCACGGGGACATCGAGGAATTCATTGACGCCAAGCAGAAGGAGGAGAAGAAGGCATGGGCGCTCATCGAGCAGGGTTATGACGGTTCCTACAACGGCGACGCCTACGGCAGCGTCATGTACCAGAACGAGAACCTGTCGGTGCGGGTGAGCGATGAGTTCATGCAGGCGGCGGAGGAAGGCCGCGAATGGTGGACGCGCGCGATCACCAGCGGCAAGCCGCTGGAAAAGAAGGACGCAAGCAGGCTGCTGAACAAGATCGCCGAGGGAACGTGGATTTGCGGCGATCCCGGATTGCAGTATGACGGCGCGATCCAGAAGTGGCACACGTGCAAGGGCACGGAGCCGATCCACTCGACCAATCCGTGCTCCGAATACGTTTTCCTGAACAACACGGCGTGCAACCTCGCGTCGCTCAACCTGATGAAGTTCCGGCGCGAGGACGGGGTGTTCGACGTGGAGCGGTTCAAGGCGGCGGTGCGGATTTACATCACCGCGCAGGAGATCATCGTGGACAACGCGAGCTATCCGACGAAGGAGATCGCGGAGAATTCGCATATTTACCGCACGCTGGGACTGGGTTACGCGAACCTGGGCTCGCTGATCATGAGCTACGGGCTGCCGTATGATTCGAACGAAGGCCGCGCGCTGGCGGGAGCGATCACGTCGATCATGACCGGGCACGCTTACGAGCAGTCGGCGGAATTGTCCGCGGCGATGGGGCCGTTCAAGGGTTACGAGGACGCGAGGTGCGCGCACGTGAGCAAGCCTTTGTGCAAGGACAACGTGGACGCGATGCGGGGGGTGATCGAGCTGCATCGCGCGGCGGTGGAGGGTATCCAGCCGAGCCGCGAGTTCAACTATTTGAAGGACGAGGCCCGCAAGTGCTGGGAAGGCGCGCTGGAGCGCGGCGAAAAGAATGGCTACCGCAACGCGCAGGTGACGGTGCTGGCCCCGACGGGAACGATCGCGTTCCTGATGGATTGCGACACGACGGGCGTGGAACCGGACATCGCGCTGGTGAAGTACAAACTGCTGGCGGGCGGCGGGCTGTTGAAGATTGTCAACCGCACGGTGCCGGAAGCGTTGCGCCGCCTGGGCTACAAGAGTTTCGAGATCGAGAAGATCGTGGCGCACATCGAGAAATACGACACGATCGAGGACGTGGAGGACAACGGCCGGACCGTCGAGAGCGGGTTGCGCGTGGAACACCTGGATGTTTTTGACTGCGCGTTCAAGCCGTACCAGGGCAAGCGTAGCATCCGCTACATGGCGCACTTGAAGATGATGGCGGCGGCGCAGCCATTCATCAGCGGGGCGATTTCCAAGACGGTGAATCTGCCGCAGGATTGCTCGGTGGAGGACATCCGCGACGCGTATGTGCAGGCGTGGAAGATGGGATTGAAGTGCGTGGCGATTTATCGCGACGGTTCAAAGCGCTCGCAACCTCTCAACACCAAGAAAACGAACGAGGGCGGCGAGAAAGTGGATGCCGCGAGCGCGGCGAACGCGGCGCTGGCCAAACGCGTGGTGGAACTGGAGTCGGAGATCGCGAAGCTGCAGGCGCAGGCTGTGCAGCCGATGCGCCGGCGCCTGCCGGATACGCGGCGGTCGGTGACGCACAAATTCGACATCGCGGGCCACGAAGGTTATTTGACGGTGGGCCTGTTCGAAGACGGGCAGCCGGGCGAGTTGTTCATCACGATGGCGAAGGAAGGCTCCACGATCGGCGGATTGATGGACAGCATCGGGACGTTGACAAGCATGGCGTTCCAGTACGGCGTGCCGCTGGAGGCGCTGGTGCGGAAGTTCGCGCATCAGCGGTTCGAGCCGTCGGGCTTCACCAAGAGCGCCGAGGTGCGCAATGCGTCGTCGATCACGGATTATGTGTTCCGGTGGATGGCATTCCAATTCGTGCCGGGCTATCGCGACGCGAACACGCTGAATCGCAGCCAGCCGGAGCTGGCGATGCCCGGGCTCGCCGAGGAGATCAAGAAGAAGGTGAACCGGCCGGTGCCGGAACTGCCAATCTCCGAGGACACAGACATTGTGGACGTGAAGACAACGCCGGCGAACGGCAACGGGCATGGGAACGGCCACAAGGTCAGCACCCTGAGCGAGTCAGTGGCGCACTTCCAGCAGGACGCGCCGACGTGCCCGAGCTGCGGGCATGTGGCGGTGCGGAACGGCGCGTGTTACAAGTGCCTGAACTGCGGCGAGAGCCTCGGGTGCAGTTAATTCATGGCTGCGGCTCCGGGACCGGATCGCGCCGCCACCGGAGCCAGAGAATGACGCAGGCGAGCAGCGATACTGCGGAGACGGCGCAGCCGGATTGGAATGCGCGGTCCACATAGACCAGGCGGACCTGATGTTTGCCTGCGGGAACCTCTACAGCTTGAAACGCGTAATTGGCGCGCCAGAGAGTCGAGGGTTGACCATCCACGAAGGCGCGCCAGGGATGATAGAACGACTGGGCGACCACAATCAGCGCCGGAGCCTCGGCTTCGGCCTCGATGCGCAGTTCGTGGGCGGAAAAATGTGTGAGAACAGCCCTGGCGGAAGATTGGGTAGCGTGAATTTCATCGCGTGCCTCAAGGGGAAGGTACACGGAATGCCGCGGATCGAACCCGGGACTGAACAGCGCTTCGAGGGTGCGGGGTTCGTCTGAAAAAATCGGACTCTGGCCGGCGGTAACCAGGGGGAGAAAAGAACTGCGATTGGTCCAGTCAACAACGCTGTCCGGACTGGTGACGCGTGAGACCCCCAGAAAATCCTTCAGTGGATCTGCCTGGTTGGTCATGAAATAGACCCGCTTGAAGAGCTCGAGATATTCCTTGAGGTCGAGCGAGTAGAAGCCGTCGAACTTGGCGACGTGGTCCAGGAGATTATAATCCATTGAGAGCGACAGGCGGCGGCCGGTGGTGTCCTGCTCGGGGTCCGCGACGCCGGTGGAAAGCATCTTCCACAACGCGGACTGGCTCAACATGGCGCGAGAAGTGCCGGGCCTGAGTTGGTCATCCCACTTGAAGAATTGGCGAATCACATCGGGAGCAAGCGCTGAAGTGGGGACGGTCGGGCTCAGATTCGGCGAGTGCGTCAGAACGTCCAGCCAAAACAGCGTGATCAGGCAGACGGCCGGGAGCAAAGCGTGTTTGATTTTTATTTGACCGGAGATCGGCGCCAGGCATCCGATGACAAGGCAGAGGAATAACGCGCGAACGAAGGCATTTCCGGTCACCACCCATGGACTTTCTCCCACGGCCGCGTGCATCCACACGAAACCAATGATTGCGGCGACCAGCCCGATCAGAACCACAGACACTCGCCGCAAGAATGCCCATTCTGGAGAACGTGGCCTGGCCTGGCTTGATGAAAGCGCGCCAAGGCCGAAGGCTGCGAGCAGCGGCATCGCGAACACGGGCAGGACCATGAATTTGACAGGAAATCGGAGAAATCCCAGAAGCGGCACGACGCGTTTCACGAAATCGTAAATGTAGGCCCGGCTGCCCAGGGCCATGAGCAAGCCAAAAAGCGTAAGCGCCGCGAGCAGCCGCGGGCGCCAATCGCGGGATCTCCAGGCGCCCACGGCGGCCAGGGCGAGTGTGCCGATTCCGAGATAATAGGAAGCGGTCCAACTCTGGCCGTTTTGCATGTAGACACCCTGGGCATTGGGTGCGCAATGGAACAGCGGGACGACGCAGTTCAACCATCCGGAGAGCGGCATGGCGCCGATTTTCGCCGCGCCTCCCGCGCCGTACCCGCTGTTGCGTTGTGAATGCTCCAGCAAGTCGAGAAACGGCAGAAGCTGGGCGGCGGAAAGCCCGAGCGCGAGAACGGCAGGCAATGAGATTCGGGCGATCAACCTTCCAGGCCGCGTTTGCCTTTTGCAGACGTGAACCACAAACAGCGCCGCCAGCAGAAGCCACGTTTGCAAAATCACCTCCGCTCCACCGGTCAGCAATTGAAGTGCGGCGATGACGGCCGCCTGGATGCAGGCCGATCCACCCTGCTGCAATGCCTCTTCAAATGCGATGACGAGCCACGGCATCCATGCGAGCGCCGCGAGTATATGAGGCCACATCAGGCCGTACCAGATGAAGCCGTTGAATCCGAAGACTGCGCCGGCAATTGCGGCGGCCAGGCGATTCCCGGTCCAGCGCCAGGCGAGAAAATACATTCCCATGCCGGCGAGAAAGAGATGACCCAGGCAAAATATTCCGAAGGACCAGGGCAGCGGGAGCACGAGATAAAACAGCGACGGCGGGTAAAGCGCCATCGTGTTCCATTGGGCGAGGAAGGGAATGCCGCAACTGCTGGCCGGATTCCAGAGCGGAAGCTCGCCACGCCAGAAGGATTCCCGCAGGTGGAAGGCGACGGGATAGGCGAATTGCCCGGCGTCACCGTAAGCAAAGCCATTCCAGCCAGTAACCACCTTTGGAAATGACGCGACCAGCAGCAATCCAAGAATGGCCGCAAATTGGCGCGCTGTTGGCCATTCGATGGCAGAGCCTGGTGTGGCCGGCGTTGCCAGCGGCTTCACAGTCATGCGGCCGCCATACTTGCCCGGTCAGCGGGAGATTGGAAGGACAAAGCCGCCCGCGCCGTTATTGGAGCCGGAAAGGCAGCCCGCTGACAAAGGTATACAAACGTGAAAGTGTCTCGCCGGTGTGCTGGGTGCGAACGTCGGAACCGAACTGCACGGTTGCGGAGGCATCAAAATTCCGGATCATCATGCAGTAGGTGCTGTTGGCCATGACGCCAAGCAATTCGCCGGTCTGGCTGAACACAAGATCGCCGCGCGACGGATTGAACTGGCCGAACAATCCCTTGAGCACGCTGCGGTCGAGCTTCACATATTGCGGCGTGGACTCGTCCACCTGGAATTTGCACTGGCCGTAGTAGCCTTCGCGCGCGCCCACCAGCACGGCGTCCTGAAACTTGTACGGATTCGGCGAAATGCGATAGACCTTGCTGCCAAGCTGCCGGGCATCGGCGGCGGTGATCGGGATCAGCACCACGCGCGGATCGGGCCAGAAGAATGAGAGCGATCGGATGGGAACTTCGGCCGTGTCATGATTCAAAGTCCCGGTCAGGCCCTCCCACTCGGTGCCCGGAACCCAGAGGGTAAGCGGCGTCTCCTGCACATGGCACAAGGCGAAGATGTTGGTGCCATCGCTGACGAGCACAGTCTCGGTTTCCTTGTGTTTGCTGGCATCCATGCCGAGGACATTGGAACGCGAAGCCAGGAAGCGGGCCTGGACGCGATTGGTGAGGAACTCGGTGAAAATGGTGTTCGGAGTCAGCGTGCGGTTCTCCTGGATTTCCTTGGCCAGTTCGCCGGATTTGCTCGCGAGGGCCTTGACGCCTTCCGCAAGCCTGGCTTTTTCCTCGCGCTCGACTTTCACCTCATCCTGCATGCGGGCGGCCTGCTCGACGGCCGAGCGCTTCTCGACTTCGGCGACCTGGAGCTGCGTGGTCAATTGCTGTTTTTCCGCGAGCACCGCCTGATTGCTTCGGGCAAGCTGGGCAAGCTGGGCCTGAAGCGCGGCGGCTTCCTCGGTGCGTTTGCGTGATTCGTCCTGCAAGGCGGCCAATTGCTCCTTGGACATCACGGCCTCGGTGGTTGTGGCCTGCAATTGCTGGTTCAACGACTGCAGGTTCGTCTGGGCGGCCGCGAATTTTTGCTGGAGATTGGCGCGTTCCTGTTCCAATTGCCGGGCTTCCTGGTCCTTCGACTGGAGTTGTTGCTGAAAGTTTTCGACCTGTTGATCGCGCTGGCTGACCGCCTGCCGGGCCTTGCTCAATTCGCCCTGCAGTTGCTCGCGATTGCGGCGTTCCTCCTCCAGGGCCTGGCGCATCACAGCGGTGAGATCGCCGCCGCTCTCCGGCTGGTTGGTGGCGGTGGCATCGGACTTGGTGGTCTGTGCGACTCCGTTCTCCGACACGTTGTTGATGTCCACCGAGGAGAACGCCAGCATGCTCACCAGCAGGAAGTCGCAAATGACAATCAGGATGCTGCGGTTCATACCGACGCGGTAACTGGGGAGGCGGCGATGGGTTCGACAGCGTCCGTTGAGGCGGTTTCAGACTCGATCAGCAGTTTGCGCCGGGCCGGGCGCAGGTGGAAGATCTTGAACGCCGAGACGAAAATGATCCCGAACGAGGTCGAGGAATAAGCAGCCATCAGGCTGGGCTGCTTGAAGACGCCCACCGACACCAGGATCAGCGAGATGATGGTGCCGACGAAGCCAAGATAGAGGCCGGCATCGAAAAGATGGTCCTCGTTCTCGAGCAGCTTCAGCTTGATCCGCGAGCCGACACGTTGCCGGCGGATCTCCGCCAGCTTGACGATGCAGGCCACGTACAGCAGCGCCTGCAGGACGAAGAACAACAGCATGGTCAACAGGACTTGATGATTCATAAATGAGCTATCCGCACCGGATTTTCCAGCAGGGACCGTGCCGCCCGCCATGGGCAGCCTCAGTCGAAACGCGAACTCCGTTTTCTGGCTGTCCTGGGCGAGAAACGGCTCGCTCGCAAGCAACACCACCAGCAGAAATCCCAACGCAAACAAAACCTCGCGGGCCAGATGAAATCCCCGCACCTGCAGCGGTCGCTCCCACGACGATACCACAGGTCTGGCAAAATGCATGGCCAGCGCCAGCAGGAACCCGCTTACAAGATAAAACAACCACTTCCAAACCAATGCCAGCAGCGGCGTCCGCCGGCAACACTCCACAGCCACATTGAAAAAGCCGGCGGCCGGCGTTTGGGAAATGATCGATTGTCGCCAGGCAGCCACATACAACGGTTGATTGCGCGCCAGCAATTCGTCCAGCCCCCCGGTCCCGCAGCGCGCGGCGTAGTCCAGGTCATTCAGCCCGCTCTGGCTGAAGTTCAGCAGGTATTGCGCGATTGCGCCGGGCTTTGCCGAAACTGCGACGACCGTGAACAGCGTCGCCAGTTTGTCCTGATGCCGCCGAACCTGGTCGGCCAGCACATGCAGCGTTCGCGGGTCGTCAATGTGAGCCACAAATACCGTCAGTTGATCCCAATTCATCCGCTGGCCGAGCGACAGCAAATCCATCAAGCTCTCTTCAAACGGCTGCGAACTGTCACCCTGATTTGCCTGCCGTGCCAGGGCGCGCATCGCGCTTCCCAGCGACGGAGTCAGCTTGCCGTCCGCCAATAACAATCCGCAAATGGAGACTGCCGCGTCGAATGCCTGTCCCGCAGCGGACGAAGAAGCCGAGAAGATGGTCGTCCTGGTCAGCGCCCGGGTCCGCAATACATCATGCACCGCCGAAACCGGCGAGGAATTCAAGAAGTCCAGTATCCGGTTGCGATTCTCCAGGCGAATGATGAAATGGGTCAGCGGTTCCGGATCGGAACCCGCGCTTCCGGAGTCGAACAAGGATTCGAGTTGCGCGTCGCCACCGCCCCAACGCAGCCAATCGGGATGCAGGGCCACGAGGCGCGCCACCGAAATATCGAGCTGGTCCCGTCCCGCCAACTGCGCCTGGGTGGCGTAGCCTTGGAGAACACGCACGGCGCCCAAATCTCCTTCGTGCGCCAGATGAATGCCTTCGGCGACCGGGCCGACCGTGTTCAGTCCTGCGCGCCGGACCAGGCTGGAATCCACCGCGCGCAAGTGCGCGGGCACCAGCAGGCCGCAAAACAACGCCAGCAACCCGGCGCCTGCGCAGATCAAGAACTTTGCCCAGCGAGACATCGTTAATTCGAGTTCGCGAGAGGCCCTTCGGAGCAGGCCAATGCCTCAATTCCCGGGGACTCCGCATCGAACCTTAGACGACAGAAGGTCTACCTCCGTTCAGTCGCTGGTCAAGAAAAGAAACCAGTTTCCCTGCAATTCAAGCACTTCCAGCAACGTTCCGGCGGAGATTTTTGAGCCAAATGGCAGGGAGCAAAATACCGACGAAGAAGCATCCATCGTCCAATTCCTTGAGCCCGGGGTTGCCAGTGCTTTCCCGGGGTACGAGGGCTATCGCAGCAGAACCCCGCCCTGCCCGTCTTGGCTGATGTTCGCTTCTCTGCTCTTGCTCCGTGAAAGTGCGAAGACTGGCAGCTTCTGAACGATCAAAAAGTAAAGGCTTCCCCCCAACAGAAAAACGACAGTGAGTTCCAGCAGGAAATTGCTGGCTCCTGTGCTCAAGTGCAACCGCTCCGTCAACGTCCCAAGGCATGGACACGGCGTTCCTGGAGATAGCCAGAACATGCCAAAGCGGTAGGCGAGGAAACACGAGCTTAGCCACAGGATGGCCAGAAGTTTCCCAAGCCTGTTTTTCGCCAATGACAGATAGCATGCAACCGCCAACTCCCAAACCCCCGCCATGAACATAATATTGCGGTTGGAAAGCACCAGTATGGGATTGGCCTCATCCAGCAGCCGTGCGGCTCCTGTTACACTGACTAGCTTGGCGACCGCCGTGCAAGAGAGTATCACCGCCGCGGACAGGACAAACACCTTCTCCAACCGCTCTGAAACCTTGCCATTCATTCAGGGAAGAACTTGGTGCAACGCAGCCTCGGCATTTTCAAAACCGAGGCGCTATCATCCGCCACAAGGCTCTAACGCCGCCTGCCGATGCCGGCGCCGCCTCCGGTCCCGGTCAAGAAGACCGGTCGTTTGCTTGGTTCCGGCTTCTTGCACCGTGGGATCGGACGTAAACCGGCACTCCTCATTTGCAGGTCGTAATATTCTCCATTTGCCCCCTGTCGGTATAGCTGCAGGTGTAACCGCCGCTTCCATTCGGTTGGCAGGTGCCGGTATGTACGAGCACGCTCTGGCTGCCCGTTCCGGTGCAATTGGCATTGAAAGGCACATTCAGGCAAAATGAAACGCCCGCTGGGGCGTTCTCCAGATGCTGGCAACTGGCACCCTCCGGATTGTCTTCCGGAGTGGCGGGCGAGCATCCGTCGGGACTGCTCGTGCATGTCATACCATTTCCGGCAAAGACCCTGCCAAGAGTGATGCTTAGAACAATGGTAACGGCAACAACCACCAGTTTGATTCCGATTTTTCTTTTCATAGTGTTTCCTTATGTTGATTTGTCCGCAAAATTAAAATTCTCTCGGGGGGTTCCGCCGGTCGGCTTCCGGCTGTTCTGCTGCACGTATTTCAAGAGGAGGGGCAGCACGGGAGCCAAAAACAACAACACGAGCAACACTCGAACCGGCGGCAGCGCTCCCTGATGTTCTGCTCCGGCCTGTGAAGACATGAAAGCAAATCTTGCCTGGAGGGCGGGATCGTTCGTTGCTGGAACGGCTGCGTTGGTCCAGGTATAAGTGATGGCGTCAAGCAGCCTCGTCTTGTGGCGAAAACGCAGGTCCACGATCATTTGAGGCGCGTCGGACTTGAAAACGTTCTGCGGCCTTCCTGCCATTTGCAGCGAAGCCACCTTCCCAATACCCGCCGCAGCCAGTCTCCAGTTTCCTCCTCGACCAGGACGATAATCATAATACCTGAACTCGGTCGGGAAATTCCATCCATTGAAATTCGTGGAATTCACCACCTCGTAACGAAAACGGACAGTCCCGTCCGGAGCGCCTTCTGCCAGATGGAGTCTCGCCTGCAACAATCTCTCGTTGCGATACAATCGATCGTCATGGAGCGAGTTCAGATATTGGCTTCTGGACGTGACCAACTCCACGGATTTGGGCAACCCATAATCGTCTTTAAACACTTCGATCTTGTCTGCGTAAGCCAGGCTGTCGGAATTGCCATGGATATCGGTCACGGGAAGAGGGATCACCCGGCCTTCCCGCTTCAAATAGGTTCCGGAGCAAAACGCCAGCCACGGAATGTTTGCTCCCAGGTTGCCCAGCGGGTGCCCTCCCGGTGACGGCGCGATGCAAATCGTGACCCGGTTTGTACCAGATTGGGATAACTCCCAGGAACCAGCCCTGGCGGGAGAATCCTTCCCGGCGGGGGCCGCAGCTTCCTGTTGCGGCGGATTGTCAAGAATTTGAAGACTATTGTAGGCGTTGGTGCCATCCGAATACCAGGCTTCCCGTCCGTTCAAGGAATAGCCATCATCAATCCGCCACTCATTAGTGCCTACAATGCACGAACATGGGAATGACCAATGGCTTGTCGCGTTCGTGCCATTGGCATAGTTCGTCTGACTGATTTCGGCAGTAATTTGAACAAACCCTTGCGCGGAAAGAAGCCCGGGAACGCAAGCCAGCAAACCGGCCAATCCAAATCTTACCGCTTGGATTGCAAATGCATCGACTCCGTATGGTCCCTTCATTGCCTCTATTCCCGGATGACCCATTAACGGCAGGCGTGATGACTCTGCGTTTGATCGAAAAGGCGAAAAACCGAGACTCTTTCCGCCAACCCGGCTCCATTATTCGATGCGCAGGATCGCGAGAACTCAATCGCAAAAAACGCGTGCCAATAGGAATAACTACTCTTAGTTTGGTTGGTTCGCGTTATAAGTCAAGATATTTGTCGGGCCTCTCGTGCCCGGGTAATTCAAGATATTCTGGAAAACGACACTTGTCTTTGGGCACCCGGACAAGGGGAAAGTTGCCGCTAAGCGGAGCGGCGGCCACGCGCGTTGAAGTTGCGCCTGCGGGGCGGGAATGGGACAGTAAGGACGAATGCCCAAATGCAGGTTTGGGCGGGTCACCGCAAGTTCCTCTCCATCAAAAAGAAACAAGCTGGCAGCACGGGCGTTCACGGGACGATTCAACACTGCTTGTGTATTTCCGGGGGCTTATTATGCTCCAGCCATGAACAACGGCCCCAGCATCAATTTCACCAAGGAGGATCCCTGGCGCATTTTTCGCATCATGGCGGAATTCGTGGACTCCTTCGAACTGATGTCGCAGGTGGGCCCGGCAGTGACTATTTTTGGCTCGGCCCGCACGCGCCCCAACGATCCATACTACCAAACGACCGTGACGCTGGCCAGGAGCCTGGCCCAGCATAAGCTCGCTGTGATCACAGGCGGCGGCCCGGGAATCATGGAAGCCGCAAACAAGGGCGCCGCGAAGGCCAACGGTCGTTCCGTGGGCCTCAATATTGAACTTCCCCATGAGCAAACCGGCAACCGCTTCGCCAATGTCCCGCTTCATTTCCACTACTTCTTTTCGCGCAAGGTTTGTTTCGTGAAATACAGCATCGGATTCATCTACATGCCGGGCGGGTTTGGCACCTTGGATGAGTTTTTCGAAGTCCTGACGCTCGTCCAGACCCAGCGCATTCCTGCTTTCCCCATGATTCTGTTTGGACGCAGCTATTGGAAGGGATTGGTGCAGTGGATGAAGGCCACCCTCGAGAAGGGGCGCTTCATCGGTCCGGGGGACATGGACTTGTTTACAATCACTGACGACCCGGAGGAGGCGGTCCGGATCATACTCGATTACGAGCGTCGCGTGGGACCTCCCGAGATCATGCCCAAGGCCTTCGCCTAAGATGTACCGGGTTTCTCATCTCCCAAATGGATTGACCGTGGCCACGGCAGAGATGCCGCACATGACCAGTGTCAGCCTGGGTTTGTGGGTGGGCGTGGGCGGGCGTTACGAGCCCGTGGAACTCAACGGGGTGTGTCACTTCATCGAACATCTCCTGTTCAAAGGCACGCAACGGCGCACAGCCCGGCAGATCTCACAGGACGTCGAAGGCATCGGCGGCTATCTCAATGCCTTCACGTCGGAAGAGGTCACCTGCTATCATTCCAAGGCCTGCCACGAACGTTTCCCCGAGTTGCTCGATGTCCTGGCCGACATGTTCCTCAACTCCAAATTTGCCTCCGCGGACATCCAGAAGGAAAGGGCGGTCATCAAGGAGGAGCTCGCCATGTATCTGGACCAACCCCAGCACCACGTCCAGGAGCTTCTGAACGAAACCCTCTGGCCCGATCAGCCCCTGGGCCGGCCGCTCACCGGCACGGAAAAATCCCTGGACTATCTGACCCGCCCGCGCCTCGTAACTTATATGCGGGACAACTACGTTGCGGGACGGACTTTGTTTACCGCCGCCGGCCGAATAAGCCATCGCCAGGCCGTCCAAGCGGTAACCCGCCTGTCCAAACGATTTGCCCCGGGACCCCAGCCGCGCTTTTCGCCCGCCGCCGCGGGACAGGACCGTCCTCGTGTGCGATTGTTCACCAAGGACACCGAGCAAACCCAGCTTGCGCTGGGCATTCGCACCTGCTCGCGGCACGACAACCGGCGCTTTGCCCTGCGCCTGCTCAACACCATTCTCGGCGAGAACATGAGTTCGCGGTTGTTCCAGGTGATCCGCGAAGAGCGCGGCCTGGCCTATTCGATTTACAGTTCGCTCAGCTATTTCGAGGACGTGGGGACACTGACCATTTCCGCCGGGTTGGATGGGGATAATCTCACGCAGACGTTGAAACTCATTCGCCGGGAGCTTCAGCGGCTGGCCACGAGCGTTCCCCCGGTTTCGGAGTTCCGCCGCGCCCGCGACTATGTGCTGGGCCAGATTGACCTGGGGCTGGAGAGCACCGACAACCAGATGATGTGGCTCGGCGAACAGTTGCTTGGCTACGGCAAGGTGTTTCTGCCGGGAGAGATCAAGCGCCGGTTGAGCAAGGTGACACCGGCGGAAGTGCGCGCCATCGCCCGCGAATTCTTCCGCCCGGAACGCATGAACCTGGCGCTGGTCAGCCCGCTGAAATCGGACCGCGGACTGATCCGGATGCTGGAACTTTGATCCGCACGCTTACTACTGGATGTGGGTGGCCGGTGTATTGTTGTGAGAGCCGGAGACGGCTGGAAAAGAGTTTCTCCGCTGGAAGGAATTCGGAGAGATGAATAAGATGCTGACTCTGACAATTGTTGCCATGAGTATGTTATTCATGAGCTGCAACCGTATGTTTCACGCTCATGAGAGTGACGCAAGCTCGTTTTCCACCAAGGATATGGCATTGGTTGAAACCAATAGCGGCATCCGTATGCCGCCCGGTTCTCGCGGCCTGAATCTTTATGTTGACGGCTCACTCGACGAAGCTTTCGTTTCAAAGATTGAAATTCCTGCAGCTGCGAGCAAAGCGATGGTTTCGTCCGTGCAGAGCCTTCCAAATGAGGAAATATCTGTCGTTAATCCGTTGTACAGCAAGGTCAATTGGTGGTTGCCCAGACGCGACACAATACAGGTCGAGAGACACTACGTCCGACGAACGGATGTGGTCTACATACATGTTATCGTTAGCGATGAAGGAGGACGATGGTTTGTCTACGTATGCTGGTCCCCTGTCTAAGGGGCGGACTCCTTCCAGCCCGGGCGCTTCAATCTCTCCTTTGCGATCTGATCCGCACGATCCGCCTCCGCTGACTCCGCTCCTCTCCAAAATGGTGCTCGCATATTGGTAATATTTTTCGCCTGGTGTCATCCGCAATTCGGACGACGTAATCGACAACTGGCGTCGGCTGAATCCTAAAATATGGCCTGAACTCGCGGGCTCCCGGGGGTTTTGGCAAGGAGGGACGTGAAATTCATCGTGACTTCTTCCATCGCTCGGGCGCAAATTCGTGACCGACATGCGTGAAATCCGTAGCCTCTGCGACGCATTGCTTGAAACGCATGTGCAAGAAGACCAATGTACGAACTTTCTCCTCTGGCTTCTCCGAAAACTCCCTGTGCAATGCCTTCAGGAGGTTTGTCGAGCGTCTCAGCTTTTCCTGGACGATATTTCGAATGAGTATGGGTTTAGAGCGCAATGGCCGCTTGAGAATAGCCGCCCCGACGCTGTCATGCAGCTCGCTCATGATAAATTCCTGATCGTTGAGACTAAGAGGTTTTCGAACGCCCTGGATAGATCCCAGTTCGAATATCACATTACCGGCAGTGCGAAGGAATTTGGTTCACAAAACTGCTGGTTTCTATTTATTTCAGCAGACAGCAAAGAACCTCGTGAGCTTGACGAGTTGCGTTCAGCATACGGAAATCGCATCGGGTTTATTTCTTGGAAGGGACTTCTGGTCGTTTTCACAAATTTGAAGGAACGAGTGGAAAAACCATATTCTATCCTGCTTGACGAGTTTATAACTTTTGCGCGATACCACCGACTTGGAAAACTCACAGCTATGAATTCAGACGAAACCAAAGCCTTTCTCGAAGCCTATCCGACGGTGATTCGATATCAGGAGGCCGCCCAAGAACAATTCTCAAAGATGCTCTTGCGGATCACCGAACGAGTCATTTTGGATTCCGAAGAGTGCGCTACAAGATTTGACGAACGAAAAGCCGACCCTCCATGCCTTTATAATTCATTGAGCGTACAAGGATGGCACATTCCCGGTAATTCGCTTTTCGTTTTCCTGGACATCGTGAGGAAGCAAATAGGCCTAATCGCGAATGGGTATCAGAGCCCGAAAGAAAAGCAGGACTTCCTCCCCCTCTGGAACGACAAGTTAAAACAGAGATTCCGAGACAATCCTGGCGTCCAAGCTTTTACCTGGATCAACAAGGGGGATGATGACGAAGGGTACGACTATTTCAAACTCATTGCAGGCACGAGTGGGAAGCTATTCGATCCGGACAAATTGGATGCTTTTAAAGAATATTTCTATTGGGGCTATTGTTACCCACTGGAAATAGACATGTTGAACGAACCGCTCTTTGCAAAAATCGCTTCAGACGCAAAGAAATTGATCTCCTCATTCAATGGAAAGGGAAATGGGGGCTCGTGCGCGCAAATGCCAAAGCAACTTCGAAGTTAGTCGCGCGCAAATAATTTCGTGGGCAACCGGTATGATCGAAGCCTATTGCAAACAGTTTTTTGGCTATGGTCGTTGGGATGCGCCGGTCTGGTTTGTGGGTCTTGAAGAGGCTGGCACTGGCACGCAGAAAGAGTTGCAGACCCGGCTCAGCACTTGGGACAAGCGCGGTCGCCGCGAGTTGGAAGATGCCCCGTCCTTTTACCCTGCGTGCGCACAATATCAATGGCATGGCCAGGATGCGACCTTGCAGCACACGTGGCGACGATTGATCCGCATCCTGCTTTGGGCTCGCGGTAGATCCGTCACGGAGGAGATTGTGCTGGAATTTCAGAAAGACATGCTTGGCGCATCTTCAGGCGACGTGTGCCTCACTGAACTTTTTCCTCTGCCTGCCCCCAGCCACCGCCGGTGGCCCTATGCGGACCACGAGAACTTGCCGGACCAGATGCGTAATAGGGAGCAGTTCATGGAAGCAGTTTTGCCAGGACGAGCAGGTGCCTTACGTAACAAAATCGCCCACCATCACCCTCGGGCTGTTCTTTTCTATTTCTGGAAGCCCCGCGTATTTCCCGAAGAGGTGGCCGGGGGAAAATTTCGGCCCATAATCCCGGAGAAATTGCTCGGCTTTGAGCGCGATGGCACGGCCTATTTCATCACCGGCCATCCGGCCGGCAATTATCCAGATGATTATTTCGACGAATTGGGCCGATATTTTCACAAACAGTGCCCCAACCTTTTCGCTGATTCGGTTGCGCCATGAGTGTCCTTTGAGGAAACCGGGCGACGAAGGGAATACCGTTGTTTTTCGGCCGAGCTGAAATTGTTCGGCAATATCCCCGACTCCGTACATATTGCTGCACCCACGCGGGCTCCTCCCACCACAGCTGTTTCCCACATTCATTCTTCCGAGGAATGTGGACTGCTCACTTGCCCTCCAGCACCTTATCTGCAGCCTTGTCCATCTCCGGATCTCCAGTCCCCCCTCCATATTGCTTTCTATATTCACGTACTTTCGCCAATACAATGGGAGCGTCGGGTGGCCATGCCGCCCTTGGCAACGTATCAAGAACCGCTCCCAGTTCGTGCAGGCCGACTGCCAATTGGATCTCAAGGTCGTGTCGTGCCGCGTTGGACCCGTAATGTTCCAAGATCCGAAGCGCCGTTACGGCGACATCAATTCTCTCAACTGCTTCATTTTTCTTTTGCCAGGTCTCGACCGCACTTGCGTTTCGTTCGGATAACCAACTCCCAATCGCAATTCCCATTGAAAGTGATAGGCCCACAGTCACAACAAGGTATATCGGTTTCATTGTCAGTAAGCCGGCTCCGTAATCATGGAAATGATTTACTGTGCTGGAGCATTTGTTCTTCCCGCCGCAAGGTCTTCAGGTCGAATTTGGATTTTGGCAGCAACTTCAGGCAGCCAGAGCCACTCAAAATCAAGCTCTCCAGACGAGGTTGGTTTTCTTTTCACGAGAGCGGTTTGTACGCGGAGCGTGTATTCACCGGGCTCTTTTATTCGGAACAGGCTGCCCAAGCCTAGGACTTGGCTAACCTGAGAAGCATCCAGCGGCAGAATCTCAAAATCCGCCTCGCGAGGTCGCGCTTTCAGCCAAGTCTTGATTTCATCACCGGTCCAAATCTTGAATTCGCCGGCAAGCGGCGTCATTTCCACCGCTTCGCCATGCGCGTCTTGCAACTCGATACGGCAGCGGTGCGAAAAGGAGAAATTCAAACATCTGCGAACCACATTGGTTGTCGTGTTAATTATCTCCACGCAGAATTGGGGCAGGCCAGGGCTGGATTTCACCCATTGAACCGCACATAGCGCGCCGTTGGTCGGCGCTCCCTGCTCCCACCCATCTATCATTTTCTGAAAGTTCGGGTCGAATTTTAAGGAGTCCCCCGGCACCGTATTCGCCGGATCAATATTCGGACTCTCGCCGCTCAGTGCGGCGAATGCATACAGAAAAACAACCGCCATCACAAGAATTTGTTTTTGCATATTAGCTATGCTTGTATTTGTGCCCGGTGTGAGGCCAGATTCGCACTTCACTTCTCCGAAGAGCTTAACGCCTCCGCCAGGCCGTTTGTCATGAGCTTGATCTGTATCGGAGGGAAAGTGACCAGGTGTGCCGTTTTCAGGTCAGCATCAATCCGGTAAAGCAAGGGTTCCATTTTCAGCACCACATCGTTCGTAAAGGGCAAGCTGAACGCCCGGCTGAGAGGGAAATTTGCCGAGACGCCATTGTCCCCGGGTTTGGGTGCGTCAAGGCTCAGCCGCAACCATTGATGGATAAATTCACGCCGTGGGAGTCCGCTCCAAATGTTTGAGACGGTAGTTTCGGCGGGAAGATGAATCGCAGCCAATACGGCAGGATTCGTGATTGCAAGTTCGGCGCCCGACAACGTCTGAGCAGTCAGCCTGCACCCGGTCGGAATTCTGGTCCTCATCCATGCATTCTTTGAAAAGTTTGTTTGTGCTTCGAACGCAATCTCCATTCCCCACTGTGGCCCTCCATCTATGGTGACAATCGGCAACAAACCGTTGAAGGAAGAACCGTTAATGCTGCGTAGCGGAGGTTCCGACGGCCGACCGGAAGTTTGCGCATCAACAACAATAGCCTTGCATGCGATAACCGCGGAAGCCAAGAGGAGCAAACGCATCGACACGATTGAAATTCTTGACCTCAATTGCCTCCTCTCATTGCCTTTGAAAGTCGCCCCTATGGCGCGTCCTTCGTTTGGGGCTTAATCTGACCTGTTCCCGCCATGACCTCAATGCTGCCGTTGGTCAAAAGTCGCATTTTGATTGGCGGAAACTCTGTGAGATGGGCAAGTTCCTGCTCGGCATCAACCTTGTAGAGAAGCGGAGTAATTGTGAGCACCAATGTATTCGTTGCCGAAACATTGTAGGCGGAACTCAAGGTGAAATGTGCCGCGTTCGCGAGTTCTCCCGGTGAGGAGCCGTTTACGGAGGTCCTCAGCCATTGACCAGTTCGCGCCCGCCATGCGACTCCTTCCAAAATGTCTTTTACAGCGGCCTCAGAAGGAAGATCAAAAGCGTTTGTCACATCGGCGTTGCCGCTCTGCACTTGGGAACCGTCTTCCGTCCGCAGTTCCAGCCTGGAACCGACGTGATTTGTAATTCGAAGCCACGCTCTCTTCGAAAAATTGGTCATCGCTTGATATTCCAGATCGAAGACCCAGTCACCACCTGTTTTGCGGGCTGTGATATCAGGACAGAGGCCGTTTGTTGCCGTGCCCATAACCTCGCACAAGCCGAAAGCTTGATGGCTGGCGGGATCATCTGACGGAGATCCAAAACTGTGTGCCGTCAGAGCGCAGGCTGTTAAAGTAATAAAGATTCCTTTAAAAATGTCGGTTTTCATGATGCAGATTTAATTTCCGTTGATATAGGTTCTTGGCCAAATCGGAGACAGATTGCTCGCATCGGGTCTGATCGGCCGCGTGACAAAAAATGTGGGAACTGACCACTGGCTATTGGAGTACGTTGTTGCGGCTGACCAAGACCATGAATTTGTCCCGAGACACACATAGATGTTGCTTTGTGCATTTCCTGCATCCGGCCGGAAAATCACGTAATCTTGAAAGCTATCTACGATGCTCGTAATATCATTGAACGCCGAGTGGGCCAATGGAAAATAGGGTCCATCTCCGAACAAAAGGCGTGCATCGGTCCCGGCTCTAACCTGTCTTGCAGCATCGGGATCGTTGCTTTGGACGATAATGAATCGAAAGTTATCCAGCCAAAATCCGCTCGTGGATGAAGAGGTGTTTCCGTTCGCAGCCTGCCGATTGACGAGTTGCGTGATGTCCGCTCTTCCAGCGTACTTCGATAGGATATCTACCTCATACTCCATGTCTCCGACATTTCCATTTCCAAGCGACAGGGAGAAAACGCCGTCGACTATCGCATTTGTGGCAAATGCTGGCGGCGAATCGATAAAGTCATCAATTACCGGCCTGTAGATTGAAACCGCAGCTTGCGATTCCACTTGCACTGAGTGACCGCTTGGCAACTGCACTGTGGCTATACACCACACACGTTTGGCACCTCCGCTATACCACCACAGACGCGCTGAACTGTTCGTCAGAAGCGCAGTGTTGATGTAAAGCTGAGAGGAGCCGTCGGGGCTGGCCGTACTCAAAAAATCATTACCGAAATCCAGATCGGCCACCCATTGGTAGGCAACCTGCGTTCCCTGAGGCAGGGGAGGATCGAAAGCATTTGAGAGCACGACCTGCTGTCCGACACAGAACTCCGGGTTGGTGGTGGAAAGATCAATTCCATTCGCGAATAATTCCAACTGCACTTCCTGCACCTTGTTGGTGAAGGTGTAGTCGTTATTCGCATGCGTGGTGGTTGCCACCGGAGTCACATCCACGTTTTTTCCGGCCGGGGCTGCGATGAGAGTCTGACCCCAGACTGCGCCGTCATCATTCGTAATGCCGCTGTTCAGGAGAGTCTGGCCTTGAATCTGGAGCCATTCGGGCGGCAGCGGAAGATCGCCGTAGTAGAAGTCGGGAGGGTTTTGGAGACTGCGAAAAACAGGAAAATAACCGTCATTGTACGTCGGATTAGATACCTCGCTGGCGCATGCCCAGAGTAGGTACAAATTCGTTTGCCCGGCAGGTTCGCGGCCCGCAGGCTGGATCATGACACGCGTAGCCACTGAGCGAATCCCCGCTACCGTGTCGCCATTACCATCATGCCACTTAATTTCGTCCTGGCAGTTTTGCCATGGCGCCGTCACCCCTGCAACACCATTGGAATCGGGCGAAAGCGCGTATTCGGAATCCGAAACCGGCGGGTCGTCACTTTGGGTACTAGTCATATGTTCGTGGTCGTTTCCACCGGACGAATAGGACCAGGAAATAGTGCTGTCCTGCGTTCCGAACTCGGTATCGGGAAACCAACCAGAGCCAACACTTTTGCTTTTATAATGAATATGGCCGAAATAGCTCATCAGCCCAATGACGGGCGGTTGCGGTTGGTTGAGAGTTTGGGAGGCGATCAGGTTGAAGTTCGAATCGTACACCTGCACCATCAAACTTGCTGTACCCGAAGCACTGACCGACACATGGTCCGCTTCCCAACTATCGTCGAGATTGACGCCAACCACCGAGCCGTTAACCGAAACAAGATCGGTGGGATCGTTGACGGAGCCGCTGACATTAACGAACGGCTGATTCCATTGATTGCTGCCCAGGGGATAGATCACAAGTCCCACATCGTTCTGGACGACGTTTAGTGAGACAGTTCGAACGCCGCCGAGCGCATTCGATGCAAATAACGTGATGGCATTGGTACCGGAAAGGATAGGAAGGTTCTGGACCCATACCGTGCCCGAACGCTCGACCAATCCCTGGGCTGTAACACCGTTGGCTACGGCAATGACCGTTGCAGAAGCATCATCCACACGCGCTTCAAGAGCAAGATTGGTGCCGCTGACCTGATCTCCATCCTGCGGCCAGACGAGGCTCACAACCGGGGGATTGGTGTCGCTAAGATAGTCCAAGACCAAAGTGAGGTCCGTTGCGTTGCCGGCCCAATCGGTGGCGTGCAGGGTGACAAGATTTGTGCCGACGGCGAGGTCAATATCGGGGCATTCCAAATTGTTGGTCGTAAAGGCGAGCAAGTTCGTATCGTAGAATGCTCCCGCGAGGAGGCCAGATTGATTCGTGAGAATTCCGATGGCATTGCTGATATCAAAAGTCAAACTGTTGAGCGCCTCATTCGCGTACCCTTTAATGGAGATTGGTGACTGGGAAAGAACGCTGGTGATGGGATTGGTGATCGTCAGCACGGGCGCTCGTGTGTCCAATGTCAGGGATACGGGTTCCCATGATTGCGCGCCATCCGCGGGAAAACCACGCAAGCCGATCCAAACGCTGTGATTTCCGTCACCGATCAAAGCGACCGGAACGTTCGAGGAGAATGGCTGCCACAACGCGTCGGCGAAATTGGTGTCGTCCACCAGTACCGCCATGCATGAAGGACCACCGCCGAGAATGTCGATGGCCCCGAACGCCGGGCTGGTGTTCACCCAATAATTCGTAAACTGCAGTGAGAAAAAAATGACGTTGGGATCGTGGCCGCCCTGATAGTCTGACAAAAGGGTATTCCCCATGCTATCAGAATTTGTGTCAGACAAATCAATCGTGTGAAAGTATTTCCAAAACCACCATTCGGGTGTTTCATTGCCGAGTGAAGTGATACCAGTCCAGTCCCGCGCCCAGACAAACAGATTGGTCCTCCCTGCCTCCGGCGTGCCAAAGGGCATTACTGTCTGGTTCGTGCCCGGAAATACCTCCGTTTCGATATCCCATGCCGGAGCATTGAGGTCCTGCTTGCTCCATATCTCGTAGACAAAATTTGTGCCATTGTGCAGGTTCAAATATGCCTGCCCGTTTACCACGTTCGTTATTTCGAGCCAGAGAGCATTCGTGTCGAACGAGTACGCGCCGCTGCCATCCGCACCGGAGCCCAATTCCAACGGAGCACTCATTGCACGGAAACCTTCTGACCGCTGCGGGGCCACGCTATAATCGAGATCCTGATCGGCCAGAAGCCAATTACCATTGCCCAAGTCCCAGGCAGGCAGGGAATTGACGTTGCCCGGCATTGGAGGATGTGCGCCGGCTGTTCCCGGCGGAAACTGTGCCGACCAGAAACTTCCCCAAGGCGGGACTGATTCCGCGGGCACGGGAGCCGTTTGCTCAAGTGCCTGCAAGAAGATGGGAAGGTCCGGAGAGGAGGTCCAATCACCAGCCGCTTGCACATGGCGTTCAACAACACCGGCCAACGCGATCAGGATTGTCAGAACAAACAGCGTACCTGGGCGGCACTTAGTTGGCTTCATGGGTTAGGTCTCTTGTGAGTGAATCAGCGTGCTCAAGCGTTATAGACGCGTACTTTGGTAGGTTCTCTGCTGGATGCAATGAGAATTTGGCTAAGCGGACAGATTTGCGTGAATCTAATGCAGGAAATAATTTTTCCGGGTAAGCTCTCATTGAGTGACCGAGTCCCGCATTCCCCGGCTCATCCGAACCTGCAGCTTTTTGAGGATGCTTCGCCTGATGGCCAGCCATTTCGCCCGCGGTGGATTTGCACGGCCAAATCCGGCGTTTGAGACTCCGGAAATGGAGCCCGTTTTTATTTCCTTTTTGGGGACCATCGGTTGCCAGATTTTTGCTACTCCATGCGAAGCATTTGCGCTAGATTACGGCGTATACGCCGTTTCCGTCAAGTGCCATTTTCCCGGACAAGGATGTCGTGTCAAAGTCCAGAGCCATTTCGCTGCCGCTCAAAGAGCTGGGTGATCACATTCGACGCCAGCGGCTCGCCAAGGCCATGACACAGCAGCAGCTTGCCGAGTTTGCGGACCTTAACATCCGTAATGTGCAGCGGATCGAAGCGGGTGAATTTGAGATCCTTTTGGGGACCGCCGTGAGGATCAAGAAGGCCCTGGGTTGTTCGTGGGAAAGCCTCCTTCCCAAAGACTGGCGCTGACAGCAACGCGACTTGACTTTCAGGCGGTGTTGTATATCCTAGGTGCCAAGTCGTAAGCGGCTGCCAAACGGGTTTGGCGCCAGGGCTGAATAAATAAGAGCCCAGCGTATGCCGGAAGCGGTCGGAGGAGGATCAGCAAAGCTGAACCATAGTTTTCAGTGATTCAGTGTTCAGTTTTCAGTTCAATACCTCACAAGAATTCTTCCTCCTGAATGCTCTTTGACAATCTAAGTATTGCGTGTTGCGTGTTCCGGAAACGCTGGCGAGAGCGCTTGCGGGCCGGTCGCCATGGGTGATCGGCGACTGGCCTGCGAGTGATCGGCGATTATCGGCGAATGGCGGAAGATTTTACGCTATTGTCCACATTTTCCGATAAAACGAAAATTGATTATCAAATTTTCAGATTTTCAGATTCTCAGATTGGGAATCAGGAGGTTGCGAGGGAGTTTGGGGTGGTTTCCACTGTTTCCGATCAGAGTTTCGCGCGAAGCACGCGAAGGGGGCGAAGGGGAAGAAAGAAGCGATCTTAACCGCGGATTGCGCGGATAGCACGGATGTGCGGCCCGAAAAGGTACGACGGCGCGCAGAGGTATGGGCAGCTAATCGCACGTATCTCGTGTTTAACTGCAACGACCGCTTGAGCTAGATACGGCACGCGGGGCGGGGTATGCCAATGTCGGGAACGCTGGTGAAATCGGATGTTGCTGCGGCTGGTTCCTTGAACACAGCCGCGCGCCAATCAAAGAAGGGAGTTTGGGGTGGTTTCCACTGTTTCCGATAAATGAGTGGTTCGTGTTTCGCCTGGGGCATCGCGCACAGACATGGGTAACAAAGTGCGCATAGACATGGGTTACAGTTTTGGGTTTGTTTTTCGGGTTTTCCGGGGGCATGTCCGTAAAAACGATCGTATGTATTTCCCGGAG